>Ga0208261_1000514_pt1 | contig 14902 bp, 14 predicted proteins | sample Knorr_S7_td_DCM__FD_185595 | JGI IMG/M metagenome (GOLD analysis project Ga0208261, IMG submission 185595) | Marine microbial communities from Southern Atlantic Ocean transect - Knorr_S7_td_DCM_ad_131m_LV_B (SPAdes) (version 3) | ecosystem: Environmental > Aquatic > Marine > Oceanic | place...
TACGATTTGACTAAAGGCAGGATTACTTTTAGATTTTAATATATTGTGGCCTTGTAGCTCAGTAGTAGAGCAGTACCCTGAAAAGGTATGTGTCGTTTGTGCGATTCAAACCAAGGCCACCACCACAATAATTCTGGACATCCCCTAGACTTCACTGGTATATCCGGGGAAATATGCATTTTTCTTTAGAGATAACTATGAAAACAGACCTATCAGTTTTGCCAAAGGTTAAAGATGTTTACATAACTATGTTGCCTGGAAATGATTTCAAAGAGGTTGCAAGAAAAGCAAAAGAACTAGTCCAATCCGGGTTTAATCCAGTACCTCACTTTCCAGCACGATCTATAAAAAATATTGGAGATTTAAAAGATTATGTTTCTATGTGTAAAGATTTTGGCGTAAAACAAGCACTGGTGATAGGGGGAAGCGCTCAACCAATTGGAGATTTTCACTGTTCACTACAGATATTAGAGACCGGATTATTTGAGGGGCTCAAGATAGGAATTGCTGGACATCCAGAGGGGTCCCCTGATATATCGGATTCTGATTTGGAAAAAGCCATGAAAGACAAGAAACCTTTTGCAGACTACATTGTAACACAATGGCTTATCAATCCAGAACCAATTAATAAATTTATTTCTAAACAAAGTTTACCAGTTCATGTTGGTATTACTGGCCCTTTAAAATTAACCAGTTTAATAAAATTTGCAAATATTGTTGGTGCTAAAAACTCTTTAAATTTTATAAAATCTAATGCCGCAAAAGCTATTAATTTACTTAAACCCTCTGATCCAAACGATTTAATTAACCAAGTGAAAAAATCGACAAGTAATTTTCATATTTATACTTTTGGTGGATTAAAAGAAACCAACAAGTGGTTAATTAAAAACAATTATGCCTAAAAAGGTACCTAACTCTTATAAAGTTGAAAAAGTAAATTACGATAAAGTTAAACACGAAACTTCAGTTGATCAATCAGACAGACAAGTTCCATATAATTTGAGACAAAGTGGACCTACAAAAGTAGAAATGCTTATCTCAACGAGAGTAAGAAAGTCTCCTTACTGGCACTTATCTATGAAAGCTGGCTGTTGGAGAGCTACAGTTTATAATCGTATTTACCATCCAAGAGGATATGTAAGGCCAGAAAAAGGTGGTGCGATGGTCGAATATAAAGCTATAAAAAATCACGTTACAATGTGGAACGTAGCAGTTGAAAGACAAATTCGTGTTAAAGGTCCAGACGCAGAAAAATTTGTCGATTATGTAATTACAAGAGATGCAACAAAAATTTCAACTATGCGCGCTCGTTATGTTATTCTTTGCAATTATAAAGGTGGAGTTCTCAACGACCCTGTTTTGTTGAGAGTTGAAGATGATGAGTTTTGGTTTAGTTTATCGGACTCTGACATTGGTTTATATTTGCAAGGTGTTAATGCAGATAAAAGATTTAATGTTGAAATAGACGAAATAGATGCTTGTCCTGTTCAAATTCAAGGACCAAAGTCCAAAGCTTTGATGAAAGATTTGGTTGGTAGCCAGGTAGATATGGATAATATCCCATTCTATGGTTTGGCTAAGGCAAAAATTGGCGGAAGAGACTGCGTGATTTCTCAATCAGGATTTTCTGGAGAAGCTGGTTATGAGATTTATTTAAGAAACGCAACATTATATGCGGAAGATATGTGGAACACAGTTCTTAAAGCTGGAAAAAAACATAAATTAATGGTTATTGCACCAGCACATCATAGAAGAATTCAGGCAGGAATATTATCTTGGGGCCAGGATTTAGATCATGAACACAATCCATTTCAATGCAATCTTGGATATCAAGTTTCATTATCTGGCAAAGGAGTATGGAACAAACAAACAAATTATGTGGGAAAAGAGGCACTGGAAAAAATGCGAGAACAAATAAAAAACGGTGAAAAACCATACAAACTCCAACTAGTTGGTTTAGAAATGGGTGGAAAGCCCGTCGAAGATTACGCAAATGACTTTTGGCTAATATCAAATGATAAAGGAAGTAAGCCTGTCGGTTTTATAACCTCCCCGTGGCATCATCCTGAGAAGGGCACAAATATAGCTATGGGATATGTTCCATTTGAAGGAAATTTAAATACAAATGGTTTTCCAATTGGTAACTTTGGAAAAAAATATAAAGTGCATTTACCAAAAAAATACTCAAATAAACCTGTTAATGCGACAGTTGTGCCAATACCATTTACTGAGTCATTCAATAAGAATACTAGAGAGTCTAAGTAGTTTAAGACATTTTTAAATTTATTTTTTATGATTGCGAAATTTAACAATATTTTTTATTTAATAGTTTTTTTAATTCACTTTACGGCTTATGGTATTTATGCTTTTAAGTCTGTAATCGGTACAAAATCTTTTATTAAACAATACGGAATGGACGTAACCTCCGCAGGTATAGTTAGATTTTTTGGAGGATTTTTTATTGGATCAATTTTGATGGCTTTATACATACTTTTTGTAAGAGATAATGGAGTTCAGGCTACTTGGGCTTTTTTTAATCTTGTTTTTGTTCAAAATTTTGTATTATTTTTTATTGGCATCTATAACCATTTTATCAATAAACTTGGCCATACAAAAAAAACATCAATCGAGCAAGTTATTGCACCTGCTATTCTTACAGTTTTAAGTGCGATACTCTGTTATGGTTTAGCAGATAAAATATATATTTAAGTTACTGAATAATATTATTTTTTGTCGTATCCTCATAGAAAGCAAAGTTAGTCAACTCAACAAATGTCTCTGCAATATCATTTACTTGCGGGATCTCCAATAATTTTTGTTTTTCACTTACAGAAAATGGAGAAATCATAACCAATGTATAAATTTGTTGTGTTTTCTTTATTTTAGAAAGCTCTCGCCAATTCAAACCCATGCCCTGTTTTTCAAATAATTTTTTTGAGTTTTCAATAAATTTTTTGAATATATTTTCTTCAACTAAGTATTTATTATTTGTATCATTTTTAAAAAAATCATAATTAACTTGAAACTCTCTGAAAGGTTCATTGTTATTAACTTCCTTATCAATTTTAAAACGTGATAATCCATATAAATTTATTAAGATTCTACCGTCACCTGTTTTTTTGTGATCATTTATTTTACCGAGACATCCAACTTTAAAAACTTCTCCATCAACTTCCTTAGATTGTATCATTCCTATTACCCCATCGCTTTTGATTGCTTTCTCAACCATTTTTAGATACCTAGGCTCAAATATATTTAATGGTAAATTTGTTTCAGGAAAAAAAATAGCATTCCTTAAAGGAAAAACTGGAATTTTAATCGGAAATTTCTCTAACATAAATTCGTTATACTAGTTAAGCAACCTTTCCATGGCAATGTTTATATTTTTTGCCTGAACCACATGTACAAGGTGCATTTCTAGATATTTTTCTTTTTTTTTCAAAGTTATCTGTTTTAGGCTGATTTCTTTTATCTTCCACTATTATATTTGTATTAATTAAAAATTTTATAGTTTCTGTTTTTATTTTTAATAATAAATTCTCGAAAAGTTGAAAAGACTCTCTTCTAAACTCGGCCAGTGGATCTTTTTGTCCATAACTTCTTAAACCTATTACTTGTCTTAGTTGTTCTAAATATTGTAGATGAGATCTCCATAAAAAGTCCATAATCTGCAAAAATATTTTCTTCTCAATATCATCATTTTGTTGTTCACCTAAGATTTTAATTCGTTCATTTCTTTTTTCCTCAAAAAAATTATTAAGATTCTGTGTAAGTTCTCCTTCTTTTATTTTAGAAAATAATTCTATCTTTTTTTCGTCAAAAGCATTCCCATAATTTGCTTTAATTTCGCTGGAAAAAACTTTTAAATCATTAGTTTTAGAGAAATTTTGTTGTGCTGATATAATATTTTTATTAATTTCTTCTAAAAAAGAAAAAATCATTTTTTTTACATTTTCTGCTTTCAAAACCTCTATTCTCTGTCCAAAAATTACTTTTCTTTGATCATTCATGACATCGTCAAATTTTAAGAGTGTTTTACGTATCTCAAAATTTCTAGCCTCAACCTTTTGTTGTGCTCTTTCCATTGCTTTGTTTATCCATGGATGATTGATAGATTCGTTTTTCTTCAAACCTAGTTTTTTAAGCATTCCATCAATTGATTGACCTCCAAAAATTCTCATTAAATCATCCTCAAGACTAATGTAAAATATCGATGATCCCGGGTCTCCTTGTCTACCCGATCTTCCTCTAAGCTGGTTATCAATCCTTCGGCTTTCATGTCTCTCTGTTCCCACAATACATAACCCACCAAGACTTTTAATTTTTTCTTTTTCTATATCTAATTTTTTTAATATTTCTGGAGTTTCCTGTTCATTATTTTTTAAAAAATTTTTGTTTCCCCCTAACTGGATGTCTGTACCTCTTCCAGCCATATTTGTTGCAATTGTAATTGTTCCGATTTTCCCTGCTTCTGCTATAATTTTTGCTTCTTTCTCATGTTGCTTTGCATTTAAAACATTGTGCTTAAGTTTATTTGTTTTAAGTAGGTCAGATATTTTTTCAGATTTCTCTATACTAGTTGTTCCAACAAGAATTGGTTGACCTTTTTCATGGCACTCTTTAACTTTATTTAAAATTGCGTAATTTTTTTCTTCTTCTGTTCTAAAAATCTGATCATTTGTGTCCTTACGAATCATATCTTTATTTGTTGGAACACTTACCACATTTAATTTATAAATATCAAAAAATTCCTCTGCTTCTGTCATAGCAGTTCCGGTCATACCAGCAAGTTTTTTGTATAATCTAAAGTAATTTTGGTATGTTATTGATGCAAGAGTTTGATTTTCTTTTTGAATATCAACATTTTCTTTAGCTTCGATAGCCTGATGTAATCCATCAGAGAATCTTCTTCCTTCGAGAACTCTTCCTGTGAATTCGTCTATGATTTGAACGTTACCATCTTTAACAATATAGTCTTTATCTTTTTGAAACAAAAAATTTGCTTTTAATGCTTGATTAATATGATGTACTAAAGTTAAATTTTCTGGATCGTAAAAATTATTATTTTTTAAAATACCAGAAGTTCTTGACATTTTTTCAATATTATCAATCCCAACATCAGTTAGAATAGCATTTTTATTTTTTTCATCTAATTCAAAATCTTTTTTTTGTAAACTATTAATAAATTTATTTGCTAGAAAATATTGATCTGATTTATCTTCTATTCCCCCTGAAATTATTAATGGAGTTCTTGATTCATCGATTAATATGCTATCAACTTCATCGATAATACAAAAATTTCTATTTTTTTGTACCATTTCAGAAATTTCATATTTCATATTATCTCTCAAATAATCAAATCCTAATTCATTATTTGTTGCATAAGTTATGTCTGCGCTATAATTTCTCTCTCTTTCTTGATCACTTAATTCGTTTGTGATGCACCCGGTTTTTAACCCTAAAAAATTATAAACTTGACCCATCCAAAGCGAATCACGTTTTGCTAAATAGTCATTGACAGTTACTATATGAACACCTTTATTTTCTAGAGCATTTAAAAATGCTGGAAGAGTTGAAACTAAAGTTTTTCCTTCCCCTGTTTTCATCTCAGCTATATTGCCTCGGTGAAGGATAATACCTCCAGCAAGCTGTACATCAAAATGCCTTTCACCCAGGACTCTTTTTGATGCCTCTCTTACCAAAGCAAAAGCTTCTGGCAGAATCTCATTCATATCTCTACCTTCTAAAATGTTCTTTTTATATTGCTGGGTTTTTTCTGCAAAATTTTCTGTTTTTAAGCTCGAGAAATTTTTCTCCAAATCATTAATTTTTACTATGATAGGCTTAATTTTATTCAATTCTTGTTGATTACCACTTTTAAATAATCTATTTAATGCTTTGGTTATAAAATTCATATGTTCAGTTTATATAATCATTAATTTTATATATATATATGTATATATAGGTATTAAATAAAATATTTACATGACAATAAACGTAAAAAATTTTTTAAAAGATAAACCTAAACTATCAAAAATGGGGGAATTTCAAAAATTAGAGGAAATTGATGGTTTAGAAGTTTCAGCGGTTTCAGCAGATTTGTATGGAACTGGAAGAGATGATCTTTGTCTTTTTTATTTTAGAGATGGAGCAAATTATGCAGCAGTTTATACAAATAATTCAATTTGTTCAGAGTCAATAACCTGGAATAGACATATAAGAAAAAAATTTGTTAAAGCTTTACTTGTAAACACAAAGAATGCAAATACCTTCACTGGTTCACAAGGATCTGAGGCATTGGATAACATTTCAAAAACTCTTGCTAAAACCTTAACTTTAAAAGAATCGCAAAAAAAAGATGGAACATCTCAAGTAATCAAAGCAAATGAAATATTGTTTGCTTCCACAGGAGTTATTGGAGAAAAATTTCCAACCCAACAGATAAAAAGCAGTATACCCAATTTAGTAGACAAACTTAGAGAAAGACAAAATAAATTTATTTGGTTTAAGGCCGCAACATCTATTATGACAACCGATACAAGACCTAAGTTAGCGTATGAGGAATGTAGAATTTGGAATAAAGATATTAGACTTTCTGCAATTGCAAAAGGCTCAGGAATGATTTCGCCAAATATGGGAACAATGTTGGCATTTGTTTTTACAGACGCAGATATTCCATCTATCTTCTTAAAAAGTTTATTAAAAAGAGCAATGACAAATACCTTTAATGCTATCACCGTAGATAGCGATACATCCACTAATGATATGGTTGCAATTTTTTCAAGCAATAAAGTTAAAACTGGAAAGATTTATAATGTTCTGGATCCAAAACTAAAAGATTTTGAAATGGCTCTTCAAAGATTACTTCTTAATTTGGCCAAACAAATTGTAAGTGACGGAGAAGGAGCAAAAAAATTTATTACAGTTAAAGTCATTAATGCAAGATCACAGCAGATGGCAAAGAACATAGCTTTCTCTATAGCAAACTCACCTTTATTTAAAACAGCAATGGCAGGTGAGGATCCTAATTGGGGAAGAATTATTATGGCTATAGGAAAATCGGGAGAAAAAGTTTCTGTTGACAAAATTGAAATAAAATTTGGAGAATTAAAGGTTGCGGAAAAAGGAAAAATTTCTGAAGAATATGATGAAGAGAAATTAAAAGAATATATGAAGTGGGATGCATTAGTCGTAGAGGTTAATCTTAAGTTAGGTCAAGGATCTTTTGATTGTTATACCTGTGATTTGACAAACGATTATATTAAAATTAATGCCGACTATAGAAACTAATGATTAAATATAATTTAAAATGTAAAAATAAACATGAATTTGAAAGCTGGTTTTCAGATTCTAAAGAATTTGAAAAGTTAAAATCAAAAAATATGATCGAATGTATTTTTTGTAAAACAAAGTCTGTTAAAAAATCAATAATGTCTCCAAAAATAGTAAGTAAGAAACAGAGAGAAAAAGAAAATATTTCATTACAAGAGATTAAAAAAATTAAAAAAAATTTACAAAAAATGAGAAAATTTGTTGAGAAAAACTTTGAGTATGTAGGAGATAATTTTCCGCACGAGGTCAGAAGTATTTATTATGATAAAAGGAAAAATAAAAATATTTATGGAAATGTAACTGAGGAAGAAACAAAAGAATTAAGCGAAGAAGGTATTGAGCTTACTACAATTCCTTGGATAAATAATAAGGATAATTAATTTTTTTTTACAACCAAAATATAATTCACAGAGCAATCTAAGCTTTTATTCCATTCTTGTTTCAATATATTAAATTTAAAGCCATCCCTATTAATGCTCTCTAGATTCAAATTTTTTGTTTTCTCTTCTATTTCTTCTGGCTTTAAGAACTTACTCCATTCATGTGTCCCGATTGGAAGCCATCTCAAAATATATTCTGCTCCAACTATTGCTTTAATATAAGACTCAAAGGTTCTGTTAATAGTTGCGATAAACATTATTCCATTTTTAGCAAGCATTTCGCTAGATGATTTTAAAAATAAATTAACATCATTAACATGCTCAATTATTTCTAGGTTTAAAATAACATCAAACTTTATTTTTAAATCATTTTTTTCAGGTGAGGCGTTAATATAATCAATACTTAACTTATTTTTTTCTGCATGAAGTTTTGCAACAGCTATATTTCTGTTTGATGCATCTATACCAGTTACTTTTGCGCCAAGTCGACACATAGGTTCACTTATTAAACCTCCACCACATCCAATATCAAGAATTTTCAAGGAAGATAATGGTTTGTCTTTTTCCTGGTTCAATTTAAAATGAGATATGCATTTATCTCTAATATATTTAATTCTAATAGGATTAAAAACATGCAAAGGTTTGAATTTTCCTTTAGCATCCCACCACTCGTCTGCTATTTTTGAAAACTTTTGAATTTCTTCTTTATTTATTGTAGTCATTAATTCCAGTATTATATTTTAATAAACTTAATTTTAACTTATTTATTTTTATAATAAAATCTAACTATGACAAAAAAAGTATTAAAATTTGGTGGTACATCCGTAGGTTCAATTCAAAGAATTGTACATGCGGCAAAATTAGTAAAAAAAGAACACGATAATGGTAGTAAAATTATTGTGGTTGTGTCTGCAATGGCGGGTACTACTAATAATTTAATTGCTCACTCACAACAAATTTCAAAAAAATTTAATAAAAGAGAACTTGACGTTTTGTTAACCTCAGGAGAGCAGGTCAGTAGTGCTCTAATGGCCGGAGCTTTAAATGATTTAGGTGTTAAGGCAAAATCCTGGATGAATTGGCAAATACCTATTTTAACGGAAGGAGATCATTCTAACGCAAGAATTGTAAGTATTAATGTTAAAGATATAAATAATTATTTATCAGACGGTGGAATTGCAGTTGTTCCTGGTTTCCAAGGTATTTCAAAAACAGGAAATATTACTTCAATTGGAAGAGGTGGTTCAGATGCTACAGCTGTAGTAATAGCAAAAATTTTTCAAACAGATAGTTGTGAAATTTATACAGATGTTGACGGCGTCTATTCCTCAGATCCAAATAAAATACCATTAGCAAAAAAAATTGATAAAATTTCATATGAAGAAATGTTAGAACTTTCTTCTTTGGGAGCAAAAGTAATGCAATCCTCAGCAGTTCAAGCTGCAATGATGAATGATATTCCTATACAAGTAAAATCAACATTCACAAATCGAAAAGGTACTGAGATAAATAATCATGGAAATATAGATTACAGCAAAGCGGTAACAGGTGTAGCTTATTCAAAAGATGATGCAAAAATAACTCTTTTAGGTGTCGAGGATAAACCTGGTGTTGCTGCAGATATTTTTGAACCTTTATCGAATGATCAAATAAATGTAGATATGGTTATCCAGAATATTTCTGCAGATGGAAAAAAAACAGATTTAACGTTTACAACAAAAAGAGAAGAGAGCAAAAATGCTATTTCATTAATTAAAGCAAACAAAAAAATAAAGTATGAAAAAATGCATATGAATGATAGAGTTTCGAAGATATCCATAGTTGGTGCTGGAATGGTAGCAACTCCAGGAATAACTTATAGAATGTTTAGATCTTTATCGGAAGAAAAAATAAATATTTTGGCTATTTCTACATCAGAAATAAAAATTTCAGTAATCATTGATGAAAATCACACAATTGATGCTATAAAAAAATTACATAAAACTTTTAATTTGGATTAATAGATAAGATGGAAGTTAGACCACATAGAGTTATTAAAAGAAAGAAAACAAAAAAAATAAAAGTAGGAAATGTTTATGTTGGGGGAGACTCACCTATTACTGTCCAATCTATGACAAATACCCTCACCACTGATTATAAAGCCACTATAAAACAGATTAAAACTCTAGAGGATGCAGGTGCAGATATAGTTAGAGTTTCTTGTCCAGATGAAGAATCCACAAAAGCACTAAAGAGAATAACGAAAGAAGTAAAATTACCAATAGTTGCAGATATCCATTTTCATTATAAAAGAGCAATAGAGTCAGCAAAATCTGGTGCGAAATGTTTAAGAATCAATCCGGGAAATATTGGTTCTCATGAAAGAATTAAAGAAGTAATCAAAGCTGCAAAAGATTATGATTGTGCGATTAGAATTGGGGTTAACGCTGGATCGTTAGAGAAAAATATTTTAGAAAAGTATAAAGAACCATGCCCCGAGGCTTTGATTGAAAGTGCAAAACATCACATAAAACTTTTAGAAGATAGTGATTTTTTTAATTTTAAAATTAGTGTTAAATCTTCTGATGTTTTTTTAGCAGTAAAAGCTTATGAGGGATTATCTAAATTATATAATTATCCCTTACACCTTGGAATTACAGAAGCAGGTGGACTGCTTACAGGCAGTATAAAATCTTCAATCGGAATGGGTAAACTTTTAATGCAAGGAATTGGAGACACAATAAGAGTTTCTTTGTCAGCAGATCCAGTTGAAGAAGTAAAGGCAGGATTTGAAATATTAAGCGCTTTAGGTATAAGATCGAGAGGGGTTCAAATAATTTCTTGCCCCTCATGTGCAAGACAAGCTTTCCCAGTTATTGATACTGTGAAAATTTTGGAGGATAGACTTTCACATATAAAGAAACCTCTGACTTTATCAATTATTGGGTGTGTGGTTAATGGTCCTGGAGAAGCTTCTCAAACTGATATTGGTCTTACTGGGGGAGGTGATGGAAATAATCTGTTCTACCTATCTGGAATTCCTCACCATAAAGTAGCCAACAACGATATTATTGAAAAAGTTGTTGAATTAGTTGAGTCAAAAGCAAAAGAAAAAGTAAATTAAATTTAATGATACCAGCTGATAAGGTAAAAAAAATTATAGAAAGATATGAATCTTTAGAAAAGGAATTATCTTCTGGTAAATTTGACTCTAAATTATTTGCCAAAAAGTCGAAAGAATACTCAGATTTAAAAAATATAATTAATCCAGCAAAACAATATCTAAATTTTGAAAAGAATAAAAAAGACCTAAGTAATTTGATTAATGACAAAAATAACGATAAAGAAATGATTGCTCTTGCCCAGAAAGAATTAGAGTCGGCTGAAACAACAAAAGATCTATACGAAAAAAAACTAAAGATTTTTCTTTTGCCAAAAGATCAAGATGATGAAAAAAATGCTATAGTTGAAATTAGAGCTGGGACGGGAGGCTTAGAAGCTACATTGTTTGTAGCAGACTTGTTCAAAATGTATGAAAAGGTTTGTTCTAAAAAAAATTGGACAATAGAAATAATAAGCATTTCCAAAAGTGAGGCAGGGGGATACAAAGAAGTTATTTTTTCAGTGAAAGGTAATAATATATATTCTTACTTAAAATATGAGTCAGGAGTTCATAGAGTTCAAAGAGTTCCCACAACAGAAACCCAAGGTAGAGTTCATACTTCTGCTGCAACTGTAGCAATATTGCCCGAAGCAGAGGAGGTAGACATTAAGATAAAAGATACGGATTTAAGAATTGATGTATTTAGATCAAGCGGACCAGGTGGTCAGTCAGTAAACACAACTGACAGTGCTGTAAGAGTAACACATATACCATCCAACATTGTTGTTACACAACAAGATGAGAAATCTCAGCATAAAAACAAAGCTAAGGCTTTAAAAATTTTAAGGGCAAGACTTTATGAATCTGAAAGACAAAAAAAAGAACAAAAAAGATCAAGTGAAAGAAAAAATCAAATAGGTACTGGTGATAGATCTGAAAGAATACGTACATATAACTTTCCACAAGGTCGTGTAACTGATCACAGAATAAATTTAACCCTTCACAAATTGGATGAGTTTCTAAAAGGAGAGATTCACGAAGAGATGAACGAAAATTTGAGACTAAAAGATCAAGATTTAAAATTAAAAAACTTAATATAAAATGCAAACATCAGAACTAATTGACTTTGGATCAAAAATCTTAAGGAAAAGTACTAACAGCCATAGAATTGATGCTGAAATAATTCTTTCTCATATATTGAAAATTTCTAGGGAAAAAATTCTAATTAGCGAAAACCAGGTTTCAAAAACAAATATTTCAAAATTTAAACACCTAATTAATAGAAGACTATGTAATGAACCTATAGCATATATATTAAATAAAAAAGAATTTAGAAGTAAAGATTTTTTTGTTGATAAAAAGTCTTTGATACCTCGGCCAGAAACAGAATTAATAATAGATCCAATAGTAAAAGATTTTAAGAATAAAAGTCTTTTCTTTTTGGACATTGGTGTTGGTTCTGGATGTATAATTAGTTCAATTTTAAAAGAAATAAGTCATAGTAAAGGTGTAGGTATCGATATTTGTAAGGATACTATTTTGAATGCAAAAATAAATCTATTAAATCTAAAGGTACAAAATAGAGCTAGGCTTTTAAATAGATCATTTAAGAATATTTTTAACCACAAATTTGATTTAATTGTTTCAAATCCACCATATGTAGTTAGAAGAGATATTAATCGACTTTCAAATGATATTAAAAAATTTGAGCCTAAACTTGCCTTAGATGGGGGGAATGATGGTCTTGACGTAATCAGAAAAATTATTTACAAGTCTAAAAGTATCCTCAAATTAAATGGTATTTTAGCATTAGAAATTGGAAGAGGACAATATTTCTCCGTGGTAAAAATTTTGAAAGAAAATGGTTTTAGAAAATCAAGAGTTATAAAAGATTATAAAAACAATGTTCGTTGTATTTTTAGCACGCTTTTAAAAAATAAAACAAAATAATATAAAAAAAAATTAGGTTATAGATATTTTAATAATAGAATTATGAAAACTAAATTTAAAAATATATGAAAAACGGAAAAATAAGGAGGTTTAGACCAAGACAAAATAGACATTTCTCTGGCAGAAGGTCTAATGGTCAAATCAAAAATAACGGTATTCATAATATTGATGGACAAAGAAATAATTATACTAGAAATAATTTAACAAAAAATCCTCATAACCTGGAGAGAATTATTGAAAAATTTAAAAATTTAGCAAAAGAAGCTTTAGGTGTTGGTGATCAAATTTTACACGAAAACTATTTACAACACTCAGATCATTATTCTAGAATTTTGATGGAAGTAAATCAAAAAAACCAATCTTCAGAAAACTCAAAGCCACAAACAGACAATCTCACAAAATAAAATACTTAAAGTCTTGAAAGTAATTCTCCAAGAGTAACATCCAATTTAATTCTTTCTATCTCAAACTGGTTTCTACTTTCTCCTTTTAAAATTTTTCCAGATGGAAGTTTTAATTTTTGTGAATTTATAAACTTGCCGTTATATGATACAGTATAATGTAGATGGGGTCCTGTTGACATCCCGGTGTTGCCCACATAACCTATCACTTGTCCTTGCCGGACTCTTCTTCCTCTTTTTGTTGCAAACTTAGAAAGATGTCCATAACCAGTAGTGTAGGAAGAGTTATGTCTTATTCTCACACAGTTTCCTCCGTTACCACACCAACCAGCTTTTATTACAGTTCCATTTCCTGAAGCCATCACAGGTGTTCCTGTTGGTGCAGCAAAATCTGTACCGTTATGATGTTTTGTAAATCCTAAAATAGGATGCTTTCTATTTCCAAAAGGTGAAGAGAGCCTAGCGCCATTGATAGGTGTCTTCATAAGAGCCTTTCTAATACTTCTACCTCTCTCATCGTAAAAATCATAATCATTTTTTTTACCAAATCTATATAATTTTATCTTTTGGTTATTTACGTCAAGATAAGCATAAAGAATTTTTCCTGTTTTAACTTTTTTGTTTCTATCATCAAAATATCTTTCATACATAACTTGAAATTCATCTCCTTTTCTTATGTCTCTTTGAAAATCTACTTCAAAACCAAAAATTCTCGCATATTCAACAATTATATTTGGCTCCATACCAGATTTAATTGCAGAACTGTATAGGTTATTAGTGATGTTGCCCTGAACTATAACATTCTTTTTAAAAAGCTGTGTAATATTTTTTGTAATTTCTAAACCATCTTTACTTTTATCTATTCGAACGAATGTTGTCTTAGAAATTGGATAATTAATTTTAACAACTTCAATATCTTTACCATCTCTTGATTTTTTTAGAATAAATTTGATCTTTTGTTTAGGTATTATATTCGATAAATCTTTTTTTTTAATTTTTTTTACTATCCAATCTACCTCTTCTTTCTTTACACTAAATTTTTTTAATATAGTTTCTATAGTATCGTTATTTTTGACAATATAGTCATACTCTAAATATGGAGATTTAATCTTATTAATTATGTAGTTTTTTAGAAGTACAGTTTGATCATTTGATAAAAAAGCATTAATTTCTTTAATTCTTTTTTGCTTCAAGCTTGAATTATAAATAATTGAAGAGTAAATAGTAATAAACAGCAATATTAAGACAAAAACATACACGGGTTTTATCTTTTTAAACATTGGATACTCTTTTTTTAGATACTGAATAATTAAGCTGAAATTTGATAAAATAGTTTTCATTTTCTCTAGACTTTTCTATATAAAAAAAAATTAGGATATTCAATGCTAGGTAGTGCAAAAAACACTGTTTTTACTGGTATTTTTGCTAAATATACGTCTTGATTAATTTCTATTTTTTTATATAACTGCGTCTCGCATCTATCAGCAAAAAATCTAAGCTTTTAGCGAGTTTTTGGGCAGTTTGATGTATGTAATTTTCTAAAATTTTTTTAGAAAATTTAGCTTTTTTAAATTGTAGATATAGAAGAAGAGAAGTGTGGACGGTTAGGTTAATTAAGAAATTTGTCGTACACACTTTAACGAAAGTAACTTTAATTAATTTTAAAGTTATTAAAGCTAGTGTGCGCCGTTATTAAACTTGAGAGTTTGATCATGGCTCAGAACGTACGCTGGCGGCACGCTTAACACATGCAAGTC
>Ga0208261_1000515_pt1 | contig 14889 bp, 19 predicted proteins | sample Knorr_S7_td_DCM__FD_185595 | JGI IMG/M metagenome (GOLD analysis project Ga0208261, IMG submission 185595) | Marine microbial communities from Southern Atlantic Ocean transect - Knorr_S7_td_DCM_ad_131m_LV_B (SPAdes) (version 3) | ecosystem: Environmental > Aquatic > Marine > Oceanic | place...
ACTAATTAAAAATCGATCGATCTTAATAGTAGCTTTTTCTGATATTCAATTCCCTCTTCAGAATACATATCGTCGATAGCAATCAGTAGTTTTTTATCTATTTCGGGACTGTTCATTTGGATTTGAACATGTCTTGAATCAAGATCTCTAACTTTTAAGATCGTCTTTTTACTTTCATAGTTATGAAAGCCGCCAGAAAATTCTTTAGGTGTGCCATAGGTCATCAAAAATTTATATTTTATAATATCATCAGCAGTTAACTGTGGAAAACCAGTTGGTTTTAATTCGACACCTCTAACTATCCCGTTCATTATATAGTGCGAAGGCTCATGATTGGTTGAGCTATATATATGATTAATATTCATAAAATGAAGCTCAATACTCTCTATGGTTAATCTTGTAACGATTTGAAAATATACTTTGGCTCTTTTCAAGGGAAGCTTATATCCGGTTGGCAGATCAATGACTTCTTCCCAATATTCAACTGACTGCGCAGAATCCAAAACATTCGACATTACAGTAGGCAATGACATGCCCCATTTTGCAACTGGATGCCTATCTACTGTCCAGCCTTCTGGTAGTGGTTCCACGGTCAACCTTGGACGTCTTGGCTGCATCCGTTGGGCAGGGATTTTCTTTGTTTGGGAAATAGGTTCCTCTTTAAGAGGTCTTGCTTGAGTATTTGCCTTTGCCTGAACTGGAACTTCTACCTCTACGTTAGTTTCTGGCTCAACTTGTTTGTCTCTTCTTAATAATGACATTGGGTTTAATGAGCAACTCATGACATTGAAAGAAATTGAAATGAAAAATATGATTGATAAATACTTCATATTGCTAGCTTTTCTTTAATGGGGGGCGATCAGGGATCCTATTGCCGCGATGGCAAGTCCAACAAGACACTTCTTTGAAATTTAAATTATTTAGTACCTTATTTGCGCTCATTGTCATTGAAATCATCTCTCGAGCAACAATCTTGTTAGCTTTTTTATCGCTTGCGTAATCATTTGGTATGTGACAAAAACTACACTTTACACCTAATTCTTTAGTGACTATTTTCATGTAACTAACCACTTCGCGCTTTTTCTTAAACGGCAATAACTTAACGTTTTTTAGTTCGGACTGTTGTCCAAAAAGCACCATTAACATTAAGAAAACAATGGTTAATTTTTTTATCACTAAACTATCTCTCTCGCTAATTAAGTATTAGGGATAAACCTTTGTTTTTATATCTCTTTCCTTTTTTTAATTCGAAAGAATACAGTCCTAATTTAACAATCAATAACTGGAAAGAAATACAATTCATTTTTTGATTAATCTAACTATTAATTACAAAACAGAATATAAACAAAAAAGCCTCCACATATAGCGGAGGCTTTTTGTCGAGGATTTGAATGATTTATTTCTTACGTCCTCTCGCCATTGGAGAGCGAGCAACATCACCATTCTTATCAATGTAGTAAAGATAACCTGATTCTCTGGTTACACCAGCATCAGCAACTTTTTCTGCATTTCCGCCACCTTTACCAGCGCGAGCCATTTTTGAACGTGATACATTACCATTTTTATCAAGATAGTATAAGTATCCAGATTCTTTTTGGACTCCTGTTTTTGCTACAACTTCAGCCATAATTTGACCTCCTTTAGTGGGTTATTATTTACTGAATGTTACAATTATACAGGGATTGTACGGTTTATAGAGATAAAATGCAAGAAATTTATCGAGGAGGGCTCGAGGGTGAAAAATTGACGTTTTTTGCTTATTCTATGATATTTACTTAGCTTAAGTTATCAGCTCAAATTTTGAATAATTTGCCCCGGTAGCTCAGTTGGATAGAGCAACGGACTTCTAATCCGTAGGTCGGAGGTTCGAATCCTCTCCGGGGTACTTAAAAACCCTCTTAATTGAGGGTTTTTTATACATCTTAGGCTAGTTAGCTATCTCAGCCCATTAAGATCAAATTTGGTAAAAAAATTCCAAATTAGTTGGTTTGTGCTAAACCCATTATTTGAAATATCGAGCCATATATGATCACCACCTATAACTTTATAATGATGAATAGTTTCGCCGAATTGTTTCAATTCAACAGTTAGACCTGAAACTGTATATGATTCAGTTTTTGGATCGCCTGAAAAGCCGTTACGATCTGACCAATATGAATTTAATTCATCAAGGGTGAGGTAATAACCATTCAGACCATCTTCATATGGTCGGAAATAATCAAGCGTTCCATGAATACTCATAATTCCTACATTTGATGGATTAGAATTTTGAGCGGTATGCCTATCCAATAATCCTGAGACTGATGCCACCGCAGCAAATTTATTACTACGTACGCATGCTAGAGCTAGGGATATATCTGCTCCATTTGAGAACCCTGTAGCGTAGACACGTGATGTATCAATTCCATATTGGTAATCTGTATTTATTCTTTTGATCATTGCATCTACAAAACCAAAGTCATCAACAAACATTTTAGTGTTTGGGTTTGTTGGCAGAGAGCTATTCCAAGTACTACCAAATGTTCCTTGGGGGTATACTAATATAAAATTTGCAGTATCAGCAGTTGGTCTAAAATCTGCGATAAAAACGTGACCATCGGCTGATCCACTGCCACCATGAAAATTAAATAAAAGGGGCGCCGGGACGGCTGAAGAGATATATATGTCTGGAATATAAGTCAAATACTGCCTCAACTCTCCATCATGAGTAAGTGTATCAGTATAAAAACCACTCACAGGGTCTAAGGTTTCAGATTTATCTCCGCTCGACTTATCATTATTGGAGTTATTTTCATCTGAACATGCAGATATTGCTAATACCATTATAAAGAATATTGATTTTATTTTCATGATATAAGAGTGCCCCACTTATTATTTTATTGATTAAGATTTATTTACAAACGCCGGAAACCCATGAATTCAACCCAGCATTCAACGCTTTGCAACTATTAGAGTAGGTTGCTCCATCGCAACCACATACCGGATCATAAACCTCAATACATGGATTATCAGAAATTTTTGAATCATCTATGCAGTCATCATTAATTGGACTAAAAGAATGTATAATATATCCAATCTCTTCATCCGCAATGTTTTCTTTAAGGTCAAAGTAGACTTCTTCAGGATATCCATAGATCGAGTTAAACTTCAAATTTTTTTGAAATGGATTCTCTAAGAGTTTTTCATTTATGAAAATAAACAACTCTTCAACTGTTTTAGCATGCCAAAATTTATCTTCAAAATCATCTTTGGTAAAGCGTTCGCCATTGATCAGTGAAATTGAACCATTTTCAACGCGAATATCAATGTCGGCTGTAGGAACACAAAAACAGTTAATGTTCATGTTCATTCTGTATGATTTTAAATTATGGGATTGCCATTTTTTTTGATTTTCATCTAGCGGCGTAAGTTCCTTATTAGAATCTTCACAAGCAATGAAAAGAACCAGCAGAAGGATTATATTTCTACTTATCAATTTCAAAATAGATTTACTTTTCAAGTTTTACAGCTGTTCCATATACAAGCAGCTCAGCTGTTCCAGATAAAATCATAGAAGTTTGAAAGCGTACACCTACAATTGCATCTGCACCAAGTTCGGTAGCTCGATCTTTCATTCTGATAAGAGCCTGCTCTCTAGATTCGGCCATCATCGATGTGTATTCTTTAATTTCACCACCCAATATTGTTCGAAAGGTTGCCTGTATGTCCTTACCAACGTGTCGTGCTCTAATGGTATTACCAATAACCGTTCCAAGATGTTCTTTGATCGTATATCCTGCTATTTTTTCAGTTGTAGCAACAATCATTTTTCGATTCCTCTAAACGGTTCATCTTTTGCATCATCTCTATTTTCTTTAAAAAATTTTAAGGCAAGAATAACGGCTCCACCAACTACAAGAATTGCTCCAAGCCCTAGAAAGAAATCGCTTAAAATAAAACTAATAATCTCTGTTACAAATTTTAATGCCAAGATCACAGCGCCAGCTATAATCAAATAAACCGCAACTTGTTTTGTTTCCATATGCACTCCTTAAAATAGTGAAATGATTATACCTAATATAACAGACTTATTTTTGATCTAAAAAGAGAATTAAATTGCACCTATTATGAGCTTCACAGATTACTCTATTCGTTCATTTAAAGGTGGTTATGACAAAAATCTGACCTATCTAGTTACTTGCATGCGAACAAGCAATCAATTTCTAATTGATGCTTCAGTTCCGCTAAGCAATGTTAAGCCTTTTATCAATCAAAGAGGTTTGATAACTCTATTTATTACTCACACGCATCCTGACCATATCGCCTATATAGAAGAATTTGTAGATGCATTTCCAAATTTGGTTACAATTGTGCATCAGGATTCACAAGACAAAATTCATTGTAATTATGTTAAACCTGTTAAAGATAATGATATTATTTCGGTGGGTCAGCTCAATTTAGAAATCATGTATACGCCTGGACACTATCCAGATTCAATCTGCTATTTACTAGATGATGTACTATTCACCGGGGATACTCTTTTTGTTGGAAGAACAGGACGAACAATTGATAGCAAAAGCGACATTAAAAAATTATATCAATCGGTATACCATAAAATTTTAAATCTTCCCAATAAGACAATAATATACCCAGGTCATGATTACGGTCCCAGAACAAGTATATCTCTTAAAGAAAATATTTTAATCAGCCCACTTCTACGGGCAGAAGATGAAAAAGATTTTATAAAAAAAATGAAAGAATATGAGCTAAAGAGAAAATCAGGATCATAAAAAATAAGGAGAATCAAATGAAAAAATATATTAGTAGAACTATTGCAGGAATTTCAATGATGGTAGCTTTATTTCTATTTGTTGGAGCTACATCACAACAGAAAGATGATAGTTTAAATACAATTATGGGTCAACTAGATAGTTATGTTCAGGATCAACTAGATAAGGATAAAGCCGCTGGTAGATTTCAGCTGCAATCTTTTCAGATTGAACGTACGCATTGGCACTATATGTTAGATACAGCTACTGGACAACTATATCGGTTAGAACCTAGTAGAACCCCGGGTAATTCAAACTGGATTTTAACTGCAGATGCAAATTTTAAATAATAAATTTGAAGTTAATTACGCATAAAATCAATCAAAATTCAAATACATCTAAGGCAATCGTTGCTCTACATGGCTGGACAGGTGATGAATTCGTGTTTGACCCAATTGCTAAAATGCTGAACATAAAACAAGCGCAATGGTTTATCCCGCGAGCTCCTTATAAAGCTGATAACCAAAATGGGAACACATGGTTCGGTGGTAATGAAAAAACTGGATGGCGCTATAAAAAAACTATGAGCGGTCTAGAATATCTGATGGATGATATAATTCAGGAAGGATACAGTAAAGAAAATATATTTATTCTTGGATTTTCTCAAGGAGCAACCCTTGCAATTGAATTTGGATTAAGACTGCCTTTCTCAATTGGAGGCATAATCCCAATAGCCGGATTTATAAAATTTAAAGACAAGCTTATTGAAGAGAATAGCCCAGCCAGTTTAAATACTAAAATCTTACTTTTGCATGGTGGTGATGATAAAATAGTTCCAGTAAATGAAAGCTACACGTCTTTAGATCTATTAAAAGGGATGGGTTATAAAGCTACCCTTGAAGAATACAAAGCTGGACATAAAATACCTATTAGTTGCCATAGATTTATCCACAAATTTATTGGTAAATAATTCAACAGCTAAAACTAGACTGGGCGGACATTTATAGCCTTATCCCCTTTCATATCAAAATCTACATCGAAGGCGACGCTCTGCCCTTGTCGCAGGCCTGATTGTTTGAATTTTGGACCAAGGCCATAAACATGTACAAAATAATCCTCTCCATCATCGCCCGTAATAAAACCAAACCCTTTTTGTTTATTGTATTCTTTTACGATACCATTCATTTTTTCTCCTCAATTTTTAGCTTTATTAGTGCCCTTCCAACTGAACCTAAAAGCACCATAACCCCACCAACAAATGCCCATTCTCCTATCTTTTCTCCTACAAAAAGATAAACCCAAACAGGATTTAAGATAGGTTCAATCATGCTAACTAAAATAGCATCAATTGCCTGAACATATCTTAATGCCATTGTATATAGAATGTATGGAATTCCCAATTGAATTATTCCAAGCACAAAAATAATAATCCAATCAGAAAATACCGTTTCCGTTAAACCGGTAAACATAAAAGGAATACAAACAATAGATGTTAGAATATTTCCAAATAATACAATTTGAAAAGCAGATTCTTTTTCTTTGCGAATTATTACAGTAACTATACCTAGACATACTCCTGCAATTGCTGCCATGATATTGCCCCAGAAACCATAAAAGGTAAGTTCATCAATAAAAAATAATCCCATACCAAAAAAAATGATAACCATTGAGACTATATCAAATAATGTGATGCGCTCATTCAATAGATAGTAACTCAGTATAACAACGTAGATCGGAGCAGTAAATTCGAGAAAAATTGCATTTGCAGCTGTAGTAAGTCGAATAGAAAAAACATATAACAACATCATCGCTGCATAGGAAAAAACACCAATAATGAAATAACGATTCCAATCCCATTTTAATTCTTTTAGATAAATTAAAAAGACACAGGCAGCTGCCAGGCTTCGGGTTCCAGTAATTGCTATTGGAGTTAAATCTACTAGCTTAATAAATAAACCACCTAAGCTCCATAAAGATGCTGCCAGAATTAGAATGAGATTAGCTGAAGTAGTAGATCGCAATGATAGTAGTTTATTTTTCTTTCATTGATAAGGTAATCTTGAACTCAGCAACGGGTTCATTGCCAAGTTTTTCAGGAACAGTTGCAATGACTGGAACCTCAAGATTCACGCGATCTTTTGATGTAATCACTTTTTGTACTGCCTGCTCAATTTCTTTTTTATAATTACAAATAAAATGAGTATTTCCTTCTGCCCGCTTAAAAAACTTTGCATTAATATCCTTAAATATTAATACAATATTACGTTTTGATTTTCGAATATTTAACATGGCAGTAATCCCGGTAACTAGATCAGCTCCTACAGTCATTGCTCCAATATACATTGAATTAACGTGATTTCTTGTCTGCCTATTTAACGGTATACAAAGAATCACCTCATTATCATTAATATCAACAATTTTTGGGCGACAAAAAAGAATCAGACGAACTTTCGTAAGGCCAAAAAACCATATAAATAAATTATGCTTGAATCGCTGCTTAAATGTTAACGCCATAATTAATCTATAAAGTATGAAATTAGTCTTTTCATAAGTTTAGAAAATAAACTTAAAATCTAAATATTTAAATTGTAAATAATGAAGACAAGCCTACTATTACTTTTGATAGCATCCATCCCTATAATTGATATACTTATATCCTTTGCATCAAATAAGTATCCTCAGACCATGCCAAATACTAAACTAGGTAGAAGTATTTTTGCATTGGTATCAACATTGGTTTGGATTATTGCTCTAGTATTCACAATTAGAGATTATTTTTTAATCTTTTAGTAAATACATATAAGGCTTTTTTAGAAAGCCAAACAAGGAAACTGGCTAAGGCATCATCAAAGAGTCAGTTGAATCAAGCTACTATAGCTACTTTTAAACGTTCTTATTCTTTATTAACTCGCCTCAATTTTCGCATAGGCTGATCTTCTAATGGTTTCCCATTCTGAATAAAATTAATATACTGGCTTTCAATAGTTAAATTATCAGCTACTTTTCTGACTGTGGTATAATTGGTTTTGGTGCCATTAATTGTCATCTCTTCAGTGTAAACATAGACTGTACTATCTTTTGATTCGACCCACCCTTTTCCAGTCCAATATACATTTCCATCATATCCAAAATGCTTAGTTTTAATAGTATTGGTCAGTGGATCTAATACATAGACAATGCTACCTACGTTGACCCTCTTATCTGAATTTGGATAAGTTGCTCGCCAGGTTTCTTTAACAGCAGTTTTATCTGTAATCCATTCATATTTTGTATAAGACTCAATCTGTTTATCTTTTGGCAGCCCTTCAAAGGCGCCGATGCTGTTGTGTTTTGAAAACCATTCACCTATAAAGGGCTCAAAAACTTTAAGCGCATCATAGGCTTCGGATTGCGCGAAAAGAGATCCAGAAATAAATAAACTTAAGATGAAATTTTTAATCATAATTTCTCCATGATTAGTTAATTATTTGACAATTAATAACGAGTTTAATTTTCTTCATCTACATCCTCAACTCGAATGAAGTTTCCAAGCGACCAATCTTTTTGACGAAATATTTTTATAATACTTGCTATAGAAATAGCCAGCAGAATAATCCAAAATATTTGCACAAAAGAAATTTGCATCTATTGTTTCTTTCTAGGGAGACGTTCATCAAGCATAGCTGTATGATATACAAATGATGCTAGAATTACTGCATTTTTCTTGATATCATCAATCGGTATTGTATCATAAAAATCAAGGTTAGTATGACCGCCGGTTCCTCCTATGCGATCTTGTAAAAATTGAAAAGCAGGAAGCCCTGAGCGATCAAAAGACACATGGTCGGTACAGCACTTTTTTTGAAACCCTATAGTTGTCATACCTAGATCCTTGAACGGCTCCATCCATGAAGCAAAGATTTCGCGAACATGTTCATTCTCTTGAAGAAAAATTCCTCTATATTGACCAGGGCCATAATCCTGATTGTAATAAGCAGATAGCTTATCATAGGCTTTCTTTTTACCAATCTTTGGATCATTGGGGTTGCCAAAGTGTTTATAGACATACTCCCTAGATCCATGTAAGCCTTGCTCCTCACCTGACCATAGTGCAACCCGAATAGTTCTTCGAGGCTTAGCATCAATCTTTTTTAATATACGCATCGCCTCAAGCATAACTGCAACTCCAGAGGAATTATCACTGGCATTAGGACTGGCATGCCATGTATCAAAATGCGCACCTAGCATTACAATCTCATCTTTTAAGTCACTGCCCGGTATCTCTCCCAACACATTTCTTGCATCTCTTCTTTTTTGACCAACTGTAGTACTAATTTCAATATCAATTTTTATTTTAATACCTCGCTCAGCGATTCTATACATCCGATTGTAATGCTCAGGGGTCACTGCAACAATTGGTAAATGATTCAAGGTTTCATTACGATCATAGACATCAATCTTAGCCCCGGGCCTTGCAAAGCCTCTTACCGCTGCAATCCAACCGCTCCTAGATTCAAGGATGACCGCAACGCCTTCATCTTTATAAAATTTATTTTTTTCTACTGCTGAGACAAGATTGGGATTAGCTGGTGGCCTGGGTCCTCTCGGGGGGTCAGGGAAAGGATTTTCAGAAATTTCTTTTAACTGCTCTTCTGTATATCTAGGCCTTCCAGTTCGGTAGCGCTCTTGGTCAACCTTTGGCATTGGCGAAGACAATACTGCTTTTCCTTTAAGCTTGCCTCTGTATTTTTTAAAATCATCTTTTGTAGATATATTCGCTCGAACAACCGTTAAGCTTTGCTTGCCTTTAATGCCTGGTGTATGGGCAATTGGGTAGCCAAGCATTGGCTGATAATCAGGTTCGGTAAGGTGAAGGGAGAAATAATCGTAATCCCAACTTACTCCATAGTCCATAAAAGGCTCAATAGAGGTATTTTTCAATCCCATCTTCTTCATTTCTTTAATTGCCCACTCTTGCGCCTCGTACATCGCATCTGAGTTAGTTAAACGCGCTCCTAAAACATCGGTCATATAAGAAAGGGTATTTGTGATTTCAGAGCGCTGAAACCCTTCCTCTCTTATCTTGGCAACTACTTTTAAATCAACAGGATAACTGCTCTGCGCAAAAATAATTGTTGAAACTACCAAGTTTAATGCTGCGATTAATATAGGCTTCTTAAACATATTATTCTCCAACCATTTCAAATTTTATAAGCTCAACAGGAATACTTCCTGCATTATTATACTTATCAAGGAAATCTTTTAATGAGAACTCTTTGCCTTCAGTCTCAAGTTTTTCTGCATACTCGGTCATCAGTTTTTCAATCAAATACTTACCAGTAATATAGCAAGTACCATAACCTGGCTGCCTTAGATATAGGTGTTGTTCAAATCGAAGGAGTTCTGGTTCTCTCTCCATCCAATTACGTGGTGTCCATTTAACATGAACCTGGCTCGCTTCTTCCATTGTCATCATATTAGCATGGGCATATAGTGATCCTAATCCACGCGCTGCTCTTTGAGCTAACATTATCCATACTATTTCCCTAGAACGCGGATTATCATCATACAGACCAGCATGTAAAAACATTTCTTCAACCGCTGTTGCAATACCTTCGCTTTTTGAATCGTAAATATTATATAGTGGAGCTAAGCGCCTAATTGGATTTACATGGGGATTATCTCTGATTTCTGCAAGGTCAAACCAATGGTAAAAATGAGAATATAAAGGCAATGGGTCATAATGAAGACCGATTGAAAAAAAGTTTCGATTTTCACTAGGAACATATCTTCCCATTTTTTCCCGCAAAGCTTGTTCCATATTGGGCTTGATATACATGATATCTTCTTCTTCTAAAAACTTCATCATTTTTTTAACAGCATTATCGGTCAGCTCAGCGAACTCTTCAGGTGAATCAGCAGCTTTCATCTTAGGCAAGTTTCGGTTGTTGTGCTCTTCTAATTTAAGGAAGGACCAGGCGCGATATAATTCGCGCTCTAACAGCTGAACTTCTTCTTCCCAGCTCAATGGAACAAGGTGAACATTTTTTTGATACCAACTGTAATTTTCTTTTCCAATACCTGATGGGCCAGTTTTATTTGGTGACTGCAACTCAAGCCATTCGATAAATTCCATGTTTGCCCTTTGAGCTTTCTCTATTGCATCAAATAATGGAATGTCGCTTTGTTGGTTATGATGCTTAAAAAGTTTCTTTTCAATCAATTTTAAATTCTTACCTTGATCTCTTATATCTCTAATGCCAGCAATCCACAGGTCTCTGGCATTGCCAGTAAGATTAATTTCAGCTTGCTTTAAAAAAGGAGGAATGACTCTAAGGAATTTTATAAAATCATCCTTTTCACTTCCTCTTAGAGGGAACGAATATTGCCAGTATTCTAGGAGCGCGTGATTTGTTGGACCTTCATGAGCGGGAACATCGCTTTGGTACATCCAAACAGTTTGGTAGAACGCAGGGTCTCTTTCCCACGATTTTAATACTCTTTGATTAAAATCGTAACCATTCATCTCTGCTCGAATGAATCGATAATCGGCTTGGGCCGACCTAGTCCAGTCGGTTGTATCAATTTTAGCTAATTTCTTTTCAAGAGATTTAAATATACGACGTCTTTTATTAAATTGACCTTTTGTATAATCGGGCGCACCTTCTCTTAATGGAGGGTTTTCAAAATCTCTCCATAAAAAGAAAAATTCATGTAGCTGCTCATAATTATTATTTTCCTGCCCTGTCGCCGGCAAAAACATAAAGATGATTAGTGAAAATATAGTTAATCTCATATGCTTAACACCTTATCTAGACCTTTATTAAAAAATTTCATCTCTTCAGGCTTTGCCATGCTTAATCTGCACCAATCCTTGTAAGGAAGAAATGGCCTTCCAACTATGACTCCGTGCTTTTCCATCGCAGGTTGAAATTTATTTATATCCATTCCTGTTTTAAGAAAAATAAAGTTGGTGTGCGATTTTAAATACTTTATTCCTTTTTTGTCTAAGTGATCGGTAACGATCTTTCTTGCTTGGTTATTTTTTTTAATACTAAACGCCTGAAAGTTTTTATCATTATACGAAGCAATCGCTGCTCGCAAACCTACCACATTTAACGATCCTGTTAAATAAGAACTAAGTCGTTTAGTTATATCATTATTTGCAATGGCATAACCTACTCGTAATCCAGCCAAACCATGAACTTTGGATGCTGTTCTTGAAATAAGAATTTTATTGTTCGCGTTCACTAAATGCGACATTGATTTATAATTACCATCCAAAGCATATTCATGATATGCTTCATCTACAAATACCAATACCTTTTTTGACACTTCAAGGCAGAAAGATTCGAGCTGGTTACTATCCAAGGCCAGACCAGTTGGATTGTTTGGATTGCAAACATAAACTATCTTTGTCCTTTTATTAATCTTGCTAGCCATTTTATCCAAGTCAATATTGATACCATCATCCATTTTGATCCGATTAACTTTTGTATTCATGGTATTTTTAGCATAATTATTAATTGCTTCAAAGGTTAATTGGGGTGATATCATCTCACCCTTATCTATGCCATTCATTAGAGCGGCCTTATTTAAAATTTCTCTGGAGCCAAAGCCAATCGAAATCTGATCTTTGTCAATATTATTCAATAATGCAATAAGCTGAACAAATTCTTTCTGAGCTTGGCGCATGGTATAAAGATTGGATTCAGAAAATGCCTTTTGCATTGCGCGCTGAGCAATTCTAGAGGGACCATAAGGATTTTCATTATACATCATTCGAATGGGCTTATAATTTGTGGCATTAACAATCGATGAGAAATCAATCGTTGAACCAATCATCGTGCCTCCAAACAAAGTTGCGCCTTGTTTTAAGAATTTTTTTCTTGAAATATTATTTTTCATAATTATCTCCCTCTGCTAGTCTAGCATTGCCATACATTCAATTTCAATTTTAGCATTAAGGGGAAGCGCTACGCCGAAAGTAGATCGAGCTGGACGATTATCTGGAAAGAACTTCTTGTACTCTACATTCATATCTGCGTAGTCAGATATATCTCCTAACATGCACATACACTTTACAACCTTATCTAAAGAAGAGCCATAGGTTTGTAAAAGGTTTTTAACATTTTCCATTGCCTGTCTTGTCTCTGTTTTGATTCCGCCTGGCACAAGATTGGGTTCGCCAGGCTTTCTTCCAATCACACCAGAGAGGTAAATCATATTACCGACCTGAACAGCTTGCGAATATGGTGGATCATTTTTCGCATGGGCTTCGGATTGAAGATATTTTACTTGATTAGAATTTATCTTGGCATCGGTTTTGGCTTCACAACCAAAAAATTGAAATAAAAAAATTATAGAAAAGAATAGAGTTGATAGTTTTTTTAAGTTCATATTTCCCTCTCGTTTGTACAATTTACAAACGAAATATACGAAATAAAAAACTAGGCTTTTTAGCGGGTATTATTTGCTCATTAATTTGAATGTATATTGACTTTGAATGAATTTATAATCGCTGGCATTGTGGGCAGTAGTGTGTTCCACGCTGTGAAACAAAAATCTTTTTTAAAACGGTCTTGCATCTTAGGCATGGATTTCCTTGCCTATCGAATACTTTTAAGAATTGTTTAAATTCACCAGAAACTTGATTGCCGTATGAAAAATTGATGATGGTTGTGCCGTTAAACTCAATTGCTTGGTTCAGGATTTTAGGAATAGCTTCGCTTAAGGTTTTAATTTTAGGCTTACTGATTGTTAATGATTTTTTCTTTGGGTGAATTTTTGCCTTCCATAGACATTCGTCAATATAAATATTGCCTAACCCTGCAATATGCTTCTGATTAAGCAGCAACGGCTTAATCATTCCTTTAGACTTTTTTAGAACTTTATATAAAAAGTCATTATTAAAGGCTGGCGATAAAGGCTCCACGCCCAACTTGTTATTGATTATGCTTAAATCTTCAAAATAGTAGATTCTACCAAACTTCCTGTAATCCTTAAAAAAAAGTTTTTTCCCATTTGAAAATATGATTGCAGCGCTACAGTGTTTCATTTGATCCGCATCATCAATTTCCATTTGAAGCTGACCAGTCATTCGTAAATGAATACATAGGTGGCCATTGTTTAAATCAAAGATTATAAATTTTCCTCTTCTTTGAATATCAACAATGCATTGTCCTTTTATGATCTTGTTGAGATCAAAAACTGAATGAGTATCAAAAACTTTTTTATAATTGTTTGGGCTACTAATGCCACTAAGTTTCAGTTTAGTTAACAAAGGTCTGTAATAGTTAACCACTGATTGTACTTCAGGCAATTCGGGCATAGTAAATTTAAATTAGGTAAGTTTTTTTAATGCCATCCAAAGCGTACCTACGCTTAATAAGAATAGGGAAAAGCAATAAATTAGTAGTAAGTAATTTTGACTATTTTCTTGAAAGGTAGTGTAAAATGAACTTAAAAAGAAAGCTGACAGGGCGCAAAAAATAATAGAAAGCACGCACAGAAAAATAAAATATAGATTAAATCTCACCAATTTCCTTTAAGCTTAATTTTTTCAGATCTAGGAAAATAAGTTTTAAATAATTTAATTCTTTAATGTAGGATTCAATGTTTGATTTAGATTCTATTATATCAGCAAAAATTTTCCTACTTCTGTAGTAGGTTGAATTAAATTTATAATTTTCAATTGTAATTGGATTGAGATCATCGGGTTTTGTAGTCCATGAGTCCTGTAAAAAAAAGTTTTCAGAAAGCCGATAGTTGTAATCTAAAAAGAAATCATCGTATTCTTTTGTATGCACATCATGGCGGCGTAAGTCCTCATTGTATAATTTGAAGAGCTTTGTTTTCATTTCATCAGATTGGATCATCTTAATTAGATCCGAATTAACCAATTGATCAAAAATTCCCTGTTGGGGGAAAAATGATCTGAGACCTCTTCCTACCGATGACAAGTGAAATACAATGCTATCTTCATTCATGGTTGATTGATTATTAAGATTTTCTAGAATCAGATTACAGCTTTTTAGAGAGTAGTTTTGTAGATAAATAAAACCATTAATTTGATTGATATCCTCATCAATAACATTTACAAGTTGCTTGATTGTATTATTTTTTCGGTCTATCTCAATCTTATTTTGACGATTCTGCTCTA
>Ga0208261_1000516_pt1 | contig 14879 bp, 17 predicted proteins | sample Knorr_S7_td_DCM__FD_185595 | JGI IMG/M metagenome (GOLD analysis project Ga0208261, IMG submission 185595) | Marine microbial communities from Southern Atlantic Ocean transect - Knorr_S7_td_DCM_ad_131m_LV_B (SPAdes) (version 3) | ecosystem: Environmental > Aquatic > Marine > Oceanic | place...
TGAGAATTTTGATTTCGGTACGATGAGTTTGATGGTTTTCTCTCGAATCGATTTGATCCTCTATAGTTTGAATTTTCTTGGTTACTACTTGTTGAACGATCAGAGGATTTATTATCTAATGAATATTGATTTACTTGATCAGATGATAGACGATTAATTCTATTATTTGTTCTTCTTCTCTCATTAAAGTTTGACTTTTTGGAATCATTTTCTTTTTGCGAGAAATTACCACTTCGTTTATTGAAAAGGGAGTTTTTAGAATTCCTTCTGTCTTTATTAAATCGATAACTCATTTTAAAAAACTATTTTTTAGTTAATAGGTTGATCAAGAAGATCTAATAGATCAGCAAGTCGATTAGGATTTTTTAAAAACAACCATCCAACAATAGTCTCAAATCCAGTAGCAATTGCATATGTGGCTGCATCTACATTTTTAGGACCTTTCCCAGCCTTGTTTCTACCTCTTCTTAGAAAATCCTTTTCATTATCGGTAAGAAATGGTTCTATTCTTCTGATTGCTCTGGCTTGACTGGAAGCATTAACTTCATTAACTACAGCATTGTGTAGATCCTTTGATCGCATTGGACTATTACAAAAACGCAACCTTTGATGCATTTCCCATACTGCGTCACCCAACCAAGCCAATTGCAAGGGGCCAAGACCATCAGGAGAAATGGTTGACTTGTAAGAGCGAATCCAATCAGTCAAGCTGATAATTTAGTAATTGCAGTATTAAGATCAGGTGAAAGATGAAGGAAGTCTTCTAGACGAACAAGTTTAATTGTTTGAACAACTCTTGGATTACCCACAACACTAAATGATCTTTTTGACTGAGTACATTTTTTAGCGGCCTGTACCATTGCTCCTAGCCCAGAAGAATCAATGAAATCGATATTACTTAAATCAATAACTACAGATAGTTGATTTGAAGCGAAAACTTCATTAATAAAAGTAGTGAATTGCTTCTCAGAATAGGCATCTAGTTGACCAGTGAAATTAATCACCAAACAACCATTTTGTTGGCTAAAACCACCTCTTAGAGAAACAGTAATTCGTTTTAATTCGGCTATGGGATCAATCCCCTTTTACTTCATGAAGGAAGTGTAGTGATAGAAACCAAATTAATCCACGATTCTTCTTCGATCTTCTATTAAGGTTACGAAATGATTAAAATGATGGTCAGCATCGTGAGGGCCAGGGCTTGCCTCCGGATGATATTGAACGCCAAAGAAAGGTCTATCAATTACAGAAATAGCTGCAACAGTTTGATCATTTAAATTGAAACGGGTGATTTTTATTTTTTCATTATTTAAAGATTCTGAATTTAAAGCGAAACCATGGTTTTGACTCGTAATTTCTACTTTTCCATTTAATCCACATGGATGATTCAACCCTCTATGTCCATAAGGCAATTTAAATGTTTTTCCACCAAGAGCTAGTCCAAGAATCTGATGTCCTAAGCAGATTCCAAAAACAGGAAGTTTTTCGTATTTAATTAAATTCTTGGCGAGTTGAATACCACTATCTACTGTGGATGGATCGCCAGGACCATTCGAGAGGAAGACTCCCTCGGGTGATAAATCTAAAACATCAGAAATTGAAGCATTTGAAGGCAAAACAGTAACTTCACAACCATGAGAGACCAATCGATCCAAAATAGATTGCTTTATACCAAAATCTATGGCGACAACATTGTATGGAATTGTTTTTGTATTTTTAATTCTCTGGTCAAATGAAACTGGACAAATTGAATCAACTTTATAAGAATTTTTAGTGGTAACTTTATCAACCAGATTCAGTCCACTCATTGAAGGAGATTTTTTTAAAAGTGAAAATAATTCATCTATTGAATAGCTTGACTCTGATGAAATAATTCCATTTAAAGTACCAGATTCTCTTAAATGTCTAACAAGTGCTCTTGTATCTATTCCATGAATACCAACAACATTTTCATCCTTTAACCATTTTTCAAACAAAATTTCATGTCTCCAGTTACTGGAAGTTTTTGATATTTGCCGAGTTATCACACCTTTAACTGAAGGATGTGATGATTCATTATCCTCTGAATTAACTCCAGTATTTCCAATCTCTGGGTAAGTAAAAGTAATAAGCTGGCCATAATAACTCGGATCAGTGATTACTTCTTGATATCCTGTCATGCCAGTATTAAATACTACTTCACCAGAAATAGTCCCTAATGCACCAAACGATAATCCCTCAAAACAGGTCCCATCCTCTAATAACAATATTGCAGAGCTATCATTATCAAAAAACATAAGAAGCGGTTTATCAGGTTAAAAGAATTAGGTGGATAAAAAATCTCTTAACTGCTTGAAAAGAAGCCATGATTTATCTGAATTCAAACAATCTAATGATCGTTTGACACCTAAAGATAAATCATCCTCAGTTCCTGATACCCATAAAACAAGCGCGGTATTTAATGCTACGACTTCTTTGTGATATTTATTTCCTTCTCCTTTAAGTAAAGACATTAAAATTTGAGAATTCGTTTTCAAATCATCGCCTTTAAGACTTTCATTAGAAATTTCAGTGAGTCCTAATTCGACAGGGTTAATAATTTCAGATCTAATAACATCATTATCTAAGAACCGAAATTGATTACTCCCAGCTAGTGAAGCCTCATCAAGGCCACCTGCACCATGAACAACGACAGCTCTTTTAAGCCTCATTCCTTTTAAAGCTACTGATATTGGATCAAGCAAATCAGCTTTCGCTACTCCCAATACTTGAGACTTTGGCCTAAATGGGTTAACTAATGGACCCAGTAAATTAAAAATGGTTCTCACTCCTAAGCTTTTTCTTAAAGGAGCAAGATTTACCAATGAAGGATGCCAAGAAGGAGCAAAAAGAAATGTAATACCCAAAGTTTTTATAGCTTCAACAACTTTTTCGGAAGAAACATTTAAAGGTAATCCTAAATTTTCTAATACGTCAGCTGATCCAACCTTGCCACTGGCGCTACGATTTCCGTGTTTAGCTATTTTTACGCCTAAAGCAGCTGAGACAAAAGCAACTGCTGTAGAAATATTGAATGTGTTAGCTCCATCTCCACCCGTTCCACATGTATCAACCAAATCAAAAGATGGAAGATCTGATGGAGTTATTGAGGCATCCTGAAGGATTTTTGCCATTGCCGAAAGTTCATCACCAGAAACACCCTTTGCTCTAAATGCCGCTAAGAATGCCCCAGTTTGGACTGGTTCAATTTTATTTTCGAGCCATGAAGTCATTAAATAATTAGATTGCTCTTCAGTTAAATCATTGGCTGAGAGAAGTGATTCTAGAATTAATGAAGAAGTTATAGGATTTAATGAGGTCATTTATCAGGAAAATGCCTGAATGCTAAGCATTCCAAGCAAAATATTTTTTATAACTTAATCATTAATATATCAACTATAAAGGTTATTTAAATAAAAAAATAATTTTCTAACATTAGGCTTGCGAGGAATCAGACGTATCAAATCCAGAACCTACGTCTTCAGTACTTGAAGAACTTGTAGGACGGAATCCCTCTGACCATATTTTTCTTGTTATTGCATCTAATTTGTTTCGATTAATGCTCCATTTTTTTAATAATTTTTCCATATCAGAATTAAGATCTTCCGCACCTTTGAAGTCCTGATAACGAATTAATAATCTGGCAAGTTCAACAAAATCCATAGATTCGGGAGAATCAATAGAACATAATCGATCAATTTTTTCACGATCAGTTGAATAGAGAGGATGATTTTGAGCCTCATTCATAAATTACTTAAATTAGTTTTGCTCACATCCTTGGGCTTATATTGCCTAGGTTAAAAGGCATATTAATAAAAGAATGGCTGTATTAAGACTAGATCTAATAAAAAACTATCTGAGACCGCATAAAAAAGAATTAATAATAGGTGCTTTATGTCTGATTTTTGTAAATATTTTAAGTGTTGCCATTCCAATGGAAGTAAAAAATATAGTTGATGACCTGAAAGAGGGGTTTACATTTTCTGATGTCTTAAATAAGTCGACATGGTTAATACTTTTAGCAACTCTAATGGGCGGAGTAAGACTGATATCTAGGCAACTTGTTTTTGGAGTTGGCAGACAAGTAGAAGTTTCATTAAGACAAAAATTATTTGATCACATGCTCGGACAAGATCCAGGCTGGGTTCAAACTATAGGAACTGGAGAAGTTATAACTAGAGCCACTAGTGATTTAGAAAATATAAGAAGATTACTAGGTTTTACGATTCTTAGTCTTACAAACACATTATTGGCCTACACCTTCACATTGCCAGCAATGCTGACAATCGATCCACTTTTAACTTTCTTCGCCATTTCTATTTATCCTGTTTTGCTGGGCACTGTTGGCTTATTTGGGGGGAGAATGGTTAAGCAAAGAAAAAAACAACAAGAAGCTTTATCAGAGTTAAGTGAATTAATACAAGAAGATCTTTCTGGTATAAGCGCAATAAAAATTTATGGTCAAGAAAAATCTGAGCAAAATGCATTCAAGAAATTAAACATTAGATATAGGGATGCTGCAATTAATCTTGCAAGAACTGCTAGTACATTATTCCCATTACTTCAAGGCTTATCATCGATATCATTACTTCTTCTTATTGCCATAGGAAGTGGACAGCTTAATAGAGGTACTCTTACCGTAGGTGGATTGGTTGCTCTAATTCTTTATGTTGAAAGACTAGTATTCCCAACTGCATTATTAGGTTTTACACTAAATACTTTTCAATTAGGTCAGGTAAGTTTAGAAAGAGTAGAGGAAATTTTAAATCATGAACCTATTATAAAAGATAAGAATAATACAGTCAAAATATCAAAACCTATATCAGGTAAATTAGAGGCTAGAAATCTATCAATAAATTACGAAGACTCTACAAGGAAAATACTGAATAAAATCTCATTTGAAATAAATCCAGGGGAAATAGTAGCCTTAGTTGGACCAGTAGGTTGCGGCAAAACAACACTAGCTAGAGCCTTAGGAAGGATGGTAAATATTAAAAAAGGACAATTATTCTTAGATAATTATGATGTAACTGAATTAAAACTAAAAGAGTTAAGAAGCAATATCGCTTTAGTACCTCAAGAGGGATATCTTTTTACCGAAACACTGACAGAAAACATTAGATATGGGATGCCAGAAGCTTCTATGCGAAAAGTTGAAGAATCCGCCTATGAAGCTCGGATGTCAGATGATATCAAAGGATTTCCAGATGGGTTTAAAACACTTGTTGGGGAAAGAGGTATTACACTCAGCGGAGGTCAAAGACAAAGAACAGCGCTAAGTAGAGCATTATTAGTAGATTCAAAAATAATAGTCTTGGATGATGCCTTGGCTAGCGTCGACAATAAAACTGCCTCTGCAATTCTTAAAACAATAAAGAACCAATTCAACAAGACGGTATTAATGATTAGTCATCAATTATCAGCCGCTGCTGCTTGTGATCGTATATTAGTGATGAATGATGGAAGAATTGAGCAAGAAGGTACACATCAAGTCTTAATTAAGAAAGACGGTTTATATAAAAGCATGTGGGAAAGAGAAAAAGCCAAAGAAAAAATTCAATCTGATGATTAATGATTACTTATTAAAGTTTTTTAATCAATTCATTTTAAATAAAATAAAAGCTAGAAAAACAATTATGTTCATTAAATTAATTATGAGGTAATTAGCACATTGACAAATTATAAACTTATTTGCGACCTGGAATTTGGTGATATATATATTCAAGTCCTTGCCTGGATGGGTGTAATTTTTGTAAGTCTGGCTGCAGGGCTTTCTCTTATGGGATCTTCAAGGCCAATTTTTGCACTTTTAGGTGTAGGGTTAATACTTGTCTTAAGCCTCCCATTCTTGTTATTTGCTTTTGTTACTACATTAATAAATCATATAAGAATAGAAACTATAAATTAAAAAGATGATTAAAAAAACAAGGGAATATTTATTGACCATAATTAGCAGGCTATATTCAGACAAAAGTTCTAAAAAAATTAGAAAGAAAATGCTACATACAATACTAAAAAATGATCTATCAGCAGAATTAAAAAATAATGAAGAAGAAATTCTTTTTGGTTGCGGTTGCTTCTGGGGAGCAGAGAAAGGTTTTTGGAGACTCCCTGGGATAATTTCAACAGCTGTAGGCTACGCCGGTGGCGAGAAAGAGGACCCAAGCTATAGAGAAGTATGTTCAGGTCTAACAGGCCATACGGAAGTTGTAAGAGTTGTTTGGAATAAAAATGAAATTGATCAAAGTGATTTATTAAAATTATTTTGGGAATGCCATGATCCAACACAAGGGAATCGACAAGGGAATGATTCTGGTAGCCAATATAGATCTGCAATTTACACAACGACCCAAGATCAATTAATAAAGGCCATAGATAGTAAAAACAGCTATCAAAAAAATCTTCAAAAGAATGGATTTGGTCAAATAACTACTGAAATCAAAAATAATATTAAGTTCTATTTTGCAGAGGATTATCATCAACAATATTTAGCAAAACCAGGAAGCAGACCATATTGCTCTGCTATGCCAACAAAAGTAGAATTTAATGATTTTAATGGGTCAAATTTTAAACTTAATGAAAAGATATGGTCTCATTATAATTGGGATATAAATCATTGTATTCTTAGAGGAGACAATACACCTATCAAATGTGATTCATAATGAATGATCAATTACCTGATAGAACAGTTTTACTAATTATTCTAGCAACATTATTATTAGTATTTTTTTTAGCATTTAGTTTTAAATCCAAGAAAATTGAACAAGAAAGAACAATTCAATGGATGGATAGTTCTTTAAATGATGAATTTGTTGCACCAATAGAAAATAAAGATAATTTAATCTAAAAATTAAAATTTAACTAATAATGAAAAACAATGAATTTCAAAAAAATATAGAAAAAGCCCGAATAAATTTATATAATATTCTTGCAATATTAATTGTAATTATTCCTGAATTTTTTGCTGAATTAATTTATACTGTTGAGATGTCACAACACAAGGAAATACTACCGAATGAGGGAGATGAGTGGATAAATAATACTGAATTAAAACTTTCAAAAATGAATATTTATGAGCTAAGATTAATGGCAAAGAAACTCCGTATTCATGGATATTCTGGGGACAATAGGAATTCACTCATTAGACGAATAGCAAGAAAGTCAAATAGAAGAATTAAATGGAAATCATTAAATAAATAAAACAATTGGAAGCAGTTGTGATAATTTACGAATACGGGACGTAGCGCAGCTTGGTAGCGCACCACTTTGGGGTAGTGGGGGTCGTGGGTTCAAATCCCGCCGTTCCGATAAATTTTTCTTGAATTCTTAATCAGAATTGTTAACTAGAGATTGAATCAACTTTGTAGTACTAATTAGAACAGATAAAAAGACAAAGAGAGTTAAAAAAATAACTAGAGAAAAAATCCAAGGAGGTATATCAATTTCCCCAAAAGCAACTATGAATAAATTAGATAAAAAGTTCATAAATATAATAATAAAAAATGATAGCGTATATTAAACCAATACGATATAAAACTTTAAATCTATAAAGTCGACAATATTAAAGCACCAAAAGCTAAACGATAATATACAAAAATAAAAGTATTGTTTTTTGATAAGAACTTAAGAAGTAAATCAATAGCAATTATTGAAGAAAAGAAAGATGAGATTATACCTATTATTATTGGAAGAATAAAAAGTGTTGATGATGCTCGATAAAGGTTTATAAATTCAACAAATCCTGAGATTGAAATAGCGGGAATACCAACAAGAAAAGAGAGTCTTGCAGCTGTCTTTCTTTCAATACCAGAAAACAATGCAGAGGTCAAAGTTACTCCGGATCTAGAAACACCAGGAAAAATTGCCAACGATTGTGATAAACCTAATAAAATAATATCTGTTATCTTAATATCTTTAAAAAACTTTTTTCTTTGTCCATAAATTTCAGAAAGAGCTAGCATTAAAGACATAATAATAGAAACTATAGCTATAGATAGTAAGCCTCTAAAATTTGAATCAGAAAAACTAGGCCAAAATAATTTAGTTAGTAAACCAAAAATTAATATCGGGATACTTGCTAAAAAAATATAACTTGCAAGTCTAGTGTTTTCATCCTTAAAAGGTTTACGATGCCTAAATATAGAAAAAAAGGAACTAATTGATAATAAAAGATCATCACGAAAATAAAAAATTATAGCAAAGGCACTTCCTAATTGAAGAGAAGCTGAGATAGAAACACCAGGATCATTCCATCCCAAAAAATAAGGAACAACTTTCAAATGAGCAGTACTACTAATTGGAAGGAACTCAGTAATACCCTGAATAATTCCCAATAAAAAAGATTGAACACAATTAAATATGAATTCAGACATATTAAGAAAATAATAAAAACAAAAGCACGTAAATTTCTAGAAATTTCAATTAGTATATATTTAATTACTACTTCAGAAATAAATCATGGGGAAAAAATTTATTTTTTCTTTAATTATTGTTCTAACATCCTTATTAGGCTTACAAGCAAAAGTTAAAGCAGATTACTGGCTAGTAATTGGTAGTTACAGACAAGGACCTGGCGGGAAACCACAAGTAAGTGGAATAACAAGTCCATCTTTATTTGCTATACCCATAGGAACAGAGAAGATGTGTATAGAGGCAGGTAAAAAAATTGAAAATGATATCTACAAACCTGTTTGGCAGTTTGATAGCAAATGGACATGCATCAAAAAATAAAGCAAATCAAATTTAATTTAAATCACTAATAGATAAAAAAATCATCTCTGCACATCATGTGCACACCCATCTCCTTCATAGTCGTCACTATTATAGTAACCATTTTTAGTACCAAAAAAAACGGCAGACAAGACAAAAGGTATTGCTGCAAAAAACAAGAAATTAGATAGATTCAAAGTATTATGCAAAAAATAACAATAAATATAACCTAACAAAAATAAAAGGGTATAGGAAAAAATAATCTTTAAATAATATTAATCTATAATTAAAGGTGAGAAAACATTTAATTAAACCTACTTAGGACAGGATTAACAGCAAACTCAATCAAAAAATAAGTAATTAAAAGCCAAGATAAAATAAAGAAAAATACTAAAACAGGACCTTTCAGAAAAGGCTGCAAATAGTTATTAGTTCCATCCCCTTCTAAAAAAGAACGGCATTCATTAACCTGTGAATTAGCGAGTCGATAGTAGTCTGAACCAGGCAATCTATTGTCAATATAAATTTTTCTTAGGTTTTTAATAAGAGGTTCTGGCTTTTCGGTTATTGAAAAAGCAATTAATTCACCAGGTCTTAATTCAATTCTTGTACGTTCAAGATTGTTAGTAAAACCAATATTGAATAAATCACCATTTTGAATTAAATAAACATAAGAGGCCATTTTATTGGCAAATTGGATATATATTTATTATCATAGCGCTTGAAAGCATAAAAGATATAAGGTTAACAAAAATGAAAAGCTATGAATATTAAAATAAATATTTTAAATTTATTTATACTTTATATTTAAGGTATTAGAATCGATAAGTATTAGTATTAAGCTTATTAATCCTACGCATTTGATTAATTTCTATAGTTGTATCCGCACTAATACATGATAATGATTGTTGCGGTATAGAGGCTTGAATCATACGAATAAAGTTAGTTAAACTATTATCTTTTAGGCCTGAACCTTTCAATTTAATCATTTCTTCCTCCTGCTGAGTTTTCCATAGAATTGTATTATTAAATTGAGAAGATTTTAAATGCCATAGCTTATCGAACTTTTTCCAAATTTGGCCATATTGAGTAAGAGATTCTTGAATTTTACAACGAAACTCTTTTTCTATACTACTCAAGGATAAATCAAAATTATCCTCTAATTTATAATCAATTTCCATAAGATTTGGGATAGCCTCACAACCTACAAACCATCCTTCCAAAAGCAAAATCTTAGGTTTAAGTTCACACCATCCTGATCTATCCCCTTTTCCGTCCCTCAAAGACTTATCAAAAATGGGGCTCTTCAAAAAACCTGTCTTCAAGAAGGTATCTAAAGACTGATTCAATAACTCCATAGAATGACTTCCTGGAAAACCTCTAGGCACATTCCATGGATTACCTCTCATTGCAATATCCATTTCAATACCAGGTAAATAAAAATCATCCAAAGATATGACCTTAATATCCAAACTTAAGTCTCTAGCGACACAGTCACACCAATATCCAAGGGTAGATTTTCCAGACCCAGGAAGACCTGAAAAACCTATTATCATCGGATCAATAATATTATTATTATATTTTTCTAAAAGCGAAAACAATGGGAATGTCAATGACCACTTCCAATCTAATTTTGTATTTTTCTTCCAATATTTATTAATTATAAATTCTCTATTTTTATCACACCATGTATCATAAAAAACAAATGGATCTAAAGACAATTGCTCAAGAAAAACTCTATAATTCTCAAGAGGAAAAAGAAATTCATTACTTATATCTTTAGGGAAGATATTATTAAAATGATGAATATCATTATCTAGCATTATAAATCAATAATATGGTTAATTACATCTTGAACACTATTAGACCAGCCCTTAGCATGAGGAGCATTTGCTAATTTAAAATTTCCATTGTCTATACCATTCTTTAGATACTTATTAGGGCCATTAGGGCCAGGAATAACAATAGATATATCTGCATACTCAAGTAAAGGAAGATCATTTTGAGAATCACCAAGTGCGATGATCTTTACATCTTTATTTTGCAAATGTAGCTTTAATTTATTAACTGCTTCACCTTTATGACTTTTATTTGATAGGAGATGACTCATTCGATTACCTTTAAAAACATGAACTTCGTAAGATTTACAAAGAAGCTTAACTTTCTCAAAGACTTCATTTGGTGGGTTTAAGAAAGGTACACTCCATTGCCTATCTAAAGCTCGTTTAATTCCTTGCTCAGATAAACCAGTAAGATCAAATATTTGATTTTGGTTTAAATCATTTAAGGGGGTTAAATGGTAGTTAACTTTCTGAGATATATTCATTAAAATAGTTCTCAATTCCTTATATCTTTTTCCTAAGATTAATTCCCATTCTGAAGAACTATTTTCTATACGTCCATACACTGCAGCACCATTTTCAACAATAAAAGGATCCAATAATCCATTCTCCTCTCTAAAATATCTAACCTCGGAAGCGGTTTTACTAGTACATGGGATTACTGGTATATTTAATTCCGCTAACAAATTCAAAGTATTTTTAGCTGGAGAAATATCATAATTCTCATCCATTAATGTTCCATCAAGATCAGTAACTATCCAATATTTAGAATTATTTGACATAAGATTAATCAGTTATTGATACCCAGACTACTTGATAAGGATTAAGTTGGAATTTATCAACATTTAATATAGATCCAGTAATATTGTCAATTAAACACTTTGTTGAATCTAATTCTAATAAATCAAGTTCATTTAACAATTTAATATTTAAACATTTTTCTGACATATTACAAATCACATATACTCTATCTTCACCTGAGCCTCTTTGAAAGATTATACAATTATCAATATCTGTCGAAATACATTTCATACAGGCCTCAGGGTGGAATGCCCTAAGTCTTGATCTAACTTTAACAATATGGCTAAGATATGAAATATTTTTAGAAGCTGGAGAATCAAAGTTCTTAAGTAGATCAATTAATTTATTAGCCTCGAATTTCTCACGATTTAAATCGCGTCTTTGTCCAGTTTTTCTAAAAGTATCAAGATCATTAGGCGAAGCCAATATAGATGGTAGATAAAAAGCTGGAACGCCTTTTAAAGATAATGTGAAAACTTGACTAAGCAAAAAACGTTCAAATTGAAGTAGCGTAATATCAGAGCCAATATGTGACATAGCACTCCACCAACTAATGTTTAATTCATAAGGTTGATCTTTTCCATTTGACATCCGTCTATGACTAACTAATCCTCCTCGTTTCTCTGATTCGACCAAGAGATTATGGACTCTATTGTTTTCCATAATTCCCTCTAATGCTCTTAATCCAATACCATCATGTGAAGAAGTAAAATTAAGGAGTGATGTACAAGTTGGCAATTCATTCCAATTAGATAACCAATTATTTAATAAATCTGTTTGACCGGTATAAATTGCTTCTAATAACAAAGGTGGCAGAGTAAAATTATATGCTAAATTCGCTTCATCCCCATCAGTTAAATAAGAAAGGTTTTCATCCTCTGGTACATTTGTTTCCGTAATTAATACAGCAGATGGTTTAATAATCTTCAAGCATTTATTTAATAATTTAACGATTAAATGGACTGGATCTAAATGTAAACAAGTCGTATGAGGTTCTTTCCAAATAAAAGCAATTGCGTCAAGTCGAATCCATTCTGATCCATTGTTTATATATCTAACCAATAATTTTAAAAATTCTAAAAAAATATATGGATTTCTCCAATCAACATCAATTTGATCTGGGCCAAATGTTGTCCAAACGTTCTTAAAACCTTTGTCAGTTTTTACATTAGTAAAAAGTGATGAATTTCTCGGTCTTATAACTTCCTCCCAAATATCAATTTGAGATGGAGCAACAATATACGAAGACCCAGGTTCCTCAGTTTTCAAAAATTGATGCACCCAGGGATGAGACGCAGAGACATGATTTAACACAAGGTCAGCCATTACTTTGTGGGTAATGGCTAAGTTTTTTAAATCATTCCAATCACCAAAATTTTCCTCTATTTTTTCATGATTGGATACAGAAAATCCTCCATCACTTGTAGAAGGCAAGAATGGCAAAACATGTATGACTGAGGAAAGACCACCTAATCTATTTTTTATGAATTCAGCTAATGTTTTTAAAGTTGATTCATCTTTTCTATAAATTGCATCAGGATAAGTAATCAAAACAACACTTGAAGAATCCCAAATAGATTCATTTCCTAATTCACTAGTGTCACGATTAACATGATATGGACCGAGAATCTGCAACAATTGAGACCACACTGAATTGATTTCTTCTTCAGAGTGCTCAGGATAAATTTTTCTGAGAGACAATCTCAGTTCTTCTAATTCACTATCCAACTCAGGCACTCTTAAAAGGGAAACATTCTTCTCTACATCATCGTAGCTCTCACCTTGAATCTGTAGCACTTTATTTTTGAATGGACTTTCAGCAAGGTTTAATCACAACTATTCATGAGTACGGACTAGCAAAAGATCCAGTATCTCAAATAAATAAAGACCTCTTAAAACGACCAACATCAATACTTATTCCGTGCCTATACGAAGAATTCACTAGGCCTGCTCTAAAACTTATTAGAACGACATTAAAAGAATTAAAAAATTTAAATCAATTAGTCATAGCTTTATCGGCTAGTAATCGTGAGGAGGTAACAAAAGCAAGGGATTTCTTTAAAGAAATGCCATTTCCAGTTCACGTACAATGGACTAATAGTCCAAAGGTTATTGAACTACTCAAAGACCAGGAAAAGAACGGTCTAGACCTTTTAGGTGTTCCAGGAAAAGGGTGGGCAGTATGGCAAGGAGTTGGTGTGGCAACAAAAAGCTCGGAGGTAGTAGCTCTTTTTGATGCTGATATCAGAACTTTTAACTCTAATTATCCAGCAAGAATGTTGGGACCTTTACTCGAAAAGTCAAATGGGATTTCATATGTAAAAGCTTTTTACAGCCGATTATCTCTTGAGACAAATGCACTGCAAGGTAGAGCTACGAGATTATTTGTAGGTCCTCTCCTATCAAGCTTGGAACAATTAATGGGAAATGCGCCATTCCTTCAATATTTACAGTCATTCAGATATCCATTGGCTGGAGAATTTGCTTTTACTACTGACTTAGCAATGAATCTAAGAATCCCATGCGATTGGGGCTTAGAGATAGGGCTTCTATCAGAGGTTTACAAAAACGTAAGGATTTCAAGAATCGCACAAGTTGATTTAGGGATTTTTGACCATAAGCATAAAGAAATAGGTTCACAAGCTAATGAAGGACTACAAAAAATGTCTACAGAAATTTTATCTAGTGTTTTAAGAGGATTAATGGAACATGAGGCAAGAACACTTACTAGTTCTCAATTAGCAAATCTTGAGGTTTTATATAGAAGAGCAGGAGAAGATAGAGTTAAACAATTTAGTTTAGATTCCTCAGTTAATCAATTACCCTACAGTAGACATAAAGAAGAACTAGCAGTTCATACTTTTGGAAAACTATTAAGACCTGCAATTAATAAATTCCTTGAATCACCTGTTAAACAACAGCTACCTTGTTGGGCAAGAGTTTTAGACTGTGAAAGTAAATTGCAAGATGATCTAGAAAAAGCTGGATGTTCTTAAAAACTTATAAGTAAACTAAATCCTCATAAAAAAACTTTAACAAGTAATGAAATCCCAACAGAAAAAGATACTAATTCAAAAATAACTTTAATAAATTTGGACCCTTTAATAATTGAGAAATAAGCTCCAAAGTATCCACCTATAAGAGAACCTAAAATCAATACTGGTATATAACTCCAAACAATATTTCCTGTCAATCCTAAAGAGAGTGCGCCTATACCATTCCAAAAAATCCCTACTAAAATTAATGTATAAGAAACTGCGACAGAAAAAGACAAATTAAATATAGTTATCATCCAAATCGTTACAAATAATCCAGTACCAGAAGAAAGATATCCATTAAGAAAACCAATAATAAAAAGACCTAATGAGCCTATAATTAATCTTAATTTATTAATTGAATATTTTTGATTTGAACATCCAAAATTTTGTTGCCTTATGGAGTAAAAACTAAGAAATAAAGTAAAAAACCCCAATAAGATAGTAGAAATATTGCCAGGTAAAATGAATGAAG
>Ga0208261_1000520_pt1 | contig 14815 bp, 15 predicted proteins | sample Knorr_S7_td_DCM__FD_185595 | JGI IMG/M metagenome (GOLD analysis project Ga0208261, IMG submission 185595) | Marine microbial communities from Southern Atlantic Ocean transect - Knorr_S7_td_DCM_ad_131m_LV_B (SPAdes) (version 3) | ecosystem: Environmental > Aquatic > Marine > Oceanic | place...
ACGCCAACTAATAAATCTAGCAATCAAGGTCCAACTGACTCTGCCAGCAAACGAACGGTCATAACTTCGTCAATTGCATCTCCCGAATCTGATAGGACACAGGAAGAAACATCAACTTTTGTTGGTGAGAAAATAAGAGAACTTAGGCGTGAACTATCGAGACTACAAAGAAATGTAATGAAAAATAATACTGAACTGCAAAAAATAAGGTCGGATGGAATACTAAGTGCAGAGAGTTATCAAAGAACCGTCGCAGCGGTAAATTCACGTTTACAGACAGGGACAACTCCTGGCAATCCTGTTCTTGTAAAGAGATATAACGAGGCCTTGGGACTTATTAATAGGATTAGTTCAGATATAAGTAAAATGAATAAGCTGACTGGAAGAATTACCTCCGACTCGAGCCTTGCGGCCTTCCTATCTGAGAATACTAGGGCTGCTTTCAGAGTTGCAGGTGCGATGGATAGGGACCATCAGCAGCTAGCTATTCTTGAGGATGAAGTCAATAGAACTGTCGTCTTGGTGGAACGTTTGCTGAAAGAATTGAGCGAAGATATTCAGCGTCATACAAATTTTGTGGCTACCGAACGACGCAACTTAAATACACTTTCAGCGTCAATTAAATCTGGTGAAATTATGGGCGCAAATTTAACTATTAGGGCACTAGATGCTGTTAGTTCTGGAAGGGTTAATCTCGGACAGAAATCCATGGGATCAATGTCAAGGACCCGCCCCTTGGTAATTATCAGATTTGACAGAAAAGATGTCGACTATGAACAGGCCCTTTACAGCGCTGTAAGTCGCGCTCTAGGCCGCGATCCTAGTATTAAATTTACTCTTGTGGCTGTGGCACCAAAGATGGGTGGTGCTGCTAGAGTTACACTCAACAAGAACAATGCTCGGCGGAGAGCAGAAGGAGTTTTGAGGTCTTTGCAAAGAATGGGCTTACCACCTCAGCGAGTGACTTTGATAGAACGAACTGAGGCCACTACGAGCCCGGAAGTGCATCTATTTTTAAACTAATAGCTTATTCTCAATAAAAATTAAGGGTATTTACCCCAATTTATCAACCGATTCGCCCTTATAGAAATAGTGTTTTTTTAAAGATATTGCCTCTTGAATTCCAAACCTGAATACAATTAGTAATTCAATAACATTTATGGTGAAAAAATTATAAACTATAAAGCAGTAGGGCTTCTAGCAATCCCAATTATAGGATGGGGACTTTCTTGGCCTTTTCTCAAGATAGCGTTATCTGAAATACCTCCTTGGACATTTAGGGGCCTAATTGCTCCTAATGCTGCAATCGTTTTAATTTGTTTTGGACTTGTTTTCAGGCATAAGCTTGATTCACCACTAAAGCAATGGAAAGAAATTCTAATTGCCGCGGCTTTTAACATTACCATTTGGCATACATTTAGTGCATTTGGAATAAGACTTCTTGGAGGAGGACAATCATCAATTATTGCCTATACCATGCCATTATGGGCTGTCTTATTTAGCATATTTTTTTTAGGGGAAAAGGTAAATATCTATCGGTTTGCTGCAATAGTTTTGGGTATGTTAGGCCTAGGTGTTCTAATTTCTGGAGAATTAGGTATTCTTAAAACGACACCACTGGGTGTTGTGTTCATGCTTATCGCCGCAATCTCTTGGGGTGCGGGCACTGTTATTCAGAAAAAAATAGAATGGGAAATATCAGCACTATCACTGGTTATTTGGCAACTAATATTTGGCGGACTTCCAATAACGGTTGGTGCATTATTTATAGAATCATATGATTGGAGTGAAATCTCATACAAAGCTGCAGGATCTACCCTATTTATATTATTTATTGCTATAATCTTATCTTGGTTTGCCTGGTTTAAGGTTATTAAAATATTACCCGTACCTGTTTTTTCGTTGGCCACTCTCCTCGTTCCAATTTTAGGTGTTTTGAGCTCCCACCTTTTACTGGGGGAACCAATCGGCTGGCGTGAACTTTTATCTTTGGTTCTAATATGCTCATCTTTGGCTCTAGTTATTGTTCCCACCCGCAGTTCTAGTTAAAATAGTAGAAATAGCTATATTATCAATAAGCCTATTATTTCCCAACCAAGCGGCAGCTAATATTCTAATATTTTCCGTCTTAGGGCCTATTGCCCCCAATGTGAGGCCATCGCATATGGAAAAATAGTCAACCTTGTCAAACCCTCTTTCTACAAGTTTTCGAGTGCTGTTTTCTGCTGTGACCAACTCATCGCCAGTATTATCAAAAGCTTCTGCTGCCTCCAATAAAGTTTGGTGAAGTAATGGCGCAACCTCTCTTTGCCGATCACTTAACCTAACGTTTCGAGAAGAGATAGCTAATCCATCTTTTTCCCTAATAGTAGCACAAGCTAATATATCAGTGGATATGTCTAAGTCATCCACCATCTGACGAATAACGCACAGTTGCTGATAGTCTTTTTCCCCCAAATACAACCTGTGAGGACCCACTTGGATAAGCAACTTGGCAACAACCGTTGCTACACCCGAAAAAAAATTTTTCCTATATACTCCTTCTAGAATATCACCAATAACGGGTACTGTGATCACTGTCAGAGATCCCGGCTTATACATCTCTTCTAATCGTGGCACATACAGTAAGTCAACCTTTGCCCCATCAAGTGTCAATATATCTTGATCTAAATCCCTAGGATAAATATCAAAGTCCTCATCTGGGGAAAATTGTTTTGGGTTAACAAAAATAGATACACATGTCTTATCATTTTCTTTTATTGATCGACTTATAAGCGATAAATGCCCTGTATGCAGTGCCCCCATCGTAGGTACAAAACCTATACTTGAACTATTGCCAACCCATTTTCCTAAGAGCGCCCGTAATTCGGATATATTTGAGACAACTTTCATCTGATACTTTTAACAAATAATACCTGTTAATTTATACTTAGTTTCTATAAAAACGCACACTGGTTTGGATAGCCTATCATTTATAAATAGTAGAAAAAACAGAGAAACTTAGAGTTTTTGAGACTCTCGGCAACCCTCTAACATTAACACCTATCATTGACTAATGGGTTAATACACCTTATAAACTGCGACCACTTGCGTTAAAAGCCGTATTCTATGGAGAAAATAAGTGAAACGCACATACCAGCCTAGCAAGTTAGTTCGCAAACGCCGCCATGGTTTTAGGTCTAGAATGGCCACCCCCAGCGGGCGAAGAATTTTATCACGGCGCCGAGCTAAGGGCCGGAAAAAATTGTCTGCGTGATAATTAGGTTATGGGCAATTGTCCAAAGTTAAGAAATTAGTTGGACGACTTAAAAAGCGTTCAGAATTTATTAATGTTACAGCTAATGGAAAAAAGTGGGTTACCCGCGGCTTTATATTGGTCGCAAATGCTCAAAGAGAAAAATCTACGCCTGATTTAGAATACTTACCAAGAGTTGGATTCACCGCAACAAAAAAAATAGGAAACTCGGTTGTTCGTAATAAAGCTAAAAGAATACTCAGAGCGATTTCGCAAGAAGTTCTAACATCTAGCAATACACCTGCCTGGGATTATGTCATAATTGCTAGAAAGACTCTAACAACATCAAATTACGAAGATTTAAAAAAAGACTTCAGGTGGGCAATAAAAAAATTAGAGGCTAAAATTGTATAAAGTTATCAGCTTTAAAACCATTTTAAATGTTTTTTCAAAACTACCAACACTTGCATTCATTAGTGTTATTAAAGTCTATCAAATATTTATCTCACCTATAATTCCAAATAACTGTAGATACACACCGAGTTGCTCTTCATATTCTATTGAAGCAATAAAGATTCATGGGCTATTCCGGGGAGTTTGGCTCTCTTCAAAAAGAATCCTTAGATGTCACCCCTGGGGTCCATGGGGTGAAGACCCTGTTCCTAGGTCAAATAAAAAAAGTTAAGAAAAAACACTAATGTTGTTGCGCTAAATAATATCGACGTTTATATCCTTCCCAGACCTTTTCCAATACCCTGGGACAGGAATGAAAGTTATTATTTAAACCTCACGAACTGGTAGTATGGAACAAAAAAATTTATTATTAGCAATCATATTCTCAGTTGCAATTATGCTGGGATGGCAGGCTTATTTTGGAGAAAAACCTAGTCCGACTCCAAAAAAAGAAGCGAGTAACACTACCAATCCAACAAAAGGTGTTAGTTCTGATGCCCCACCCGCACCGGGAACAATGACAAAATCCAGCGAATTGCCCTCATTAGGACAGGCAGATCCCAATTCAAAAACAAACGATCAAACTAATATATTAAATGCCTCACCAAGAATAAAAATAAACTCTCCAAAATTAACAGGCTCAATTTCACTTAAAGGTGCGCAATTTGATGATTTGACATTAACTGGATACAAAGAGACGATTGAAGCAGATAGTAAAAATGTCAAACTACTAGCTCCCGTGAATGGTAATAGCGGGTATCTTGCGACACTGGGCTGGTGGTCTAATAGCCAAAGTAAAATTCCCAACAAAAATACAATTTGGAAAGCCAACAAAAACACTCTATCCCCAGAAAATCCGGTTACCCTAAGTTGGATCAATAGTGATGGTGTAGTCTTCCAAAAAATTATCTCCTTGGACGACAATTATATGTTTACAGTCCGTAAACGAATTTTAAATAAATCTTCTGAGAGTATTTCACTTAAACCCTATGATCGAATTGTAAGATATAGTACGCCTGACACTTTAGGCTTTTACATACTTCATGAGGGGTTATTAGGTGTATTCAATGGGGTACTGAAAGAAGTTGACTACGATGATCTTCAGGAAGCTGGTACGAATTTAATAATGCCAGAAAAATCAAAAGGGGGATGGATTGGTATTACAGACAAGTATTGGCTCACAGCTATAATCCCTAACCAGAAGGTCGAAGTACAACCTCGTTTTGCTGGCTTTGGAAAAAATCTAGATAACTACCAAGCTGATTTTACTGGAACAACAGTAAATGTGCCTGCAGGGAACTCACAAGAAACTGTAACAAAGTTCTTTGCAGGAGCTAAAGAAGTTAATTTAGTTGTTAATTACCGAGACAAGCTCAAAATTAGCAGATTTGATCTGGCCATCGATTGGGGCTGGTTTGAATGGCTAACGAAGCCCCTTTTCTTTGCCTTAGATTACTTCAACAACATATTGGGTAATATGGGCCTATCAATTCTGCTGCTAACAGTCATAATCAAGTTAATTTTCTTTCCACTAGCAAATACTTCTTATAAAGCTATGGCTAAAATGAAAGCACTGCAGCCGGAAATGCTAAAAATTAGAGAGAGGTTTGGTGAAGATAGAGCAAAAATGAACCAAGAAATGATGGCTTTGTATAAACGTGAAAAAGCCAACCCTGCTTCTGGATGTTTACCTATACTGCCACAAATCCCAGTATTTTTTGCTCTTTATAAAGTTGTCTATGTAACAATTGAACTTAGGCATGCACCCTTTTTTGGTTGGATCAAGGACCTATCTGCAGCAGACCCTCTTACCTTTGTTAATCTTTTTGGTCTGATTAATTGGACACCCCCCGAATATCTTGTTATTGGAGTTTGGCCAATTATTATGGGCGCTACAATGTACTTCCAGCAAAAACTTAACCCACCGCCGCCAGACCCAACACAAGCAAAAATATTTATGTTTTTACCGTTTATTTTTACTATTATGCTGGCTAGATTTCCTTCCGGATTGGTAATATATTGGGCTTGGAATAACGCCCTCTCTATTCTTCAGCAGTACCTTATAATGCGTAAAGCAGGTGTCCCCATAGGTGGTGGTAAAAAAACTTAAGGATAAGGTTGTTCTCTATTTGATTAACCATTGCAGTTTTAAATTACGCCTATTCGGTAAAAAAATTCTATTTAAGAACTACAACCATGATGTCACAAACTGAAAAGATATTTATGGAGTCTAAATATACTGCTGATGAATATGAAGCTGGTAGGATTTTGTTTGCCCAAAATTGTGAATTTATTTTAAGTGCGGTTTCCGATGAAACTCTTCCGCAAAGCACCCTGAATGAAATAGCCTTTGCTGGCAGATCAAATGTTGGAAAATCTAGTCTAATTAATGCGCTAACCTCAAGAAAAACCCTAGCTCGGACCTCTAATACGCCTGGAAGAACTCAACAGATAAATTTTTTTCAACTTGAAAAAAAATTAATGCTAGTTGATCTCCCGGGCTACGGCTATGCGAAGGCTTCTAAGAGAAAAATTAAAGACTGGAGTAAGTTTGTATTAAGTTACCTGGAAAACAGACCTCAGCTCTCTCGCGTTTGTATTTTAATTGACTCGAGGCGAGGTATAAAAAAAAATGATGAAGCAATAATGGACTATCTGGATAAAATTAGTGCCTCCTACCAGCTCGTTCTAACAAAGTGTGATAAAATAAAATATGATGAAATGGAAAACTTATATAATCTAACAACGGATAATATACACTCTAGATTTGGGGCTCACCCCTTTATAACACCAACTAGTTCTAAAAAGGGACAAGGTTTAAATGATTTGAGGGCAGAACTCGCTAAGTTAGCACATCATTGAAGGTTATTTTTAATATGGTAAAGAAAAATAATAGGAAGGAATTGGATCCTTTAACAAAGGCACAAGTTTTATCCCAAGCCCTTCCCTACATGCGTCAATATTCTGAAAAAATTATCGTAATAAAATATGGCGGGCACGCCATGGTCAACGAACATCTTGCCTCAATTTTTGCAACAGATGTAGTTTTACTGAAACAAGTTGGCATACATCCAATAATAGTACATGGCGGAGGCCCGCAGATTGGAGATGCGTTAAAAAAGAAGAAAATAAAAACAACCTTCATTGATGGCCTGCGCGTAACTGACAAAGCTACCGTCAAAATTGTGGAGAAGGTATTGTGCAAGGACATAAACAAAGAAATAACTAAATCAATAAGGGCTGCTGGTGGCCAAGCAATAGGTCTATCAGGTAAAGAAGAAAATATTATCAAAGCTAGAAAGCTTCAAATCAGCATATCAAACAGAACGGGCTTAGAATCGAAAAATTTCGATCTTGGATTTGTTGGTAAGCCAAGTAACATAAATAGAAGATTTTTAAAAAAGTTGATTAGCTCTAATAAAATACCTGTTATTGCCCCGATTGGACTGGATGAAAATCAAGACACTTATAATATTAATGCGGATACTGCAGCGGGTGCAATAGCGTCAGCTCTGGGTGCAACTAGATTTCTTCTTTTAACTGATGTTGCAGGTGTTATTGGACCTAAAGGTAATTTAGTAGAAAATATAAAATCTAGCGCGGCAAAAAAGCTAATTAGCAAGGGAACGATAACAGGAGGTATGATTCCTAAAATCCAAACCTGTCTAGATGCCGTAAAAGGCAATGTCGAGGCGTCGGTAATTCTGGATGGCAGAGTACCTCATGCCATACTTTTAGAATTATTCACAGAGCATGGCGTTGGTACTTTAATATCTTGAAATCTATAAACTCACCTTGTAGGGCAAATTGTTGGAAGAAAAATTAAAATATACTGAGTGCTGGCTATTTGATTTAGATAACACGCTCTATTCCTCCTCCCTTAACCTTTTTGATCAAATAGATAAGAGGATGTGCAGTTATGTGGCAAAAACCCTAAACGTTAGTTTGGCTGAAGCATACAAATTCCAGAAAAGTTATTTTCGTGAATATGGTACGTCTCTAAAAGGATTAATGGAAAATCACAAAATTGACCCTTTTGATTATCTCGATTATGTTCACGAAATTGACTTATCAATAATTAAAAAAGATGAAAAACTGGATGCCGCATTAACTAAGCTTCCTGGTAGAAAAATTGTATTTACAAATGCTGCAACACCCTATGCAAAAAAAGTGCTCGAAAAACTTGCAATAGCCGACCACTTTGAAGCTATCTTTGACATCGTCGATGCTAATTTTATTCCTAAGCCTGAACCTAAAGTTTACCAACAAATTGTTTCTAAGTATAATATTAGCTGCAATACAACTACTATGGTAGAAGATATATTGAAAAATCTTGGCCCTGCAGCAGAAATGGGTATGACTACTGTTTGGGTTAATACCAACAAACCTTGGAGCAAGAACAGTTCAGATGGGATTTTACCTGATGTAGTTATAGAGGATCTCTCCAGCTGGTTATTGGGAGTTGCAAACACTTAATTAAAAAAACTTTTCATTTTCTTTAGATGAAAATTCTAAACACAAAAGAGAGGCTAAATTGAACAATGACAAAATCAAATCGGCTATAGAGTTAGCCTGGGAAGACCGAGATAATATTAGCGCTGAGACGACTGGAAATGTTAGGGATTCAGTCGACATGGCTATGGATCTCTTGGATTCTGGAGAAGAGCGCGTAGCCTGCAAGGAAAACAATAAATGGACTGTCAACCAGTGGTTAAAAAAGGCGGTGCTACTTTCGTTCCGCCTGAATGATATGAAAACGATAAATAATAGCCCAGGAGACGGGAATTGGTGGGACAAAGTTCCGTCAAAATTTGAGAATTGGGGTAGAAAGGAGTTTATCGACGCAGACTTTAGAGCTGTTCCTAACTGTGTGGTAAGGAAGTCAGCCTATATAGCCCCTGGGGCTGTATTAATGCCTTCATTTGTTAATCTTGGTGCTTATGTTGGAAAGCGTACTATGGTCGATACATGGGCTACAATTGGCTCATGTGCTCAAATTGGCGAAGATTGTCATATATCTGGTGGTGCAGGAATTGGTGGAGTTTTAGAACCACTGCAAGCTGACCCAGTTATTATTGAAGATAATTGTTTTATCGGCGCAAGGTCCGAGGTGGCCGAAGGTGTAATTGTAGGCGAGGGAGCCGTCTTATCAATGGGTGTTTTTATCGGAGCATCAACAAAAATAGTGAACAGAAGCACCGGAGATATTATTACCGGAAAAGTTCCACCCTATTCTGTTGTTGTGCCAGGCTCAATTCCAAGTGCACCATTAAGTGATGGATCGCCAGCGCCTAGTCTATACTGTGCAGTAATAGTCAAAACCGTGGATGAAAGAACACGATCAAAAACCTCAATCAACGAGTTGCTGAGAGACTAGGTGTTTATGACCGAGATGAAGATAGATCCTCTGGAATTAACCAAATCACTTATTAAATGTCAAAGTGTCACACCCGAGGATGGCGGGGCACAAAAAGTATTAAGCGAAACACTGAAGGGTCTGGGCTTTGAATGTAATGAATTAGTATTTGAAGATAGTGAAAGCCCAAAAGTAAAAAATCTATACGCCCGAATTGGAAATACTGCGCCAAATTTTTGTTTTGCTGGCCATACTGATGTAGTGCCAGTTGGAGACATTAAATTGTGGGAAAGTGAACCGTTCGACGCCATAGAGAGGAATGGATTTCTATTTGGCAGAGGAGCTTCAGATATGAAATCAGCAATAGCCTGTTTTGCATCGGCTGCATCTCAATTTATAGAAAAATATAAATCAGATTTAGGGGGATCCATCAGTTTACTTATAACAGGCGACGAAGAAGGTCCCGCAATAAATGGAACCAAAAAACTATTAAAATGGATTTCTGATAAAAATGAAACTTTAGACGCTTGTTTAGTGGGTGAGCCAACCAACCCCAATAACTTAGGGGATATGATAAAAATAGGCCGCCGGGGAAGTGTAAATGGTAAACTGGTAGTTTTTGGCACCCAGGGCCATACAGCATACCCCCACTTAGCGGACAACCCTATACACCGAATAACAAAGATAATATCGGCCATAATTGACAGTAATCTGGATAATGGGAACGAACACTTCCAACCGTCAACACTTCAATTTTCTAGTGTTGATGTGGGTAACTCGACGACCAACGTTATACCATCGGAAGCGACGGCTAATTTCAATATTAGATTTAATGATAACCATAATCTTAAAAGTTTGGAAGAGTGGCTAAAAAACACTATTAGAAATACTGGAGGTATAGACCCAGACCAATTTGAGCTTAGCTTGAGATTATCAGGCGATGCCTTCATAACCCCACCCGGCGAACTCAGTAATATAATTTCCGATTCTGTAAAGCAAGTTACCAGCAGAATACCAGATTTGAGTACAACTGGAGGAACCTCGGATGCTAGATTTATAAAGGACTATTGTCCCGTGGCTGAGTTTGGAATGGTTGGCAAAAGTATGCACAAAACTAATGAGTGCGTTAAAATTTCTGATTTAGAACAATTAACTCAGATATACTTTTTAGTTCTTGAAAGGTTTTTTAAAAAAATTTAGGGGCATTAAACGCTAGAATGAAAATATTCCAGCCTATTTATGGTGCAGTTAGGCTAGCACAAGGTAAAAGGGATGGCATGTCCCTATTTGGTGACTCTGAGACAGATTTTTGGCAATCTTTTTATGCCGCGATAATTGTAGCCCCTCTTTTTTTTATATTTATTAGTTTGCAAAGCAATACCGGTGTCAGAAGTGCACTAAGCGTTAATTTTTATGCCATCCACGCAATTTCCTACGTTGTAGGATGGGTATTATTCCCTCTGGTAATGATACACCTTGTTAAAACAATAGGGCGTCAACAGTTTTATATTAGATTAATAGTCGCCTATAACTGGGCTTCAGTTGTTCAAAATGCTGTTTTTTTGCCTTTTGCAATACTATTTGAAACTGGCCTAATCTCTGGACCGATTGCGGAGATGACAAACGCAATACTGCTAATTATTATACTAATCTATATAAGATTTATTATCAAAATAACTTTAAATATAAGTGGCCTTTTATCAACAGGTATAGTTCTTCTAGACGTTGGGTTATGGCTAATGCTTACACTAGTTACTGAGAACCTGATACGATTAAATTCATAATTTAAATATACCCAAACTCCTCAAGATAGTTAGGAATTTCGAAATAATGGTTAAAAATTGGATAGAAGTTTATAGGAGTATTGTTTTACCATCTCATTGTGACCACTTGGGACATATGAATGTGCGTTATTATGCTCAACATTTTGACGATGGGGGTTTTCAAATGTGGGATCTAATTGGCATAAAACAAAAAGATCTAAAAAAGGGCAATATGGGTACCGTTGTAGCGAATATATCAATTGACTTTATTAATGAAATCAAGGCTGGTCAGTTAATCTTAATTAAAGGAGGGTGGACAAATATTGGGAAAAAAAGTGCTACGCATGAACAAAGATTATTTGAAACTGATAGCAACACGTTATGTGCTAAACAAACTACTGTGGAGGTGTATTTTGATATGAAAAAGCGCAAACCAGCTGTTTTTCCTGAAGATATAAAGAATAAAGTTAAAAGTAATCTGCTACCTTCAACTCTATTATAGAAAAAAAATAGGAGAGAATAAAAGTGATACTTTATGATGTAAAAACTTCCCCCAGCCCCAGACGAGTGAGAATTTTTATAGCAGAAAAGGGTTTAGACATAGAAGTAGTCCAAGTAAATACGGCTGAAAGGGAACATTTGAAAGAGGATTTTTTAAAATTGAATCCTTGGGCCACCGTACCTGTATTAAAACTAGATGATGGGACGTGTATCAGCGAAGCAATTGCATGCTGTAGATATCTAGAAGAAAATTATCCTAACCCACCCCTAATGGGAGTTAATCCAAGTGAAAAGGCTATAATATCAATGTGGGAGCACAGAATGGAGTGGGATGGTTTTTTGGCTGTTGCTGAATTCCTTCGCAATACTGTAGAAAGACTGAAGAATCGAGGACTAACTGGAACCCTTAATTTTGACCAAATACCGGCTCTTGCGGAAAGGGGAAAAAAGAGAGTAGCACTCTTTCACAATTTTCTCGATGAGCGGCTTGCTGAAAGTGAGTTTGTAGCTACCGATAAATATTCAGTAGCAGATATAACTGCCCAAGTTAGCATCGATTTTGCACAGAAGGCTGGCATACCCATTCCAGAAGATAAAAAAAATATTCTCAGATGGTATTCAAATGTAAACTCACGAGAAAGCGCTATATCCTGATTATAAAAAATAACCTAAGCTAGTACCCCAAAGATAGTGCAAGGGTAGTAACACCAACAACCCAATAATCATGTAATAGAATAACATTCTTGTTACCCAAGCTACCCTTAATTGACCAAGAGCAACTGCCAAAACTAGCGGCGGAGCCTGATAAAAAAACGGGAAAATACTCCAAGAAATTACAGGTGTCATCAAAACAGATTTTATAGACCAACCACAGGCCACTGAGATGTCTGATGCTATTGGTACTAAGATAGATGGCTGTGCCGGAAGAGTAGTAAGAACCCCAATAATCCAAGAGAGACAAACTACTAAATAAAATGTGGCAAAATTACCAACTTTATCCATCGGCATAATTCTAATAATAATCTCTGCAATATAAGCACCTGCACCGGAATAAGATGCAATCCCGCCTAATCCTATAATTCCTGCTACAAAGATTACCTGACTAAAATCGAGATTTGCCAGTGCCTTACCTGAAAGTACACCTAACTTCGGCAGCAGACATAGAACGGATGCACCAAGAGCAACCCATGCCGGAGATATTTGGTGGTAACCATCTGTAGTCCAAAACAATAAAGCTAAAATTAGTATAAAAAGCAGCCGTTTTTGCTTTGCCTCCATTTTATCCTTGTAAATTTCTGTAAATTGTTTTTCTGGCTCTTGTGCAAATATAAATCCTATTACCATTGGATAGAATATTAGGGCACCTATCCCTAGTACCGGAAAATTTAATAAAAAATATTCGCCATAGGAAAACGTGATATTTTTTATACTCTCGGAAGCCCCAAGTAATGCGACGTTCGGAACATTAGAAGGCAAAATACCAAATGCTGGGGTCATTGTTCCCATGGTAGCACTGAGAACCAAACCATTATTTCCAAGCGACTTAGGTTTAAAACCTATCTTTTCGCCAAACATTATGATTATGGGAACAAGCAATGCTACACGTGCTGATGCTGAGGGTACAAAAAAGGAAATAAAAAATGAGGCCAAAAAAATTCCATAGCAAATAGGAAAATATTTAAAGCTAGTGAACCTAAGAAGATAACCAACAATTGTTATATCAAGCTTTGTATTTTTTAAACAAAGACTAATAACCAACCCTCCAAAAACTAGCCAGGTGGCTGGTGCCTGAAAGCCTGAGAAAATAATTGAAGGTGGACCCAACGAGAAAATAGTGGCGGCAAAAAAAAATATAACAGCGCCTAGAGCTGGCGCTACAACACCTGTGGACCAAAGTGATATGGTTATTAGTGTTACGGCTAACGTAACCCCGACCGAAAAACTTAAACTAGAATATATAGGACTCAGAAACAGTACAGCGCCTAATAGGCACGCACTTATAAAAACTAGATTGTTAAGTTTTACAAAGTTGATCATATTTAGTAATCAACTTTCATAAAATAAAGACCACATGCGGGTGCTGTAATTCCACCTCTAACTCGTGTTCTAGCATTAAAGGCATTTGAAAAATCCTCTATAGTCCACTTTTTTTCTCCCACCAACTTCAACGTACCTGCCATATTACGCACTTGATGATATAAAAAGGACTTTGCTCTTGTTTCCATAATAACTTCATCTCCCTCTCGCCAAAATGTAATACTATTTAGAGTTTTTACTGGGGTTTTAGCCTGGCATCCAGCAGCCCTAAAAGTCGAAAAATCGTGCTTCCCAATCAGGCACTTTGACGCTTCTATCATTAAATCAATGTCAAGTGCTTGAGGCACCCACCAGCTAAGGTCACTGTAAAGAGCACTTGGTGTAGCCCTATTAATAAATTTATATCGGTAATGTCTCTCCTTAGCAGAGAACCTCGCATGAAATGTTTCGTCAACCTCAACTACATTTAACACGATTATGGGATTCGGTTTTAGATGAAAATTAATCGCGTTTCTTATAGTTTTGGTGGTTTCTTTTTTTTCTATTTCAAAGTGACACACTTGCCCAAGGGCATGCACCCCAGCATCCGTTCTGCCGGCAACATAAGTAACAACATCTTGACCACAAAAATTTTTTATTGCCTCCTCCAGGGCCTGCTGAACTGAAAACCCATTTTTCTGTCGTTGCCAACCTGCAAATGGCTTTCCAAAATATTCTAGTGTTGCCCTATATCTAGACATGACAAAACTCAGTTAAAAATGGTACCAGGGGAAATTCTAAACCCATTTAAGAAGTCGGTTGCGGACATAGGCTTTTTGCCTTGTCTTTGAACCACCTTAATATCTAGAAGTCCCTTACCGCACCCAACAACAAGCCCTTCGACCAACCTACCTGGTGATGAAGAGCCTGCAACAGCTATTGCATCAAGTATTTTAATTCTCTCACCATTAAAAATGAACCAAGCTCCGGGGCTTGGTTGAAAAGCTCGGATTTTGCAATCTAATTCCTCTGCTGAGAGAGCCCAGTCCACTTGCCCTTCACTTTTTTCAATTTTTTCCGCATATGTGATCCCAACTTGAGGTTGAGGGCGGGAAGCTATGGTTGTCTCTTCAATATTTGATAGGGTTTTAGTTATTAACTTACCGCCTATCTGACCTAATCTTTGTTCGAGACTACCACTAGTCTCTCTATCACTAATTGATATCCTCTCTTCCATAAGTATCGGCCCAGTATCAAGACCTTCCTCCATCTTCATTATAGTTACGCCAGTTTCCACATCCCCAGCCAATATGGCTCTTTGAATGGGGGCAGCGCCCCTCCATCTAGGTAAAAGTGACGCGTGAACATTTAAACAGCCCAATCGAGGAATTTCTAATATGGCCCTCGGTAAAATCAATCCATAAGCCGCGACAATTATTACCTCTGGATCTATTATTGCAATCTCCTCAGCAACGACTGCATCTTTGAGAG
>Ga0208261_1000521_pt1 | contig 14813 bp, 15 predicted proteins | sample Knorr_S7_td_DCM__FD_185595 | JGI IMG/M metagenome (GOLD analysis project Ga0208261, IMG submission 185595) | Marine microbial communities from Southern Atlantic Ocean transect - Knorr_S7_td_DCM_ad_131m_LV_B (SPAdes) (version 3) | ecosystem: Environmental > Aquatic > Marine > Oceanic | place...
CATGGTTTTGAAAATTTACATATTGTTGATTTGGATGGAGCTTTAACTGGAGAGACTGTTAATTTAAGCATTATTCAGGAAATAGTTGGTAAATTTGATTTAAAAATTGAAATTGGTGGTGGAATTAGAAACTTCGAAAGTGTCCAAAAATATATAGATACGGGTGTTGAAAAAGTAATTTTAGGAAGTGCAGCTATTAAAGATAAAAACTTTTTAAATGAGGCATGTCATAAATTTCCAAATAAAATTGCATTAGGCCTGGACGCTAAAGATGGGTATTTATCAGTGTCTGGTTGGAAAGAAATCTCTAATCAATTAACATTAGATTATTTAAAAGAAGTTAATGATTACGGTATTAGTAGATTGATTTATACTGATATTAATCGAGACGGCACAAAGCAAAGTCCTAATTTTGAAGAGACAGCAAAAGTTGCAGAGTCTTCTAATTGTCCTGTAATTATATCAGGAGGAGTTTCATCAATTGATGATATTAAAAAAGGAAAAGAATTAAAAAATATTGAAGGTATAATAGTTGGTAAAGCTATTTACGATGGTGATATAAATTTAGTAGAACTAGTAAAAGAAATAGATGCTTAAAAACAGAATAATTCCTTGTTTAGACGTTAAAAATGGACGTGTCGTTAAAGGCATAAATTTTGTCGATCTTAAAGATGCCGGAGATCCAGTTGAGCAAGCAAAAATTTATAGTGATGGCGGAGCAGATGAAATTTGTTTTTTAGATATTACAGCTTCTAATGAAAATAGAGATATTATTTACGATGTAGTGAAAGACACATCTAAAAAATGTTTTGTACCTCTTACTGTTGGGGGAGGCGTTAGAAGTGTTGAAGACATAAATAAACTACTTAATTGTGGAGCTGATAAAGTATCTATAAATACTGCAGCTGTTCAAAACTCAGAAGTTGTTATCGATAGCTCTAAAAAATTTGGTTCTCAATGTATTGTTGTTGCAATAGATGCTAAAAAAAATGAAGATAAGTGGGAAGTTTTTACTCATGGAGGAAGAAATAATACAAGAATTGATGCAATAGAATTTGCAAAAAAAATGGAAAATAGTGGTGCAGGAGAATTATTAGTTACATCTATGGATAGAGATGGTACACAAATTGGATTTGATATTGATTTGACTTCAAAAATATCTTCAAAAGTTAACATACCAGTAATAGCATCAGGAGGAGTTGGTAATTTAGATCATTTAGTAGATGGAATTAAGTTAGGAAATGCTAGTGCTGTTTTAGCTGCATCTATATTTCACTATGGAAAATATTCTATCAAAGAGGCCAAAGAATATTTGAACTCAAAAGGAATACCAGTTAGGATTTAGAATGTTAAATACTTTAGAAAGTCTATTTAAACTTGCAAGAGATAGAAAAAGTAAACCTGTTGAGGGGTCTTATACAAATAAACTTTTAGCTGACAAATCATTTAGTAAAGAAAAAGTTTTAGAAGAAATAAATGAATTGATTGAAGCTGTAGATGAAAATAACAATATTATTCATGAAGCTGCTGATGTTTTTTATCATTTGATTATGTATATGGAGGCAAACGATGTCAAAATTGAAGAAGTAATGGAAGAGTTAAATAAAAGAAGAAAATGAATTACGATGATAATAATATTTTTGCGAAAATTTTAAGAGGAGAGATTCCTTGCAAAAAAATTTATGAAGATGATTTTGTTTTATCATTTCACGATATAAGTCCCCAAAAAAAAATTCATGCCCTAGTTATCCCAAAAGGAAAATATGTTGATCTTGATGATTTTAGTCAAAACGCTTCACCCGAAGAAATGGTTGGCTTGCTAAAAGGGATAAATGCCGTTGCCAAAAAACTTGGAATTTCTGCTGATACCGGCAAGGGATATAGGGCGTTAGCAAATATAAGTGAAGATGGTGGACAAGAAGTCCCTCATCTACATTTCCATTTATTTGGAGGTGAAAAAGTTGGAAAAATGGTTCCGTGATAGTTAAAGTTGATAGAAATTATCTTGAAATAAATTCAATTAAAGAACTTAAAAATTCAAAAAAACCAAATCAAAATTGTTTATTAAGATTAATTAATCCTCCTGATTTTCAAATTAATAAGTTTTTTTATAAACAGGTAGGAAAAAAATACAGATGGATAGACCGATTAACATGGAATGAACAAACTTGGATTAGTTATGTCAAAGATCCGAAAGTAAAGACTTATATACTAAAAGATAATGAAAATTTAGTTGGTTACTTTGAACAAATTTTGCATTTTGAAAAAAAAGATTGTGAATTAGCATATTTTGGAATTTTGGAGGATTATTATGGAAAGAAATATGGAGGTTTCTTATTAACTGAGGCAATAAAAAATTCATTTATTAATGGCATTGAAAGAGTATGGGTTCATACTTGCTCTCTTGATCACAAATATGCTCTTAAAAATTATCAAGCAAGAGGAATGAGAATATTTAAAACAGAAACTATTAATTTAAATATTAATTAGTATAGTTTTGAATTCTAAAAATTTTATCGTCAACCGATATATTTTTTTCAATATCTGAGATAAATGTTTGTACTATATTCTGGTATACATCTTTTGTTTCCCAACCTATTAAATTTAAATCATTTTTATTAAAAAAAACTTTAATTAAATTATTTTCATAATTTAGATCAAATACATAATAAAAAGGATAATTTGAGTCCTCCTTAAGCTTGTATATTTTTGAAATTATAAATTTTTTATCTAAAATTAAATTTAAAGGAGTTTTTTCTAATGGATATCTGAAATATTGATTGTTCTTATCACTATTAATCAATAAAGATTTTCCATTAGAAACCAAAATTTTATTATAAAAATCTATGTATTCACAAAAAATTTTTTTTGGATAAACTAATGTGCATTTACCTTTTTCTATTTTTCCATCTATTGTTTGGACAAAATTAAATTTCATACTTTGGGTTGAGTTAAAATTACTAATTATCTGGGAAACTACAGATGCATTTGCAAAATTTTGAGATAAAAAAAAAAATAATAGAAAAAAAATTCTCATCATTTAAGAACTTCTCTTTTTCCAACATGATTAGCTTTACTTACTTCACCATTATTTTCCATCTGATCAATTATCCTTGCGGCTCTGTTATATCCAATTTGGAGTTTTCTTTGCAAAAAAGAAGTAGAAGCTTTTCTCTCTGATTTAACAATTTCTAGAGCAGTATGATATAGCTCATCTATATTTTCATTATCACCCAAAGAATTTTTTTGTTCTTTTTCGTCAGCAAATGTTAATATTTCATCAACATAGTCTGGCTCTGCTTGATTTCTTAAAAAATCATTAATTTTTTCTATTTCATCATCAGAAACAAATGGTGCATGAATTCGTAAAATTTTATTTGCAGAAGACATATAAAGCATATCACCCTTGCCAAGTAGTTGTTCTGCTCCTTGTTCACCTAGAATTGTTCTACTATCTATTTTTGATGTGACTTGAAATGATATTCTAGTAGGAAAATTTGCTTTTATTGTACCTGTAATTACATCAACGCTTGGTCGTTGAGTGGCCATAATGATGTGTATTCCGGCTGCTCTAGCCATCTGAGATAATTTTTGAATATAATTTTCAATTTCTTTACCCGCAACTAGCATTAAATCTGACATTTCATCAACTATCACCACAATATAAGGCATCGATATTTTATGTTTGTCATTATATCCATCAATATTTCTTACGCCTACTCTTGTCATTAATCTATATCTACTCTCCATTTCTTTAACTACCCATCCTAAAACAGAAGCAGCCCTTTTTGCTTCTGTAATAACTGGACACAATAAATGTGGGATCCCTTCATATGTCGATAACTCAAGCATTTTTGGATCAATTAAAATAAATTTACATTTTTCTGGTGAATGTCTATATAGCAAGGATAAAATTATTGTATTAATACATACTGACTTTCCAGAACCAGTAGTACCAGCAATTAAAAGATGAGGCATAGAACTTAAATCACCTGTTATAGGTGAACCAGATATACTTTTACCAAGGGCTATTGGTAGTTTAATATTTTTTTTTGTAAAATCAGAGCTTGAAATTATTTCACTTAAATAAACATTTTCTCTTGATAATTTTGGCAATTCAATTCCTATTGTACTGCTTCCTGGAATAGTAGAAATTCTAGCAGATTCAGAACTTGTATTTCTAGCTATATCCTCTGATAAGTTAATAATTTTGGATACTTTAATCCCTGGCGCTGGTTCAAATTCATTAAGAGTGACAACAGGACCATTACTAATTTTCTTTATTTTTCCCTCTACACCAAAATCTAAAAGAATTTTTTCTAAAGTGCTTTCATCGATTCTATTATCAGAAGAATTATCTCTTTCTTTTTTAGTTGGTTTTTTTAAAAAATTTAAAGAAGGTAATATAAATCTTTGTTTTTTATTTTCAGGATTTTTGGTTTTAGTTTCAAAAGAGAAATTTTCTTGTACTCTTGTTTGTTCTAAATTTTCATTAGTAGGAAATTTATTATCAACTCTTTCTTCAAATTCAATCGAATTTTTTGTTTTTTTCTTAAATAAAAAGAAAATCTTACCAAGAATTTTAAAAAACGTATTTAATTTAAAATTAATACTTAGTAGAAAAGTAACAAAAACAAGAGATAAAAGAAAATAATAACTTATTTGTTTATTTAAATTTATTATTTTTATTAAAAAACTATCTTCAAATAATTTACCAATAAAACCATTGTTACCATTTATTGTTAACCAAAAAGCCTGATCATGAAATACAGTAAAAAACAAAGAACCTAATATTGAGTATAGAGTTATAAAAAATAAGTTTTCAATGATTATTAAAAAACCTTTTTTGTTAAAAAGATTTATCCCAGTAAAAAAAATAGAAAAGGGAATTAAAATTGAAATTAAGCCTAAACTTTGGTAAAAAATGTCTGATGTAAAGCTCCCTTTCCGTCCTAACAAATTATTAATAGTTGTGTTATCAGAAAATAAGAAATTAGGATCTTCAGGAGAATAGCTTATAAGTGAAAAAAATAGTAAAATAGATATAATAATCAGTAATAAACCGGATAATTCTGCCAGTCTTCTTATTGAAAAATTTACAGTTTTATCAATATAATTTTTTATATTCATATTATAAAATTCAGATTTGTCACTTTGTATCATTTAATTTTTATTGATAAAATTAAATAATTTATGAGAATTTGTTTAATTGGAAAAAATCTTACTAATCTTGTCTTAGCTTATAATTTAGCAAGTAAAAATTTAAATGTAGACATAGTTTTTGATAAAAAAAATCAAATTAAATTTTCTCAAAGAACGATAGGAATATCAAAAAATAATTTCGATTTTTTATTAAAAATGCATAAACAATCAAAAATAATTGCATGGCCAATAAAAAATATAAAAATTTATAATGAAAAAAATAACTTTAAAGAATTATTTGAGTTTAAAAATAAAAATACTGAAAACTTTTTTCTTGTTAAACATTCTAATATATTTAATTCCTTTTATAAAATTTGTTCAAAAAATAAAAACATTAAATTTAAAATTATTAAGAATAGTACAAATTTAGATAGTATAATTAATGATAAAAAGTACAGTATAATTATAAATTCTGAAACTAATAATCAATTAACTAAAAAATATTTCAATCTAAAAGTAGAAAAAAATTATGATAGTATTGCTTATACAGGAATAATTGATCATAAAAAAATAAAAAATAATCAAGCAACCCAAATTTTTACCAAATATGGTCCACTAGCATTTTTACCAATTTCAAATTCAAAAACTTCAGTTGTTTTTTCAATATTTAAAAAATTTAAATTAGAAGATATTAAAATATTTGAATTAATAAAAAAATATAATTTAATTTATAAAATTAAAAAAAAAAATAAGTTAGAAAAATTTACACTAAAATATTTAATGTTAAAAAATTATACGTACAAAAATATTTTATGTTTTGGTGACCTTTTGCACAAAATTCATCCATTAGCAGGGCAGGGATTTAATATGAATATTAGAGATATAAAAACTCTATCTACATTGATTGATGAAAAAATTGAATTAGGCTTACAATTAGATGAATCTTTATTACACGATTTCCAATACAAAACTAAACATTTAAATTATTTATTTGGAACAGGAATTGATTTTATACATGAATTTTTTCAATTAGATAACAAAGCGAACAATTTATTATCTGAATCTGCCTTTAATATATTAAAAAAAAATAAATTATTTAATAAGTATGCAACATTAGTTGCTGATACTGGTCTAAAATTTTAATTATTGTAACGTTGTATTGCTAAAATTATCTAAATTATAAATTTTTAGAATTTCTTCTAATCTTTCTTTTCTTATTTGTAAATTTTTTGTTTCCAATAAAATTTGTTTTTCTTCCATAGAAAAAGGGGATGCCATAGAAAGTGTATTGATTGTTTGATCAAGACTTTGTTTTTCCATTTCTTTCCAATTAACTATATAGCCCTGTCTTTTGAATAATGATTTCAAATTTTTGAAAATTAAATTTAAGTCTTGAAATTTTATATCCTCATCCTTTTTTTTTAAATCCTCATGATATTCATCAAAATTTATAACGCATTCTCTAAAAAGTTTATCATTTTTAATTTCATTAACTATTTTAAATCTACATATCCCGTTTAAAACAATTAAATATCTTTTATCTTCTGTTTCGTTAAAACTTGTAATTTTTCCTACACAGCCAGTATCATACAAATTAGGTATTTTTAAATCACCACTTTTTTTTGGTTGAACAATACCGATTAATCTATTTCCTTTCATGCATTGATCTACCATTTGAATGTATCTAGGCTCAAAAATATTTAATGGCACAGAAGTTCGAGGAAATATTATAAAATTAGTTAATGGAAAAACTGGTATTTTATTTGGTAAATCTTCTTTTTTCATTGCTATTAATTTTATAATCTTAATTTATAAATAATACTATATGGTTATAAATATTTTCAAGAAATTTAAAACATATCAATTAAAAAAATTATACTTAATTAAATACTAAAATGATCAAGAATTCTTCTAATTATGATAAAAAAAAGATAATAAATTATTTTAAAGATAAAAAATATAGTAAAATTACAAAGCTTTCAAAATTATTATTGGGTCAATATGAAAATGATATAGATATTTGGAAAATAATAATTGCTAGTGAAATAAATTTAAAAAATTACTTAAAGGCTGAAACTTTTATAAATAAAATATTGTTAAAAAATAATTCTCCAGAAATAAATTATTTACATGGTAACGTTTTAAAAGTACAAGAAAAATATGCTGCTGCAATAGCTGCATATAATAAAGCAATTTCTTTAAACAAGAATTTTTCTGAAGCTTATAACAATCTCGCCAATACACAGAAAAAAATTAATCGAATAGAAGATGCTATTTCTAACTATAGTAGAGCTATAGAAACTAAAAGTGATAATTTTGAGGCATACTATAATTTAGCTAATCTTTTTAAATCAGAAAAAAGATATGAAGAGGCTATTATAAATTACAAAGAAGTTATAAAGATTAAAGAAAATTTTGTAGATGCTTATAATAATATTGGTTCCATTTATTCTATGCTAGGTAATTTTGAAAAATCAAAAAAATATTTTATTTCTGCAATTAATTTAGATCCTTATTTTTCAGACAGTTACAAGAATTATGTTTTATCAACAAAAATAAATGAAAATGATCAAATATTTTTGAAACTAAAAAAGATAGTTGAAAATAAAGAATTAAAAGAGGAAAAAAAAAAAATGATGTACTTTTCTATTAGCAAAGCATATTTTGATCTAAATATTAATGATAAAGCATTTAGCTATTTAGAGAAAGCAAATGATTTAAAATTTAAAGAACTTGAATATTCATTTAAAAAACAAATAAAAAATTTTAAAAAAATAAAAGAATATTTTTCAGAAAATAATTTTTTAAAAATTAAAGAATTAAATTATTATAATTCTATACCAATTTTTATTTTAGGTATGCCAAGATCCGGAACAAGTTTAATTGAGCAAATAGTTTCAAATCATTCTGAAGTACATGGAGGGGGTGAATTAGATATCTTGCCATCCACAATTGATGAATCTAAATGGAAAAGTAACACAGATATTTTTAAAATTATTAATGAAATTAGATCAAAATATATGTCAAAATTGAACAAAATTTCAGGTAAAAAATTTATTACTGACAAGCTACCTGGAAATTTTAGATGGATAGGATTTATTATAAATTCTATTCCAGAAGCTAAAATTATTCATATTGAAAGAAATCCTATGGCAATTTGTTGGTCAAATTACAAATCAAATTTTAATAACACCGGCATGGGTTATACTCATAAGCAAGAATATGTAGCTGAGTATTTCATACTCTATAAAAATTTAATGGAATTCTGGAAAAAAAAATTTTCTAATAAAATTATAAATATAAATTATGAAAATTTTGTTAACAATTATGAAAATAATGTAAGAGAATTATTTAAAAACTTAAATTTGAATTGGGAAGACCACTTATTTGATTTTCAAAAAAATAATCGTGCTGTGGAAACTGCTTCTTTTCTTCAAGTAAGAAGTAAAGTTTACAAAAATAGCTCAGAACAATGGAAAAAATATAAAAATTTTCTTAAGCCAATGATGGAAATCTTAAAAAAGAATGATATTTCTTTCTAATTTATTTAATAATTTAAAATGAAGCCAAAAAATATTTCAAATGAAAGAGATCAAATTAATAAAATTTTGCAAAGCTATAATCAAGACACATTAAAACAAACTTTATTTTTAGCAAATTACTGTAAATCGCAGTTTCCTAATTTAGAAAATATTCCAGTTTTTCACAATATAATAGGTTTAGTAAACCTTAGATTAAAAGATTGGAAACAATCGATAAAAAATTTTGAAAAAGCAATCAAATTAAATTCAAATTTTGTTGAAGCTTATTATAATCTGGGTCTAGCGTATTTTGATATAGGCGACTTAGAAGAATCTTATAATTATTTAATAAAAGCAATTAATCTAAAAAAAGATTATAAAAAAGCTAGAAATAAAATTATAGAATTATTATCATTTTATAATCCAAAAAATAGTGCAAATAATTATATAACTTATCTTAATGATAAAATAAAAGAAACTCCTTATAATATAGATTTTTCCAGTAAAATTTCTGATGATCAAATTAACGATTACTTTAATAGATGTAAAAAGATAGTTACTGAAAATTTGAATGATCTTTCATACAATAAATATCAAATATTTAGAAGAAAATCTGTATTCCTTAATTGTGAAAGACATAAAGCAATTTTTTTAAAATATAATACTATACCTAATTATTGTTTTGATTGTTTTAAAGTTGTAATAAAATCAAAAAATTTGTTTGATTTAATTAAAGTCTCTTTGGTATTTGATGAAATAAAATTTTTTTTTAACTTTAACAGAAAAAGCATTGTAGATAAAAGATATGGAGATATTTCTTATAAAAGTTTAATTTATTGTTCTAGCATAGAAGAAGTAAATAATATTGCAAATTATTCAAAAAAAATTTTAAGCAAAATTGTAGATGAAAATATAGATATTGAAAGTAAAAGAGGTTGTTCTGAATTTGCTTTATCATATCCTAATTACAAAAAAATATACGAAGATAAATCTAAACTTATGAGATATCCAGATGAATGGATAAAAAATGAAAACAAATTTGATGATGAGAACACCAAAGATAATGTTGAAAAAAATAGAATAATTAATGATACTCTCAATGGAGGATCATTGAATAACATTCTAATAATGAATAATTGGATTAAAGATTAAATATTTATTACTTCTTGCATTTCTAAAACTGGCTATCTATAATACTTTTTTAACATGCGGGCATAGCTCAGTGGTAGAGCGTCTCGTTGCCAACGAGAAGGTCGTGGGTTCGAGTCCCATTGCCCGCTCCAAAAAGGAATTGAATAAATGAATGATTTAGCTAGTAAAAAATGTGTTCCTTGTGAAGGAGGCATACCCCCATTTAATAGTGAAGAAATCCATAAATACTTAAAACAAGTTGATGGGTGGCAGGTAATCGAAGATAAACTTGATGGTTTTCATTTGATAAAAAATTTTAAATTTAAAAATTTTTTAGAGAGTCAAAATTTTGTAAATAAAGTTGGAGAAATTGCTGAAAAAGAAGGTCATCATCCTGATATTTGGTTTGGTTGGGGTTATGCAAAAATCAAAATATTTACTCATGCAATAAAAGGATTGGCAGAAAGTGATTTTATTTTAGCTGCTAAAATTGATCAGATAAATTAGTGCTTAAAATGTCTAGTTTTAGAAAAAACTAGTACTGTATTTGTTTGGTTAGCGAATTTAACAATTTCTTTATCTCGTATTGAACCTGAAGGTTGAATTACCGCTGATACACCAGACTGTACTAATTTTTCTATACCATCAGTAAACGGAAAAAAGGCATCAGAGGCAGCTATAATCTCATCTTTTTCATTAATTTTTTGGAACATATTCATTTTTTCTATTGCAATTTTACAACTATCAAGACGATTGGGTTGACCTGAACCTATACCAACTGTTCTTTCATTATTTGTTAAAACTATTGCATTCGATTTTACATGTCTACATACATTAAACGCAAAGATTAAATTATTAAGAGTACTTTTATTTGGTCTTTTTTTAGAAACAATTCTTAAGTCTTTTTTTGTAATTTTTTTATTGTCGAAACTTTGGATCATAAGTGAATCAAAATTTGAATTTATATTTAATTTGTTATTAATTTTTAGATTTGATGCATCGATAATACGAACATTCTTTTTTTTATTCAAAATCGAAAGTGCTTTTTTATCAAATCCATTACCAATTACTATTTCAAAATATATTTTATTTAATTCTAATGCCAATGATTTATTAATTTTAAAATTACATGATACTATCCCCCCAAAAGCACTGACAGGATCACTTGCCAATGCATCTTTATAACTTTTTATTTTATTTTTACTTATAGAAACTCCACAGGGACTAGCATGTTTAACAATTACAACGCCTGAATTTTTTGGCAAAGACTTTGTTACATTTAACGCAGAATATAAATCATTATAGTTGTTATAACTTAATTTTTTTCCGTGCAATTGAACTATTCCTAAATCTAAGGAATTATATAAGCTATAAATTGCTCCTTCCTGATGTGGATTTTCTCCATATCTTAATTTTTCAACTAAATTTCCATAAACAATTTTTTTTTTTGGAAAATTATTTTTTGAATTTTTTGAAAAATAATTAGCAACAACAGAGTCATAGTAAGCAGTTTCTTCGAAAGCTTCCTCTGACATTTTTTGTCTGAAATTAATACTAGTCGATCCTTTATTTTTTATTAATTCATAAATTAATGAATTATATTGTTCTATATTTGAAACAACTGTTACATCATTGTAATTTTTAGCAGCAGCTCTTACAAGAGCAGGTCCTCCAATATCAATATTTTCTAAAATTACATTATGATTTTTATTTAACTCAATTGTTTTTTCAAAAGGATAAAAATTTACAATAATAAGATCAATATTTTCATAATTGTTAAAACTCATCTGATTTTGATGTTTTTTATTAGTTCTTTTATTTAAAATTCCTGCATGAATTTTTGGATGCAATGTTTTAACTCTTCCATCAAGAATTTCAGAAAAATTAGTAAATTCTGATAAATTTGTGCACTTATATCGTAATTTTTTTATTTTTTTATAAGTTCCTCCAGAACTAATTATTTTTATTTTAAATTTTTTTAATATTTTTAAAACTTTTTCTAAATTATCTTTATTAGATACTGAAACTAGAGCTTGTTTAATTTTTTTCATTAAATTTTGTTTATTTCCCACTCAATAATTTGATCTTCCTCTTTGGTACTACCAGATATAAATATATTTTGATTTTCACTATATTTATTTTTTTTACCAAAATAAAGTCCTGTTTCAACATCAATTAAACTTTGATTTGAAAAAAATCTCCAACCCGAATTTTCTAATTCAATTAAAATATTTCTTTGATCTTGTGTTTTTGTAACTTTAGAGTTGGGCGTTAGATGAAATCTAATTTCAAAGTTTGTTGATACAAAGTTTTTCTTCTTAATTAGTTTATCTTTACCTAGAATTTTATTTTTATCAGGATAAAATTTTAAAGTTCTTTCATGTATTATTCCAAATTCTTTTAAGTATCCATTATGTGAACCTTTTACAACCCAAAAATTTTTTTCAAAAACTACTTTTTTATCAAAAACTTTAAATCCATTTTCTAAAATAGATTGTCCATAATTATTTTTTTTAAATGAACATGCCGATTTATTATTTAAAATTAAAGTAGAGTGTGCAGCTGTAGATTTTGATATTTTGTTTAGTTTATGACTATGATCTTGAAAATAACCTGAATTACAAATTATTTTGTTACTTTTATAAATAAACTCAAACGACAAAGGTCCGCTTTGAAAATTTTCTGAATATTTTTTATCTGGAGTTGAACCTATATCCATTGCAATTATATATTTGTTATTTTTCAAAATTGAATAACCGCCAAGTAAGTTACGATTATTATCAAATTTATATTTATGAAGATTTAGATATTTATCAAAATCTGATAAATCTGTTTCATGGTTCCCATTAAATAAAAGACTTTCTTTAATTGAGCTCCATGAAAAAGTGTATGCCTTACCAGCGTAGTAAATTATTTCATCTAAATATTCTGGAATATCATTTAATGATTCTTTTAAGAGTTCTCGAATCAAAACAAAGTATCTTAAATAAAATATTAATTGACGTATACTTCTACTTTTAGGAAAGTACTCACTATCAAAAGAAGTATTAATTATTTTTTTTAGTAGATTTAGACCAAAAGTTAAAAATTTTTCATGTTTGTAAGATAAACCTGTCAATATTATTGCTGTACAGCCTATCATTTTATCATCTACTTTATCTGATCTTATAATTTCATTAATTAAATGATTTACTTGCTTTATTATTACCTTGTTAAAAATTAATTTATATTCTGTGGAAGTTTCATCATAAGTTAATTGAGAATTAGAAATCCATGAAATTATTCTTTTAGATAAAGTGTCTGTCTCCCAAGAATTAGATTTATAATTTTGGTTTTTATCTATCCAATTTTGAATTATTGAATGTGTTATTTTTTTTGATGATTTTAAATCGATTGTAAATAGCCAATAAAAACTATGTAAGTTTTTGAAGTCTCTATTATTTATTTTTTTTTCCCAAATTGAATTCACATAAAAATCTTCTATCTTATTTTTCTTTTTTTCATATTTTATTAGGCAGCTCAAGATACTAAGGGTTGGTTTATAACTTAATATGTTTTTATCAATTGAAGAAATTTTTTTATTATAAATATTAGAGTTTAAATAAATTTTTCTAATGTTATCATAAGTTAATGAGAAAAATTCTTTAATTAAACTTATAGAATTTTTCAATATCATTTTAGATAGATTTTAATATTTCTATATTTTTTTTTATATCTCCGTTATTTTCCTTAAAAATTGTTGTACCTGATACTAATATGTTAGCTCCAGCATTCGTAACATCTTTTGAATTTGAAAAATTAATACCTCCGTCAACTTCAATATCAAAATTATAATTATTTTTATTTTTAATTTCTTTTAATTTTTTAATTTTATTAATTGTTTCTGGTATAAATTTTTGACCTCCAAATCCTGGAAATACACTCATAACTAAAACTAAATCTATCTTATCAAAATTTTTTTCTATAACATTAATTTGTGTATTTGGATTCAAAGATACTCCAACTTTTTTTTTTAATGTTTTAATTAATTTAATTGACTCTTCTAAATTTTCTGTTGCCTCTGGATGAATTGTGATTATGTCAGCGCCAGCATCTGAAAAATCTTTTATATATTTATGTACAGGCGAAATCATCAAATGTACGTCAAAAGGTAATGATGTACATTTTCGTAAGGCTTTTATTACAGGTGGTCCAATTGTTAAATTTGGAACAAAATGGCCATCCATAACATCAACATGAATTAGATCCGCGCCACCCTTCTCTAATTTTATAATTTCATTTTCTAGTTGACCAAAATCTGCTGATAATATTGATGGAGATATTTGTATTTTTTTCATTTAATTAAATTTACTAGTATCAATTTTTGTTTTTTTTTTGAATTAATTTTTACCAAATAATCTGTATATTTCAGCTGCTATTTCGCTTTCTAATGGAAATGATAGCATTCCCATTACGGAATATCCTAACAGATAGGGCATTAGGTAAAATCTAAACATGTAAAAAAACCATGCGACATATAATGGAACTAATGGTCTGATAATAAAACTAGGAGTAATAAATTTAAATATATTGATAATCGGATTTGTATATTTAACAAAAATTTTCATAAAGAAAAATTCAGAGTCTTCTTTTTGGAAAATGTTCATTGCTGATCTACCAATTAATGTCCACATAATAACACCAAGAATATAGTCGATAGCAAGAATATATATTGACACTTTTATTTAAGAAAATTAATTAAGGGCGATAAAAATTTATCGCCCTTAAAAATATAAAATTTAGTGTTGTTTACCAAGAATAGTTCTTCCAGCTGGAACACGAACTTCATCTATCATTTTTTGAGTAGCTTTGTCTGGCTCAGGTGTCATTAAACTAACAACAACCATAACTACCAAGCATACACTAGCCCCAATGATACCGAAACGTAAGTGATCAATACCTAACCATGCAGGATTACCCATAAACTTAGGATATACATAGATTAGATAAGCTGTTCCAGAAGCTAGACCTGCAATCATA
>Ga0208261_1000523_pt1 | contig 14774 bp, 14 predicted proteins | sample Knorr_S7_td_DCM__FD_185595 | JGI IMG/M metagenome (GOLD analysis project Ga0208261, IMG submission 185595) | Marine microbial communities from Southern Atlantic Ocean transect - Knorr_S7_td_DCM_ad_131m_LV_B (SPAdes) (version 3) | ecosystem: Environmental > Aquatic > Marine > Oceanic | place...
CAAACTTTTAATTTTGGCGCAGCCTTCTTTAAATCTAGAGGATGCCTACGAGGCTTGCAGAAAAGAAACTGCACAATGGGCCAAGACCTTCTACCTTGGTACCATGTTGCTTCCCCCTGCTAAACGCAGGGCAATCTGGGCTATTTATGTTTGGTGCCGTAGAACAGATGAGCTTATGGATAGCACTGAAGCTCAACAAAAATCTAGAAATGAGTTATCAGATCGACTAAATAAATGGGAAGACAAAACAAAAAAAGTTTTTGCTGGTAATACTGAAGATGACCTTGATGCAGTCTTAGCGGATACTCTTCAAAAATTTCCTCAGTCTATTAAGCCCTATATCGATATGATTGAAGGTCAGAGAATGGATTTAGATACAACCAGATATAAAACTTTTGAAGAACTGGAACTCTATTGTTATCGAGTCGCTGGAACAGTTGGGTTGATGACTCAAGGTGTAATAGGAATTGATGCTGCCTATACGTCTAATCCAAAAAAGCCATCTCCTGATACTTCAAAAGCTGCTATTGCTCTTGGAATTGCGAATCAATTAACAAATATTCTTAGAGACGTTGGCGAAGATAGAGGGAGAGGACGCATTTATTTACCTTTAGAGGATCTTGAAAAATTCAATTACTCCGAAGAAGATCTAATGCTCGGGAAAATCAATGAGAACTGGAAAGCCTTAATGTCTTTTCAATTAGCCAGAGCAAGAGATTGGTTCAAAAAGTCTGAAGAAGGAATAAAGTGGCTCTCGATAGATGCAAGATGGCCAATATGGACATCATTAAGGTTGTATAGCGGAATACTAAAATCAATTGAAGAATTAGATTATGACGTCTTCAATAATCGTGCTTATGTAAAAGGATGGGTTAAAGCTGTAAACCTACCCATCTCTTATCTGATAACTATCAACGATGAAAAATATAAACTTGGAACACTTATTTAATTGAATGTTTAAACAGGAGTTTTTTGATTAGCTAGAAGATCCTTCAATTTTGATAGTTCTCCAGCCCATCTTGGATCTGGAGCTTCTTTAATTGGGGCATCACTATGTACAACTTTCTTAACATCTTTACGATTAGAGCCTTTATTCCCATTGTTTGAATTTGCTCCTCTTCTAGAGTTGCCAGAATTTGAATCTTTGCGCTCAGAACGTTCAACCCTCAGCTTATTTCCATTGAATTCATGACCATTTAATTTTTCAATCAGCTCATTAGCAATATTCTCATCTTTGATATTAGCGAAACCAAATCCCCTACAAGCCTTGGTATCTCTGTCGAAAACAGCTTTAAATTTGATGCCATCTCCTATAGATGTTAGAAGGGCTTCAAGTTCTTTAACATTGACATTCTGCGGCAAATTACCGATGTAAAGGCGAACACTCATTTAGAAAAAAGGGGATAAGTAGAAGACGGCATACGGCCGAGATTAATTTGATTTGTGTGTAGTTAATCACAAAAAGGGTGAATTCTCTAGGGTCCATTTACGAGCGACCTCCAAAGCTTCGTGGTTTGTGAAGAATCTTCTATAAGCTTTTTCCTTAGACAAATGTCTCATAAGTTCCCCCAAGAAGGGGCCAGAGCGGATTTTCAAGGCTTTTTGAAGTGAATGGCCGTTCAAAGGGGAAGAAGGGTGAAAGAGGGGATCAGAAGGGTCTTCCCAGCGCTTCAACCAAACGTTTGCATGTTTATCTTTCAAAAAAAGAATTAAAGATGGCAAATCCTCTTCCAAATCAACGTGGAGCTGAAACCTTTCATCCTCCGAAAAATTCTCTAAACCTAAATTATTAATTTTATGAACCCAAAATCTCAAGTTCTTGCATCTTTTAATTTCATTTTTACTAAACATCAAACTTGACAAGCCCTCATCACTGAGCAAACATATTAACTTTGCTAAAAAGCCTCCAGATATTAGCTTTTTTGAAATAATATCTTTTCTTTTTAGTTCAAGATTAGGAAGCTTATCTTCATTCCATTTTTTCAATAATTGAAGTTCTAAATAAGTTTGCCAAACTGAAGAATTCCAGCTTGAATGGGCTATTTTTAAAATCTCCATCTTTATCCTTTCAGGTGCAACATTACTTAATTTATCTACATTATTTTTTAGAAATATTTTAGTTTTTTTCTCTAACTCAAAGCCTAATTCACACATTAATCGAAAACCTCTAAGAATTCTCAAAGGGTCATCAATTAAGTTCTTTTCACTTATTGCAACAATTTTCTTATTTTTCAAATCATCCATTCCTCCAATTGGATCAAAGATCTCTGGCTTTTCACTAAGCTTTAGAGCAATTGCATTAATTCTAAAATCACGTCTTAATAAATCATCTTCAAGATTCTTGCCAACCTGTCGAGCAAAATCAAGAGTCCATCCATTAATAACTAATCGAGCAATATCTCTCTTTTCATCAAGCTTTATAAAAGTGGCATTAATTTTTTTAGATAAGTTTTTGCTGAATTTAATAGCTTCTATTGGTATTACAAAATCCAAATCAGGTTTTTGACTCAACTTGTTCAACAATCCATCTCTTACAGAACCCCCGACTAAAGCACTCCCAGGAGGTAAATCAGCTAAAGATATTGGCCAATCTTTTGGATTTAAATCTCCAAAAAGATCATTTGATAGTAATGTGTGCTTACTTATCAAAATGACACCTAGATTTCACTTGAATAGTTATGTGCATCTGTGTTGATTGTACTTGGGTAGATAGATGCAAGACCTACTTCACAGTTGAAGAAAATCACGGTGTGAAGCACTTGTCCAAGAATCCAGATTTTCAAGGTATTAATCCAAAAATACATATCAACATTTCGGATATGCCTGAGGGAGAGACAGGTATAGAATGGGATGTAAGAGGTTGTGATAGTTTTCAACTAGATAAAGGTAAATGGAGCAGGCTTCGTCCTGGAGAAGAAATTCCAAAGTAACAACTATAATAAATTCATTGCAAAATTTCCATAACTCAAAATCAAAATATTTATTAGCCTTACACAGCTGTTCAGAATCCTTCGGAATTGCTATTAAAGATATTGAACATCCAGACAAAATAATAAAAAGCGAAGTATTTAATATCGGCCGCTCATTATCCAACAAATTATTTAGTTGTATAGAAAAAATTCTACCTAGGAATTTTTGGAAGCAAATAATTCGAATCTCAGTAGCAAAAGGTCCTGGCAGTTTTACAAGCACAAGATTAACAATCTCAATGGCTAGAACAATTGCTCAGCAAATTAATTGTTCATTAGATTCGATTAGTTCCTTTCATTTGATGGCTCCGAGACTTTACAAAGATCTTGACCAAAATCAAATTATAAATCCATTTTGGATAAAAGATTTTTTGCCACGTCGAGGATTTATAGCTGGTAAATATCAACTAATTAAAATTCACAAAGAATCAAATTTTCATGAATTTAGTGAGATCATTTCCCCACAATTAATAAGCAATGAGGAAGAAATAAATCCTTCAATAAAGGCTTCTAATAATATAGAAAAAGATATTATTTCACTTATACATTTTTCTCAATATTGTCAAAATTCAAACTTTAGTTCTCATTGGGGAAAAACATTACCAATTTATCCAACATCACCAATAGATAATAAAAATAAAAATTTATAATTTCCAATATTTTAATATGAGATAGCTTGATTTCAGATGTTCTTGATTTGCCCTTTATCAAGCATTGAATTTATAGATATTTGAATTTCTTTAGTTGTTGACGTTAAATCTTCTCTTTTACGTGTTTTAGGGGGTTGAATTAATTCACCAACTCTCAAATGAATAGATACAAATCGAGGAAGAATAGATCCTTTTGGAAAAGCTCTGTGACTGTTAACTATTGCCACAGGAAGGATAGGGCAACCTGTCCTTCCTGCCAGGAGAGCAGCACCTGCTTTGGGATCATTAACTCTTCCATTTTCTTGTCTGGTTCCATCCAAAAATACGCCGGTAGCCCATCCTTCATTTAATCGATTAGAGGCAGTTCTTAACGCCTCTCGATCTCCAGCTCCCCTCTTAACTGGATAGGCACCGCAGGCGGAAATTATAGATGCCAAGATAGGGACCCTGAAAAGTTCAGACTTTGCCATAAAAGCTACTGGTCTACCCAAAGCATGACCCAAAATCGGGGGATCCAGATGAGAACCATGATTAGAGACAACTACAACTCCACCAGTCTTGGGTAAATTCGAAATGCCTATTGTTTGGCCTCTAAACAAGAAACGAAAAATTGGGAAAACAAATAGATAACTGACGCAGCCATAAACAAAACTCTGTCGAGGCCTATCTTTATTGATTGCTTCAACTCCCTCATTAACTCTTAATTGTTCCAAAATCAATAACCTAAATCACTAGCGTTTGAGATTTGACTAGTCAGAACCCCTTTCATTGATCGTTTAGCAAGACCGCTAAGTACATTTCCAGGACCAATCTCAACCATTGTTGTTATTCCTTCATTTTGCATGACATTCATAGTTTCTCTCCATCTAACCCCAGTAGTCATTTGTTTTTTTAGGCGCTCCTTCAATATGTCACCATTTACAGTTGGAGTTGGATCAACATTGCTAAGGATTGGAACTTGAGCATCTTTAAAAGTTAATTGATCAAGTTCTTCAGCAAAGCTTTTAGATGCTTCAGTCATAAATATGGAGTGAAAAGCCCCTGAAACTTGTAAAGGAATTGCCCGTTTACATTTTAAATTATCAGCCACTTTCCTGACTGCATCAGGTGAACCAGATAAAACAACCTGAGATTCACTATTGTCATTGGCTATTGCAACTCCCTCAGTTTGTCTAATCAACTCATCTAATTCATTTCGATTAAAGCCCAAAACTGCAATCATTGCTCCTCCTCCTGCAGCTGCCATTAATTCAGATCTTTTCTTTAATAGCAACAAGGCTGTCTTCGCATCTACAACATTTGCTGAATAAAGACCAACTATTTCTCCGAGGCTGTGTCCTGCAATAATTTGGGTCTCCCTTTCTTGTCTCTTTAAATCATCAACCAATAGTGACTCAACCACAAAAAGTGCAGGTTGAGTGTTTCTAGTATCGTTTAAATCACATATTTCTTCGTTAGGAATATCTTCGCCACAACAGATTTTCCACAGATCTCTTCCAAGAATTTGAGAGGCCAATTCAAATCTTTCTCTCGAGCCAGGCAAATCTAGCAACGAATTTGCCATCCCTATTTTTTGAGAACCTTGTCCAGGAAAGACCCAGGCAATAGACATGATTTTATTGATTAATTGTTTAACAGCCTAATAGGGACCATGCCAATAAAACAAAGCGGCTCCCCAACTCAAGCCAGCACCAAATCCACTACAGGCTACTAAATCTCCTGATTTGATTCTTTGACCTCTAACTGCCTCATCAAGCATTAATGGGATTGTTGCTGCAGAGGTATTTCCATAGTGTTTCAAATTTGAAAGCACTTTTTCTGATGGTATTGAAAATCTTGAAGCTACAGCATCAAGAATTCTTTGATTAGCCTGATGTAATAGGAGCCAATCTATACTTTCAGAGTCAATTTTATATTTATCTAAAAGTTCTCCAAGAATGATTGGAACTTCTTTAACTGCAAACTTATAAACCTCCTTTCCCTCCATTTTGATTGGCAAATATTCCCCTTTTTGATGGGTTGCTCCTTGAACTAAGTCTAAAAAAGTATTTGCTTGAGAGAGATTTAAGCATCCTCCTTTACTGCCATCAGACTTCATATCGTATCCAATTAAACCATTTTTTTCACCACTGGTCTCAATAGCTACCGCTCCTGCTCCATCTCCAAATAAAACACAAGTCTTTCTATCATCCCAATCAACCCATTTTGATAATTGGTCTGCCCCAATCACAACAGCTCTTTTCATAGAACCAGAAATTAAATATTGTGATGCAGTTACCAAAGCAAATAAAAAACCACTACAAGCAGCAGTCAAATCAAAAGCTACTGCATTTGAAGCTTCCAAGTTTGATTGAATTTTAGGCGCAGAGCCAAATAAATCTTCTGGAGTAGATGTTGCAAGAATTATTAAATCAATGGTTTTCACATCCCAATTAGCCATTTTTACAGCATTCAGGGCTGCATCTGTTGCCAAATCAATCAAAGATTCATTATCTCCAATAACCCTTCTTTCGCTAATTCCAGTTCTACTTTGAATCCATTCATTATTAGTATCTACCCTCTGACCAAGTTGATCATTATTAATTATCTTTTGAGGAGTAGCGCTTCCGCACCCCACAAAAGATATTCCAGAGTCACATTGAGAATTGCTAATCAAATCTAAAAAAAACCTTCATTTCATAAGTCAATCACATGGTAGGACAGTTCCAATCAGACCTGTAAGACATCTGGTTTGTTTAGATCCGCCAAATCATCCATTACTCCATGACTTGCAGCAGAATGAACAACTCTTAAAGCACTTAATACAGATAAAGCTTTACTTCCACCATGACCAATAACACAAATTCCATTAATTCCTAGAAGTAAAGCCCCACCATGTTCAGCATGATCTAAACGTTTCTTTATACGTTTCAAATTATTTCTTAAAAAAGCAGAACCAACTTTGCCTCTTCTTCCTCTTGGCAACTCAGCCCGCAAAACTCCCAAAAGAACACTGCCTACTGACTCTAAAAATTTCAGCAAAACGTTTCCCGTAAATCCATCACAAACCACAACATCAAAATCACCTGATAAAACATCTCTTCCTTCACAATTACCAGAAAAGCAAAAACGTTCTTCATCATTTAAAAGCTTGTAAGTTGCTAGAGAAAGATCATTCCCCTTACAAGATTCTTCGCCAATATTTAATAATCCTATTCTTGGCTTTTTCACCTGCAACACATCTCGACAATAGATATTTCCTAGAAGAGCAAATTGATGCAAATAAGTTGGTTTACAATCCATATTTGCTCCAACATCTAAAACCAATACTGGTTGACCAGGATCCTTAGTTGGAAATAATGCTCCAATTGCTGGACGATCAATACCTTTTAAACGTCCCAACTTGAAAATCGCTGATGCCATCATTGCTCCAGAGTTTCCAGCTGAATAGACACCCATAGCTTTTCCTTCTTTAACCAATTTCATTGCAATATTTATGCTCGCATCCTTTTTTTTACGCACTGCCGTGGCCTCTTCATCCATACCAACTGAAAGACCACTGGGAATTAATTCGAAATTTCCATTTTCCATAGCTTTATCTAGAGATTCTTCTAAGCCAAATTCAATTGCTGCTTTCTCTACTTTCTCAATTTCACCTACAAATTTAATTTTTAATGGAAGCAATGACAAAGATTTCAAACACCCATCAAGAATCGCTCCAGGTGCAAGATCTCCTCCCATCCCATCTACAGCAACCCAAATCCTTTCGGAATCTTGAATTCCATTTTTATCATCTGTAGTATCTCCAACTTGCAGTCTCCTAAGAGGATCAAATACAAATGGTTCTAATGTACTCCTAGCTATTGATCCAGCACTTGTAACAACAGAACCAGCATTAGAAACTACTGTTCCAGCAACATTACTAGCTGCTGTAGCTGAGCTTGTTGCTGTGTCAACAAGACTAGTAACAGCTGAGTTTCGACGATACCAAATTACCAATCGTCTAATTGCCTTAGAGCGATTTAATTTATTAGTTTGGTGATTTTTTTCCACTAAATTTATGTTCCTTCCGGAATCATAGAATCAACAATTCTTTGAAAAAGGTAACCTGTTCCTCTTGCAGTAAGAATTAGTTCCGGGTTAGCAGGATCATCTTCAAGTTTTGATCTAAGTCTTGAAATATGTACATCTACTACTCTCGTATCAACATGTCTTTCAGGGGTATATCCCCAAACTTCTTTAAGAATCTCACCTCGGCTAAAAGGTTCTCCTGATCTACTAACCAAAAGTTCCAAAAGGCTAAATTCCATGCCTGTTAATCTAATTCGTTCATCATTTCTATAAACCTGACGTTTATTTGTATCAATCTTTAAATTCATAACAGCAATCACACCTGAATTAGGAAGTCCTGCTATTTGTTCCTTTTCAACTCTTCTTAAGACACATCTAATCCTAGCTTCTAATTCTTTTGGGCTAAAGGGTTTAACAACATAATCATCAGCACCAAGCTCTAAGCCAGTAATTCTATCTGCAACATCTCCTAATGCTGTCAGCATGACAATTGGGACATCTGATTCTTTTCTTAGTTCCTGGCAAACTCCATATCCATCCAATTTAGGCATCATGACATCAAGTACCACCAAATCAGGCTCACAATTTCTGAAAAGATCCAGTGCCTCATTCCCATCACAAGCCGTAACAACTTGATAGCCAATCATAGATAGGCGAGTTTCTAGGATCCTCCTAATACTTGCCTCATCATCAGCTACGAGGATGGTTTCCTTTGAGGGACTTGTGGCCGTCATTTCTTCCTTAGCTTTGGCGGCTGTCACAAGATCTTAAGTGAAGGTTCACCAACAATTAAAGATCACTATCTTCATTCAACTACAGCCAACTTCCTTTTTACAACTAAGTGTCTCGTTCTGTCTCTATTTATGTCTGTCAAAGTTGCGGTGCCCAAACTAGGCAATTCTTTGGCCGCTGCAACAATTGTGGAGAATGGAATTCAATAATAGAAGAAAAAATTAATCAAAAATCAGATAAATCTATTTACACAAAGATTAATTCTCCCAAAGAGAAATCTCCCTATCGTTCAGAGCTAATAAGTCGGACAAAAGATCAAATCATTGATCGCATTCCAAGTGGATATGAAGAATTAGACAGGGTACTTGGAGGCGGATTAGTACCTGGATCACTAGTTTTAATTGGTGGAGACCCAGGTATTGGGAAAAGCACTCTCATTTTGCAAAGTGCCACTAAAATTGCTCATCAAAGATCAGTCCTTTATGTAGCTGCTGAAGAGTCTGCTCAACAAGTGAAACTCAGATGGAATCGAATTGAAAATTCTGAGTCCAATCTTCACTTACTTGCAGAAACAGATCTAGAGTTAGTAATAAAAGAGCTTGATTATCTAAAACCTGAAGTTGCAGTTATTGATAGCATTCAAGCTTTGAATGATCAAAATTTATCAAGCTCACCTGGTTCAGTTGCTCAAGTTAGAGAATGTTCAGCAGCTTTACAGCAAATTGCTAAACGAGAAAATATATCTCTTTTGATCATCGGGCACGTTACTAAGGATGGAATGCTAGCCGGACCAAAAGTTCTTGAGCATCTTGTTGATGCAGTACTTACTTTTGAGGGCGATAGATTTGCTTCTCACAGACTTCTCAGAGGGGTAAAAAATCGCTTTGGTGCAACTTGTGAGCTTGGTGTCTTTGAAATGCAAGCAGATGGATTATCGGAAGTCTCTAATCCAAGCGAACTATTTCTAAGCAAAACTTCTGCGCCTGGAATTTCAACAATTGTTACTTGCGAGGGAACAAGACCACTAGCTATAGATATACAAGCACTTTTAAATCCCACTAGTTATGCAAGTCCTCGAAGGACTACAACTGGTGTTGAGATAAATAGGCTTCATCAAATCTTGGCAGTTCTAGAAAAAAATATGAATCTTTCACTCTCAAGATATGACTGTTATCTAGCAGTAGCTGGAGGCTTAGAAGTGGAAGAGCCCGGCGCTGATCTTGGAATAGCGGCAGCAATAGTTTCGAGCTTTAAGGATATTGAACTTGCAGAGGGTGTGGTTTTTATAGGTGAAATAGGTTTAGCTGGTCAATTAAGATTGGTCAGACAAATGCAACAACGAATTAACGAAGTTATAAGACTTGGATATAAAACATTAATCATCCCAGAAGGAATAGATACAAGTGAGTTTGAAACAAATCAAAAATTTAAAATATTAAAAGCCTCTAATATAAATCAAGCTTTAATCTATGCTTTAAATAATATTTAATTGACGATTTAATTATTTATAAATAAACATCAACATTTCCTCTTCCTGTTGTCTTTAGCCAATTCTCTATATCTAAATAGCCACCTGGGTATAAACGAACAGCTTTACTCCAAACTTCAGCTGCCTGATCAAACCAGATATCCCCTTCATCCTGATTTCCATTCCTTTGAGCCATTCTGCCTCTTTTTTCATAAATTAATCCCATATTTTTCAAGCAAGATGGCTGCTTTGGGTTTTGTCCCAAAGCTTTTTTATATGTATTTAGCGCCCTCTCCTCATCTCCATTACTCATGTAAATTATTGCCATATTTTTCAATGTCTCTCCCCTATCAACTTGGTTATCCTCAAGTTTTAAGCTCTCTTCGTAATACTCAAGAGCCTCTGAGTAATCTCCATCATTTTGCGCTGCTAAACCTTTTCTGTAATAAAGATAGGCTTCTTTTTCTTTAGAGGCGATTGGCATCACTTTTACTATTCCCTCAGCCATCTTCGTGAAGGCCTTATCAAGAAAATTGTCTTTGTTTTGACTTCGAGGCACGATTGAACCAATATCAATAGATATATTCTATCGCGAAGGAAAAAGAAAAAATTGAATAGAAATAATGAAACTAATTTTTATGTATTAATAAATTATTAAATGAATGCAAGATGCTTTTTATTTATTAAATTTAAGATAAGTATCAAATATTTATATCCCCTTGAGCAACAAAAAGATTGCCCAAAGCAAAAATTCAATTCTGCTTGATGTAGATGGAATGAAATGCGGAAGTTGTGTACAGGCAGTTGAAAAAATACTTAATAACCACCCAAGCATAAATAATGCAAGCGTTAATTTAGTTACAAAAACAGCTTTTATAGAACTTAAAGAACTTAATAATTCCTTAACTGATGTAATACAAACTCTTTCATCTAAAGGTTTTCCTTCAAAGGAAAGAGATTACCAAACGATTTCAAATAATATTGAATTAGAAAAAAACGAAAATCAAAATTTATGGAATAAATGGCGTCAACTAATAATCGCTACTTCACTTCTAATCCTTTCAGGAATGGGACATTTAGTAGAGGGGCAACAAATATCTATACCCCTTATTGGTTCATTACCTTTTCATGCAGCACTAGCAACATTTGCTTTGCTCGGCCCCGGAAGGTCAATCCTAAAAGCAGGTCTTAAGTCAGCGATTGTTTTCTCGCCAACTATGGATACATTAGTAAGTCTTGGCGTAATGAGTGCCTACTTAGCAAGTATAACTGCTTTAATTTGGCCAAAAGTTGGTTGGCCATGTTTTTTCAATGAGCCAGTAATGCTACTTGGATTTGTTTTATTAGGGCGTTTTTTAGAAGAACGGGCTCGAGTAAACACAGGAACAGCATTAAAAGAATTAGCCAAATTGCAACCAGATACAGCCAATCTAATTTTAGAAAACAATGAAATTCGTGAAATTAGAATAGGTGCGCTAAGGCCAGGAGAAAAAATTCAATTATTAGCAGGAGACAGAATCCCTGTTGATGGATTAGTTGTAAAGGGTAATTCGGCAATAGATATTTCAAGCTTGACTGGTGAATCATTACCATTGGAGGCATCACCAGGCGTCGAGCTGCCCTCTGGTAGCTTAAATTTAGAGTCAACAATAATTTTAGAAGTACAGAAAATAGGGTCTGAAACTGCAATAGCTAAAATCATAAGTTTAGTTGAAGAAGCCCAAGCAAGAAAAGCTCCAATTCAAGGCTTGGCAGACAAGGTGGCAGGGATTTTCTGCTATGGAGTGACAACTCTTGCCTTTGTTACTTTTCTTTTTTGGTGGAAGATAGGTACAAAAATTTGGCCAAAAGTTTTAGAGGTCTCTAACACAGGTTTTATGCAAAGCCATCATTTGCATGATCATTTAATAAACACAACTCAAACACCAATAGGACTCTCATTTCAATTATCAATAGCCGTTTTAGTTGTTGCCTGTCCATGTGCTCTTGGTCTTGCCACCCCAACAGTAATAACTGTTGCTTCAGGGGAAGCGGCAAAAAGGGGTTGGCTTTTCAAAGGAGGGGATGTCATAGAAATGGCATCCAAGATTAACCAGATCGTTTTTGATAAAACAGGGACACTGACCATTGGAAGACCTTTAATTGTTGGTTTCTGGGAACACAAGGATTCACAAAGGAATGAGATGCTCAGATTGGCAGCAAGCATAGAACAAGATAGTCGACATCCTCTTGCGCAAGCAATTATTCAAGAAGCACATAAAAAAGAAATTAGATTGGAGAAAGTGAATTCTTCAACTACATTTGCAGGAAAAGGATTAGCCGGAAAAATTAATAATGTAGAAGGATGTATTAGAGTCGGAACTCCAGAATGGATAAAGAGTGAAGGAGTTAACTGGAATGAGATAATTGAACAAAATTTTATACTTTCAAAAAGAAAATCTCAATCAGTAGTTGCAGTTGCTTTAGAGAGCACATTATTAGGTTTTTTCTTAATAGATGATCAATTAAGAAAAGATGCTTTACTTTCAATTAACAAATTACGCTCAAGAGGTTTTTCTTTGAGTTTGTTCAGTGGTGATAGAGATTCAGCAGTTTTATCTTTAGGAAAAAAATTAGGATTTAGCTCAAAACAAATTGAATGGCAAATGTTACCTTCAGGCAAGCTTAATAAGTTAAATGCCTTAAAGAAGAATGGCTTAGTTGCGATGGTAGGTGATGGGATAAATGATGCTCCTGCTCTTGCTTCTGCAGACTTAGGAGTAGCAATAGGAACAGGAACTCAAATAGCGCAGGATTCTGCAGATCTTGTTTTACTCGGAGAAAACTTGGAAGCACTACCTAATGCTTTGCAACTATCAAGAGAAGCAATGCTCAAGATAAAACAAAATCTTGCATGGGCATTTGGATACAACTTAATTGCTTTACCAATCGCAGCAGGATTACTTTTACCATCCTCTGGCTTATTACTATCACCTCCCCTGGCGGCGTTACTAATGGCATTGAGCTCAATCAGTGTTGTCTTTAACGCTCTATCATTAAAGTCAACATGAAAGGAAAATTTATTGTTATTGAGGGTATTGATGGCTCTGGGAAAACTACTCAAATCAATCAATTATCACAATGGCTTATTGGCACCGACCTGATTCCAGAAAATAATCAATTAGTGATCACTAGAGAACCAGGAGGAACTAAATTAGGAAAATCCATAAGATCACTTTTATTAGATACTTCTAAAGAAAACAGCCCTGATTCAATTACAGAGCTTTTACTTTATGCCGCCGATAGAGCACAACATGTCAACGAAATTATTCGTCCATCTATAAATAAAGGGGATTGGGTAATAAGTGATAGATTTTGCGGATCCACACTTGCTTATCAGGGTTATGGAAGAAAACTAGATATCAAGTTAATTAAAAATCTCGAAACCATTGCCACTCAGGGTGTTTCTCCAGATATTACATTTCTATTAGATATACCTGTTGAAGAAAGTATCAAAAGAAGAATTAATAGAAAAGACGATCGAATTGAAAAAGAAGGTAAAGAGTTTTTATCAAATGTATCTCTCGGTTTTCAAGCTTTATCTGAAGAAAATAAATGGAAACAAATATCTGCTATGAGCACCAAGGAAGAAATCCTATCCGAGATTCAATCTGAGATAAAAAACTTAACAAGAATCAAATAGGATGAAAGATTTTAAAAATATATATGGGCAAGATTTAGCAATTGAAATTTTAACGTCTTCCATCTCTAAACAACATATTGCTCCAGCTTATTTATTCTCTGGGCCAGAGGGAGTTGGGAAAAGAAAAACTGCAAAAGTTTTTATTAATGCTATTCTTGATAGAAATTTTGACAAAGAAAGTACAAAAAGAAAAATAGAAAGTAATAATCACCCTGACTTATTATGGATAGAACCTTCTTATATAGTGCAAGGTAAAAGCATTTCACAGACAAAAGCAAGGTCAGAAAGTGTAAGCATGAAATCGCCACCACAAATCAGGCTAAATCAAATCAAAGAAATAATAGAATTCCTAAGTAAAAAGCCATTTGAATCAGAAAGAAGCATCGTGATAATTGAAGATATTGAGAGAATAAATGAGTCTGCATCCAATGCATTATTAAAAACTCTTGAAGACACAAATACAGGATTATTTATTCTTATAACTCAAAGACCAGAGAAATTATTATCAACTATTAGATCAAGATGTCAGGTTGTACCATTTATACGTTTAAATGATAATTACGTTAATAAAATTATTCAGAAATTAGAAGTTGCTGAAGAAATAGATGAGATTACTAATGAAAAAATTAAAGAACTAATCGATTTTTCACATGGATCTCCTGGACGTTATCTAATAAATCTTCAATTTTGGCTAGGAATCTCAAGTTCGTTAAGACAAAAACTAGAAATCAAATTCGACAATCAAATTGAATTACTAAAATTAGCCAAAGAAATAACTGATGAACTAAATATAGAGCAACAATTATGGTTGGTTGATTTCGAACAAAATAGAGTTTGGATAAAAAAAAATAACTCAAATATAGTAAAAAAACTTGAAGACTTGAGAAAACAATTATTGAATTATGTACAACCTAGACTTGCTTGGGAAGTAACTTTATTAGAGATAAACTTGATTACTTAAGCAATCACTTTTTCATCAGTATTCTCTTTAACAGAACTCGCTTCTCTCGCTTGATTTATTAATGGCTGAACTTCTTTTATTTTTTCCCCAGTTGGTAATTCCAGGCAATATCCAGCACCATAAACAGTTTTAATGAATCTTGGTTTTCTAGGATCAGGTTCAAGCTTGGTTCTTAAATGTCTTACATGAACACGTATTGTTTCAATATCATCATCAGGTTCATAACCCCAAACTTCTTTGAGGATTAATGAAGGTGCAACAG
>Ga0208261_1000524_pt1 | contig 14770 bp, 12 predicted proteins | sample Knorr_S7_td_DCM__FD_185595 | JGI IMG/M metagenome (GOLD analysis project Ga0208261, IMG submission 185595) | Marine microbial communities from Southern Atlantic Ocean transect - Knorr_S7_td_DCM_ad_131m_LV_B (SPAdes) (version 3) | ecosystem: Environmental > Aquatic > Marine > Oceanic | place...
CTCATTAGATAACTCGAATATTTGTTTATTAATTTTTTTTTTATCAGAATTATAAAATTCTACTTTTTCTTTAAATAAAATACAAAAATCTCCATCATCGAGATAAGAAATTTTATTTGTCATTGATTTAAGCGCATAAGAGTCTGATCCAATAAAATTTTCATTGTGTCCATACCCAACCGCTAAAGGGCTACCTCGTCTTGCTCCAACTACCAAATTATCAAAATCTTTAAAAATAACTCCCAAAGCAAAACTACCTTCTAATTTTTCTAATGTTTTGTGAATACAATTAATTAAATTTTCTTTTTTAAGATAATCAGTTAACATAATTGTAATTACTTCAGTATCTGTTTGAGATTTAAAAGAGTAACCTTTTTCTTTATACTCCTTTCGTAATTCATCGGAGTTTTCAATGATCCCGTTGTGAACAACAGAAACTACTTCTGATGAGTGCGGGTGTGCATTTACTTGGTTTGGCACTCCATGTGTTGCCCATCTTACATGACCAATCCCAAGATCGCCACTTGATGGATTTTGAAAAAGAATTTTTTCTAGGTTATCAACTCTACCTGAACATTTCTGTTCATTTATTTGTCCATTGCTTATTGTAGATATGCCAGCTGAGTCATAGCCACGATATTCAAGTTTTTTCAATGCACTTATAATGCTTGCTGATACAGATTTGTTACTTACTATTCCTACAATTCCACACATATTTATTTTCTCTTATAATTTTTAATTTCTACTTGGGCAGATCTAGTTAATGCCAAAGATTTTTTTCCTACATTTTTTGTTAAAACAGATCCTGCGCCAACAACGCTATTTTCATTGATAGTAATTGGAGCAACTAAGGAGGTGTTAGAGCCAATAAACACTTTATCTTTAATTTTTGTTTTATTCTTTTTTATTCCATCATAGTTGCAAGTTATTGTACCGGCTCCTACATTTACATTTGATCCTAAGTCAGAGTCTCCAATGTAAGATAAATGGTTAACTTTAGAACTTTTTCCAATAATACTCTTTTTAATCTCTACAAAATTACCAACTCTAGAGCCTGTCTTTAAAATTGTGCCTGGTCTTAATCTTGCATATGGTCCAATATTTACATGATTTTCTATTTTAACTTTTTCTAAATGTGAAAATGAAAAAATTTTAACGTTATTTTGAATTTTTACTTTTTCTCCAATTACAACATATGGATCTATAGTTACATTTTTTCCTATTTTAGTATCTTTAGAAAAAAAAACTGTTTCAGGAGCCATCATCTTTACTCCCTTTTTAATGAATTTTTTTCTTAAATTATCTTGTAAATTTATTTGTTTCATTTATTAAGTTTTCTTATAGTTAAGTAGCAATGATCTTTAAGTCACAAATTGTTTCTTATTAATACTTTTAAAATGACTCAAAAACTAACAATAATATTCGATCTTGATGGAACTTTGGTTGATACGGCGCCTGATCTTATGAATGCCCACAATCATGTCATGAAAAAATATGGATATGAAACTAAGACGACAGAAGATATTAGAAATTTAGTGGGTAAAGGAGCTAAATCTTTAATTGGAAGATCGGTTTGGGGTCAAGCAAAAAAAGAATTTGGAAAAGTAGATGATGATAGAATTAAAAAAGAAATGACTAATGAGTTTATTAAGTTCTATTCAAATAATATTGCTAATGAAAGTAAACTATTAAATGGTGCATTAGATTTTTTAAAATGGTGTAAAGAAAATAATATTTCGATGGGCATTTGTACAAATAAACAGGACTATTTAGCAGTTGATCTTTTAAAAAAAATTAATGTTTATGATTATTTTGAATATATAGCAGGAAGTAATACTTTTGATTATTGCAAACCAGATCCAAGGCATCTGACGAATGTTATTGATATTATGCAAGGTGAAATAAAAAAAAGTATCATGATAGGTGATAGTGAAACAGATGCTGAAACTGCTAAAAATGCTGGAGTACCTTTTGTTCTTTTAGAGGATGGATATACCGAGAAGAAAGTTAGTGAAATTTCTCATGATCATCTAATTAGAGATTTTATCGGGATAGAAAAGATTATATCAAATTATTTAAATGATTAATCTTGAGCTTTTATTTGCACTTATAACTTTCTATTTTGTTATGTACGTAACACCAGGGCCAAATAATGCAATGGTTTTAACATCAGGCTTAAAATTTGGTTTTTTAAAAACTGTTCCACACATGACGGGAATTACTATAGGTCATGTCTTGCAATTAATATTGGTGTGTCTAGGGCTGGGTAAAATCTTTCAAATTTTTCCACAACTCCAAAATATTTTAAAAATATTGTGTGCTTTATACCTTCTGTATCTCGGTTATAAGATTATTGGATCTTTCAGTAAAATTAAAGAAGATGATGCAAGACCGCTAAAATTTCATGAAGCTGCTTTATTTCAAATTGTAAATCCTAAAGCTTGGACTATATCGAGCATGGCTGCATCTGGTTTTCTTCCTAAAGATGGAAATTTATTTTTTTCAATTATTTTTATTGCAATTATTGCACTAATAATTTGTCCCTTATCAATATCGCCTTGGGCTGCTTTTGGTTCTGCTATTAGAAATTTAGTAAAGAATAATAAAATTAAAGCAGTTATTGAGTATTTTTTAGCAATTTTGCTTTTGATAACTGCAATTATTATTGTATTACAGTAATAGATTTTTAGGAGTTATATTGATTATTCATAGAGTTAAAGTTTATCCATCAAAAATACACTTGCCAAAGAAAAAACAACTGGCTTGGAAAATCGCTGAAATAGCTAGTGATAATTCAAAACTTAATAAAAAATCAGTGGACATGGTTATTAATAGAATAATTGATAATGCATCTGTTGCAATTGCCTCTTTAAATAGAAAAGCTGTCATCTCTTCCAGGGAAATGGCATTAAAACATAAAAGAAATAACGGTGCTACACTCTTTGGAGTTAGTTCAAAAATAAAAGTTGATTGTGAGTGGGCAGCATGGTCGAATGGAACAGCTGTAAGAGAATTAGATTTTCACGATACTTTTCTAGCCGCAGATTACAGTCATCCAGGAGATAATATTCCTCCTTTACTTGCAGTTGCCCAACAAAAAAAATTAAGTGGGATTAACTTTATAAAAGGTATTTTAACCGCTTATGAAGTACAGGTAAATCTTGTAAAAGGAATTTGTCTTCATAAACATAAAATTGATCATATTGCGCATTTAGGCCCAAGTATAGCTGCCGGGATTGGAACTATGCTTAAATTAAAAACTGAAACTATTTATCAAGCAGTTCAACAAGCGTTGCATACTACAATTTCAACAAGACAATCAAGAAAAGGCGAGATCTCAAGCTGGAAAGCTTATGCTCCAGCTCATGCTGGAAAACTTGCAATAGAAGCAGTAGATAGAGTTATGCGTGGAGAAGGTGCACCAAGTCCAATTTATGAAGGTGAAGATAGTGTAATAGCTAGGATTTTAGATGGAAAAAAGGCATTGTACAAAGTACCTTTGCCTAAAAAAGGTGAAACTAAAAAAGCAATACTAGAGACTTATACAAAAGAATATTCTGCAGAATATCAATCACAAGCTTTAATTGATTTAGCAAAAAAACTTAGAAAAAAAATAGATAATTTAAATCAGGTTAAAAAAATTGATATCTATACGAGTCATCATACTCATTATGTAATTGGAACAGGGGCAAATGATCCTCAAAAAATGGATCCTAATGCTAGCAGGGAAACGTTAGATCATTCTATAATGTATATTTTTGCTGTAGCACTTGAGGACGGTGACTGGCATCATATTAGATCTTACTCTAAATCAAGAGCCAAGAGAAAAAGCACCCTGAAAATTTGGAGATCAATTAAAACTCATGAGGATAAAAAATGGACAAACAAATATCACAATCCAAATCCAAAGAAAAAATCATTTGGTGCGAAAGTAGTAATAACTTTAAAAAATGGAAAAAAAATAACACAACAACAAGAAAAGGCAGATGCCCACCCATATGGGTCAAGACCTTTTAAAAGAGAAAACTATATTAATAAGTTTTTAACGTTAACAGAAAATATTTTAGATAAAAAAAATAGTGCAAGATTTTTAAAAAATGTACAAAATCTTGAAAAATTAAAATCAGGACAATTAAATAAATTAAATATAGAAATAAGAAGATCTAAAATAAAAAAGAATTTAAAAAAGGGAATATTTTAATGCATTTTGTTCAAAAAGAACCAAGTCAAAAAAGATTAGATTTTATTAATAAATTAAAATCAAATAAAATTTTAAGAGTTCCTGGTGCTTACAATCCTCTTACAGCAAAACTAATTGAGGAAATTGGTTATGATGCAGTTTATGTTTCAGGTGCTGTAATGGCAAATGATCTTGGATTTCCCGATATAGGATTAACAACGTTACAAGATGTTAGTACTCGATCTTATTTAATTTCAAGAGTTACTAATCTTCCAACGATAGTAGATATAGATACTGGTTTCAAATCATGTAAAGAAACTATAGAAACTTTTGAAGAATTTGGAGTAGCATCTGTTCATTTGGAGGATCAAATTGAAAGAAAAAGGTGTGGGCATTTAGATAACAAAGAATTAATAAGTCCTGAAGCTATGGTTAAGAAAATTAAAGAATGTGTTTCTGCAAAAAAGGACGATAATTTTAAAATAATTGCAAGATCAGATGCAAAGAGTGTTGAGGGAATAGATAAAATGATTGAAAGATGTAAAGCATATATTGATGCTGGAGCTGAGATAATTTTTCCTGAAGCTTTACATGATGAAAAGGATTTTGAGAAGGTCAGGAAGGAATTATCTTGTTACCTGTTGGCAAATATGACTGAGTTTGGAAAGTCAAAACTATTCAATTATAAGGAATTAGAGAATTTTGGATATAATATTGTTATTTATCCAGTTACGACTCAAAGACTGGCAATGAAAAATGTTGAGGATGGATTAAGAGACATTTATGCAAATGGACATCAGAACAATATTATCGATAAAATGCAGACTAGAAAACGTTTATACGAACTTGTTGACTACGAAAAATATAATAGTTTGGACGAAAAGATTTATAATTTTAGTTCAGAGGGGCATGAATGAGTGATGAAATAAAAAAAGGCTTACTTGGTATAGTTGTTGATGAAACTGAAGTTTCAAAAGTAATGCCCGAAATAAATTCACTTACTTATAGAGGATATGCGGCACAAGATTTATGTTCAAAATGTAAATTTGAAGAAGTTGCATATTTAATTTTAAACGGGGAACTCCCTAATAAAAAACAATTAAAAAATTTTGAAACACAGGAAAGAAAAGAAAGAAAATTATCAAATACTTTACTTGCTGATATAAAAAAAATTCCAAAGAAAGCCCATCCAATGGATGTCGCGAGAACAGCAGTTAGTATTATGGGTCTAGAAGACAAAGAAACTAGAGATAATTCTCCTAAAGCTAACATGAGAAAAGCAATGAGAATATTTGCAAAAACTCCTGTTGCGCTAGCTGCATTTTATAGAGCAAGAAAAGGAAAAAAAATAATTTCTCCAAAAAAGAAATATTCAATGTCAGAGAATTTTTTTCATATGTGTTTTGGAAAAGTTCCCAATAAAGAAATTGTCAAAGCTTTTGATGTTTCTTTAATTTTATATGCGGAACATAGTTTTAATGTTTCAACATTTACCGCTAGGACTATTACAAGTAGTTTGTCAGATATACATGGAGCGATTACTGGTGCTATTGCTAGTTTAAAAGGACCTTTGCACGGAGGCGCCAATGAAGAAGTAATGCATATGATGAAAAAAATAAAAAAACCTGAAAATGCTTTAAAATGGATAAATAGCGCTCTGGATAATAAAGAAGTAGTTATGGGTTTTGGTCATAGAGTTTATAAAAGTGGTGATTCAAGAGTTCCAACAATGAGAGAATATTTTGGTAAAGTTGCTAAGATTAAAAAAGATAAAAAATTTGAGAAAATTTACGATATTGTTGAAAAAGTTATGATTGATCGTAAAAACATCCACCCTAATGTTGACTACCCTACTGGACCAACTTACCATTTAATGGGTTTTGATACTGATTTTTTTACTCCAATTTTTGTAATGTCAAGAATTACTGGCTGGTCAGCTCACATAATGGAACAACATGCAGCAAACAAGTTAATAAGACCTCTTGCAAGTTATAAAGGTAGCAAGTATCGAAAAGTTGTTCAATTAAATCAAAGATAAAAAATATTAACTAAAAGCTTCTGTCCAACTGCCTTGTGTTGATGCTTTAGAATATTCAGTAGCTCTACCCTCAAAAAAGTTCATATGCTCCACTGCATTCAACATTGTATCTAACCAAGTTAAGGGATTTTTATCGACTTTATAAATAGGTTCTAAACCTAACTGTGCAAGTCTTCTATTTCCTATGAATCTTATATAATCTTTTACCTCTCTTGCGGTTAAGCCTTGCATTGGACCCATTTCAAAAGCTAGATCAATAAAAGCATCTTCATGCTCAATAATTGTTCTGCAAGCTTCATAAAGTTCTTTTTTTAATTTCGGTGTCCAAACCTCAGGATTCTCTTTAATAAATTCTTTAAATATTCTAATCATAGAGTTGCAATGTAAAGTTTCATCTCTAACGGACCAGGTTACAATCTGACCCATTCCTTTCATTTTATTAAATCTTGGAAAGTTTAAAAGGATTGCAAAACTTGCAAATAATTGCAAACCTTCTGTAAAAGCACTAAATACAGCAACTGTCTTTGCAATATCTTCTTTTGAGTTTACATTAAAGTTTTGCATGTAATCATATTTATCTTTCATTTCTTTATATTTCATGAATGCTGAATATTCAGACTCTGGCATTCCAATAGTGTCAAGCAGATGAGAATATGCTGCTATATGGACCGTCTCCATTGCTGCAAATGCTGTCATCATCATTAATACCTCTGTAGGCTTAAAAACAGTAGTGTAATGTCTTAAATAACAATTATTAACTTCAACATCAGCCTGAGTAAAAAATCTAAATATTTGTGTTAATAAATTTTTTTCTGATTGTGATAAATTTTTTTGCCAATCTCTAACGTCATCTCCTAGAGGAACTTCCTCTGGTAACCAATGAATTCTTTGCTGTGTTAACCATGCATCATAGCACCATGGATATCTAAAAGGTTTGTAAACGGGATTTTCTACCAGCAGTCCCATTTTCTTTGGTTGAATAATTTCTTGTTTTTTTTGTTTAATTACTGACATGATAAGCATTCCTCATATTCTGGTTGATCTCCCTGTTGTTTTTTTGATTTGTAAACGTTTGCTGTAACGTCTGTTGATTTTGCATCATTAACGTTTTCTGCTCTTTGTATTGATTTTGATCTACAATAGTAAAGACTTTTTAAACCTTTTTTCCATGCTTGAAAATGGATTTGATGAAGTTCTTTCTTATGAACATCTGCAGGTAAAAATATATTAATTGATTGAGCTTGTGATATATTTGGAGTTCTATCTGCTCCCAATTCAACTATCCACTTTTGATCTAATTCAAATGCTGTTTTAAATACATCTTTTTCAGCTTGAGTTAAGAAATTTAAATGAGAAACAGAGCCTTGATTAGTTGTAATACTTGACCATGTTTCATCATCGTCTTTATCATGTTTTTGTAATAATTTTTTCAAGTACTTGTTTCTAACATTAAATGAACCAGAAAGAGTTTTGTGGGTATAACTGTTAGCCGCTATCGGTTCAACACCTGGAGAAGTGCCTCCACAAATTATTGAAATTGAAGCAGTTGGAGCAATAGCTGTTTTGTTTGAAAATCTCTCATTAAAACCATACTCAGCAGCATCAGGGCACGCCCCTCTTTCTTCAGCTAAGTCTTTTGATGCTTGATCAACTTCTTTTTGTATATGTTCAAATATTTTTTTATTCCAAACCTTGCTCATTACCGATTCTAATGGAATCATTTTTTGTTGAAAAAAAGAATGAAGCCCCATTACTCCAAGACCAACACTACGCTCTCTTAAAGCAGAATATTTTGCATCAGCAAATTCATCCGGCGCTTTTTCTATAAAATCCTCTAAAACATTGTCTAAAAATCTCATAACATCTTTAATAAAATTTTTATCATCTTTCCATTCGTCATATTTTTCTATATTAAGAGATGACAAACAACAAACTGCTGTTCTTTCTTTTCCATCTCTATCAACTCCTGTAGGTAAAGTTATTTCGCTGCAAAGGTTGGAAGTTTTTACATTCAAACCAGCAAGTTTATGATGCTGAGGAATTTGCCTATTAACAGTATCAATAAATATTATGTATGGTTCGCCCGTTTCCACTCTAGCCGTTAGTAATCTGATCCATAGATTTCTTGCCGAAATAGTAGTTTGAATTGATCCATCTTTTGGACTTTTAAGTGCCCATTGTTCATCTGTTTCCACTGCTCTCATAAATGCATCTGAAACTAAAACACCGTGATGAAGATTTAATGCTTTCCTATTTGGATCGCCACCTGTTGGTCTTCTCATTTCAATAAATTCCTCTATTTCAGGATGATCAATTGGTAAATAACATGCAGCGGATCCTCTTCTTAAAGATCCTTGGCTAATTGCCATAGTTAGAGAATCCATAACTTTTATAAAAGGGATGATTCCAGATGTTTTTCCTACTCTTCCAATTTTTTCTCCTATTGACCTTAAGTTTCCCCAATAGCTACCGATGCCCCCACCTCTTGCTGCAAGCCAAACATTTTCACTCCAAAGATCTAAAATTCCATTTAGACTGTCTCCTGCTTCATTTAAAAAACAAGAAATTGGCAGACCTCTTTTCGTTCCACCATTAGACAAAACTGGAGTTGCTGGCATAAACCATAAATTACTTATATAGCCATAAATTCTTTGTGCATGTAAATTGTCATCAGCATAATGACTGGCAACTCTTGCAAATAAATCTTGAAAAGATTCGTTTTCGCCTAAATATCTATCGCTTAGAGTTGCTCTGCCAAAATCTGTTAGGTTATTATCTCTTGATCTGTCAATTTTAACTGTAATGCCTTTTGCGTTTTGAAAAAGTTCAGTTTGATCGCTAAGGGAAAATAAATCAGGTCTTTTATCATTATTGACATCTGCAATTGCAGGGCTGTATTCAGAGACAGCTTTCTTGATTGCTTGAGACAAATATTTATTCATTTAACTCCCTTAATTATTTAACGTTTTTAGTAAAACAACTAGATGTTGTATGTAGATCTCTTTAATATACTATATAAATTAGAAATCAATAGAACATATATAGAACATTATAAAAATATATCAATAAAAAAATAAAAAAAATGTACATATATCTACATGGCAAATCCTATAAAAATTGACCCTCTTGGCTTTCGCGAATATGACGCTAGATGGTTGTACCCAAAAAACATAAACCAAGAGGGTATAAAATTAGTGGGAAAAGGATTTGGTACCCAGGTAGTGAGTAAACACAAAAATCCAAGAGTAACTATTGGTCACGACTACAGATCATATAGTGAAGAAGTAAAAAAGAATTTTATAGATGGACTGCTTTCAACTGGATGTAATGTTGAGGATATAGGGTTATGTTTATCGCCAACGGTTTACTATTCTCAATTTAAATTAAATTCAGATGCGGTAGCAATGATTACAGCCAGTCATAATGAAAATGGATGGACTGGAATTAAAATGGGTATTGAAAAAGGCCTAACTCATTGCAAAGAAGAAATGTCTGAACTAAAAGATATCGTATTAAATAAAAATTTTATAACAGGAAATGGCTCATACAAAAAAATTGAAAACTTTAACAAAACTTATATAGGTGATTTATCAATTAATAAAATAAAGAAAAAAATTAAAGTAGTTGCAGCTTGTGGAAATGGTACTGCAGGAATATTTGCTCCAAATATTTTAAAAGAAATTGGATGCGATGTAATAGAACTAGATTGTAACTTAGATTTCAATTTTCCTAAATACAATCCAAATCCTGAAGATATGAAAATGCTTCATGAAATTGCTAAATGCGTAAAAGAGAATAATGCCGATGTAGGTTTTGGCTTTGATGGGGATGGTGATCGTGTTGGAGTAATCGATAATGAAGGAAATGAAATTTTCGCTGACAAAATTGGATTATTAATTGCAAGAAATATTTCATATAAACATCCAAATTCAAAATTTGTAGTTGATGTAAAGTCAACTGGGCTATTCCAAAACGATGAAATTCTTTTAAAAAATAACTGTAAAACAATATATTGGAAAACAGGTCATTCATATATAAAAAGAAAAGTTAATGAAGAAAAAGCTATTGCTGGATTTGAAAAAAGTGGGCACTTCTTTTTTAATAAACCTTTAGGATACGGATTTGATGATGGTATCAATTCGGCAATTCAAATTTGTCATCTTTTAGACGGTCAAAATAAAAAAATGAGTGCCTTGCTAAATAATCTACCCAAAACATATCAAAGTCCTACAATGGGACCTTTTTGTAAAGATGAAGAAAAATACGAATTAATAGATTATATAACCAGCAAGATAAAAGAATTTAAAGATAAAAATATTAAAATTGAAGGTCAAGAAATTATAAACATTTTAACAGTCAACGGTATAAGATTTACTTTAAGAGATGGTTCATGGGGTTTGGTTAGAGCATCCTCAAATAAACCTTCGTTAGTAATTGTTACCGAAAGCCCAACCTCAGATAAAATTAAAAACGAAATTTTTTATTTCATTGACAAACTATTAAATGAAACTGGAAAGATCGGTGAATATGATCAAAAGATTTAATTAGATATTTAAATATCTATAAACAAATATAGTTCCAACGGTATATAAAAAAACTCCAAATAATCTTTGTGCCTTTATTTTATTCATTTTATAAACTGTATTTGCGCCTATTTTTGCCATGAAACTTGTAATCGGAACAAATAGAATAAAAGCAGGAATATTTACAAAACCAACGCTAAAAGGTAAATTTGCATTGAAATAAAATCCAGAGATTAAAAAACCAATTGATCCAGTAAAAGATATAAAAAAACCAATTGCTGCAGCACTACCGATTGATTTACTAATTGGATATCCCAAGTATCTAAGAATAGGAACATTAATCATAGCCCCTGTAATACCCATTGGTGCTGATACAAATCCTGATAAAGTCCCAAAAAACATTCTTAAATATAAAGATGAATTTGATTTAATTTTTTTTATGTTTTCTTTTGCCAACATTAAATATGCTCCAAAAAGATAAACTACTACCGAGAAAAATAGCACTAAAATTTTGGTTTTCATAATTGAAGCGAAAATTGTACCTAATAAAACTCCTATAACAACAAAAGCACCAAATGTTTTTACTACACTAAAATCTACAAGTTTATTTTTGTGATGTGTCATTACAGATACAGCTGATGTAAAAATTGTAATAGTAAATGCAGTTCCGACAGTTAAATGCATTAAGTAATTTTTATCGAAATTTAATGTTTCAAAAATAAAAAAAAGACAGGGAACAGAAATTAAACCTCCGCCTATACCAAATAAACCAGCAAAAAAACCTACTGCAGTCGCTGCAAATATTATGAGTAATAAAAAGTGCCAGTATTCATTTATAAGATATAAAAAAGACAGAAAGACCTTTTTGATTAATTAATACTAAAATATTCAAAAAATGATCTAGCAGAAACCAAAAGTAAAAAACAGCCAAATATTCTACTTAATAATCTTTTATTAATTTTGTACACAACTTTAGCTCCTATTCTGGCCATCAACATTGTTACTGGAACAAATACAACAAATCCCAAAAGATTTATATATCCAAAACTAAAAGGTGAATTAACATTGTCAATAATTTTTCCTCCCATAATCATTGTTGTTGTGCCTGAGACTGCAATTAAGAATCCTACTGCTGCAGCAGTTCCAATTGATTTTCTGATATCATATCCAAATGTTCTCATGAATGGAACCATTAATGAACCACCACCGATGCCTAACGGAACAGAAATAAAACCAATTAATAGTCCTGAAATATTTTTAATTATATTTGAAATTTTCTTTGGGTTTTCAACTAATTTTTCTCTTAAAAAAATAAAAAATAAACCTACAAAGCATGAAAAGATTGCAAAGAACAAAACTAATGCAGGTGTTTTTAAATTAACTGCTAATAATGTACCACCTAGAACACCTACAACTATCAAAGCACCAAAAGATTTCACCATTTTAAAATCGACAGCATCATATTCCATGTGTGTTTTGGTTGAGATAATTGATGTTGGAATAATAATTGCTAAAGACGTTCCAACAGATAAATGCATTCTAGTTATAATATCAAAATCTAATACTGAAAATGCATAGTACAGAGCAGGTACCATTATAATTCCTCCCCCTACTCCCAGTAGACCAGCCATAAATCCAGCAACTGTAGCTGCAATAGCTAATACTGATAGTAAATTAATTATTGTACCTAATTCCAAATTTTCCATTAGACAGATATTTGATTTGCTTTTTCATTATTTTGAGCAATATTCATTATATGTTTTGCTTTTTGGAAATCAGAGTCTCTTGCCATCATATTGTCACTTAAATATTTCTTCCATTCTTTAGAACCTGATTGCCCATGATAAAGTCCAACAGTATGTCTCATTACTTGATTTACTTTTGTCCCAGTTTTGACTTCATTTTCTAGGTATTTTAAGATTTCTTTTACTATCTGTTCTCTTGTTAAAATATCATAGTTTTTAAATATACTATTTTCAATTTCCTTTAAAAAATAAGGATTTTGATAAATAGCTCTTCCAATCATTACACCATCACAATAATTTAAATGAGTATTTATTTGTTCAATATTTGTAATACCACCATTAATTAAAATTTCTAATTCAGGATTTGATTTTTTAATTTCATAAACCATTTGATAATTAAGTTTTGGGATATTTAAATTTTGTTTAGGAGTTAATCCTTTTAATACTGCTTTTCTCGCATGCAAAATAATTGTTTTGCACCCAGCGTTTTTTATCTTATTCACAAACTTATTCAAATAATCAAACTCCTCTACATCGTCAAATCCTATTCTTGTTTTTGCTGTAACAGGAATATTACATGAATTATGCATCTCATTTATACATTCTGCTACAAGATCAGGTTCTTTCATTAAACACGCACCAAAAGAATTTTTCTGCACCTTTTTACTTGGACATCCTAAATTAATATTAACTTCATCATATCCATAATCTTCTGCAATTTTTGCAACTTGAGCTAATTCTTTTTTATCAGATCCACCAACTTGTAACGCAAGTGGTTTCTCAAGTTTACTGAATTTAAGTAACTTTTCTTTATCTCCCCTTAATACTGCTTTGGTTACAACCATTTCAGTATACAGCATAACATTCTTACTTATTAATCTAAGAAAATATCTATCATGTCGATCTGTACAATCCATCATAGGAGCAACAGATATTTTTCTATTAATTTTTTTTTTAATATCCAAGAGCCTTACCCATTATTTTATCAGGCAACCAAGTTACAATTTCTGGAAAAATACATAATATTAGAATTGCTAAAGCCATTATTATCATAAAAGGAATTGATCCTTTTAAGATCTCCTTTAAGCTAACATCTGGAGTGATCCCTTTAATTATATAAAGATTGAGCCCCACTGGAGGAGTAATTAAACCTATCTCCATATTTATAGTAAAAACTATAGCAAACCAATAAGGGTCAAATCCTAAAGTTGTTATGACTGGTAACAAAATTGCCGAAGTCATTACGATTACAGCAACCGGAGGTAAAAAGAAACCAGCTATTAAAAGAAATATATTTATTAATATAAATACTACCCATTTATTTGAACTTAACTCAACCATGCTCTGTGCTAAGGACTGAGTTACGTAAAGTTGTGAAAGTGTAAATGCAAATAAATAAGATGCAGCAATAATAAACATTATCATCACACTTTCTTTCATTGAAACTTTAACAATGTTCCATATTTTTTTTGGTTGATAAATTTTGTAAACAACAGCTATCAATACAAAAACCAGGAACGCTCCAACGCCTGAGGCTTCAGATGGTGTAGCTACACCTCCATATAAAACATATAAGACACCAGCTATAATTGCCAAAAAAGGAAAAATTCTTGGCAACACTTCTAGCTTTTCTTTTAAAGTTGGTGGTTTTCTATTCTTTAAAGCTTTTGCAGCATCTTTATCAATAAAATAACTATGTATAAGAGCCCATATGGCAAACATTCCTGCCAACATAAAGCCTGGTATTAGACCACATAAAAATAGTCTACCGATTGATGTGCCAGTTGCAATTCCATAAACTATTAAAACAATACTTGGAGGAATTAAAACTCCTAAAGTTCCTCCGGCAGCTATGGTACCAGTTGCAATCTGGTCTGAATAACCTCTTTTTCTCATTTCAGGAATTCCCATAGTTCCTATTGCAGCACATGTTGCAGGACTCGATCCACTTAATGCAGCAAAAATTGAACAGGCGCCTATATTAGAAATAACCAATCCTCCTGGAACTCTCCAAAGCCATCTATCTAAGCCAATATATAAATCTTTACCTGCTGGAGAATTGGCTACAGCCATACCCATCAAGATAAACATTGGTATTGAGAGCAAAACAAAGGAATTTAGTCCTGCATAAAATGTTTCAGCAAAAACATCTAACATTTGAAAGCCTTCGAATGAAACTAAGAGGACTATCGATACAAAACTTAAACCGAATGCAATTGGAATTCCAGAAAAAAGTACTATCAAAGTAAAAACCGCAACAATAATAGCTATTATTAATGGATCC
>Ga0208261_1000525_pt1 | contig 14754 bp, 14 predicted proteins | sample Knorr_S7_td_DCM__FD_185595 | JGI IMG/M metagenome (GOLD analysis project Ga0208261, IMG submission 185595) | Marine microbial communities from Southern Atlantic Ocean transect - Knorr_S7_td_DCM_ad_131m_LV_B (SPAdes) (version 3) | ecosystem: Environmental > Aquatic > Marine > Oceanic | place...
GTAACAAATATTTTGGTGGGCCAGGCAGGACTTGAACCTGCGACCGGACGATTATGAGTCCTTACACTGCATTTTATGCTGGCTTCCACAAAGTAATATTAACTAATATCAAAAGTATCTTAACTCCAATTTTTACTTATACCAAGTAGTGTTTAATTATACTAAATTTTTAGTTACGATAGACACCTAAATCCTGGATCATGATTCTAGTAGAATAGAATACCTTTGGTGTTAAACAGTATGTAGAAATTGTTTTATCCATTTGCAGGCTTTTTCATTTTTTTTCTTGCTAACATAGAATGATACTTAAGCTCTTCTTCATTTTCTAATACTTGAACTAGATGCTTCATTCGTTTTTTTGATGCAGTATTTATCATAATATCTCCATAAGCTCTATCTATCCAGAATCGTGAACCTTTGTTTATGTAATCCTTTAAATCTCTTAAATTTTCTTCAGGATATCTTTGAGATAAGTTGATCGTAAACATACGTCTATTTTTACCCCCACCATATGAACTATGTTTTAAGTTATGATTAAAAAAAATAAGATCTCCTGGTTCAGTTTCAATTGAAAAACCAGGGACTTCGGCTCCTAATTTATTCAAATAAGAATTCTTTTTTTTAAAAGATAAATCTAAATCCTTTGAATATGTATCCTTTATAAGGTGACTCCCAGGCAATACTTTTAAACACCCTTTATTTTGCTTAAGATGATCTAAATAGAAAGCAAGTTTTATATGTAAAATATTACTCCCCCATCCATCAGAATGCCAACTAGTGTTGGAGTTGTAATAATTCCCATCACTTCCCATATAATTAAAATTTTCCCCTAATATACATTCACCTATATTTATTATTCTTTCATCATCAATTAAACTTGCCAAATATTCGTGTGAATCAATAAATTGAGGAATACATTTTCTTTCATTATTGAATGGATCTCTTTTTTGTTTTTTTGTTTGCTGTTCAAAAACCTCTTCAAAAGAATTTATTATATCCTCAATTTTGTCTAAAAATAGACCTTCAATTAAAATAAATCCAAAGGTTTTAAAAAAATCAATCTGATTCCTTTTTAATTTATAACCTAGCATGGTGGATTAAAATTTTTAAGAGTACTTCAATACATGTCGCACTTTGAATTTGAATTTTTTCCATTTTAAATAAGCAAAGAGAAATAGTGCCCTATGGGCAAGAAGGTTATTAGCAAATTTTTAAATTGAATCATTTCTTTTAGTTTTTTTGTTTTGCTAACTCTACCATCAACTAATTTTCGTTACAAGAAATTGTAGATTAGTTTGAAAATTTTTGTGAACTTCTTGAGACAGAATAGTCAGACTGATTTTTCCAATTTCAGAATTAATTTTTTAAGTACAAATTAATAAACTTGACAAAAATTAATTAGTGATTTATGTTTCGTTTATGTTTGTAACATTTTAGTTTAATAAAAGTTAACATGAATTTTAACCTTCAAAATTAAATGCGTAAGTTTTTGATAACAGAGTTAATACTGTTTTATTAAAAACAACCTAATTGAATCTTAAATTTTATAAATGAACACTAATAAAATTAAATTCCTTATATATAAATTTCCAGAAATGGGAATTCTTATCGGTGTTATTCTTTCATTTTTGATTTTTTATATTGCGGATAACAGCATGGCAGATGTTTCTACGTTGGTCAGAATGGCAACACAGGGAACTTGTATTGGTTTTGCTGCTTATGGCATGAGCTATCTAATGATTACAGGTGAAATCGATCTGTCTAGTGGGGCTGTTGCTGGCCTTGCAGCAACTGTTTCAGGAATGATGTTAGATTCCGGTTACAATGAATTAATATCATACACATCAGCATTGTCTGTGGCAGCATTAGTGGGACTGCTTAATAGTTTTATGACGCTTGTTATTGGAATACCTTCTTTTTTTGGAACATTAGGGACTAGTTTTGCTGCTTCAGGACTTATAATTTGGTTGCTTAAAGGTAGGTGGATTTATACTGGAGATTTTATTCCATTCCTAGATTTTCTTTTCAGCCCTTCACCTTTTTTTGAATTTCCATGGGTATTTTTGTTTTACGCAATACTAATAATTTTCGGAGACATACTTATAAGAACTAGTAAATTAGGAACTATTTTAAAAGCTACCGGTGGAAACGTTTTATCAGCAAAAATTGCAGGTATAAATACCAATTATGTTAAAACTTTATGCTTCCTTTTCACAAGCATTAACTTTGGTTTTGCTGGAATTTTGGTTATGGGATATAGCGGGACTACAGACTTCTCAATAGGAATGGACTGGATTCTGTGGGTAATTGCAATTGCCATTATCGGAGGAGGTAGTTTAAGAGGTGGTATTGGAAGCATTTTAGGAACATTTTTGGGTGTGTGTCTTATTCAAGTTATAAGAATGGGATTGATAAACGCAGATGTTCAGACAAATGCACAAAAAATAGTTGTCGGAGCTATTTTAATAGGAGCAGCAACATTTGATAGTTTAAAAATTAAATCAAAAAATTAAATTGAGAAAATTATTTAACTATTTATATCACAAACAGGAAATTGCTATTTTGATTCCTTTTTTGTTGCTGATACTATTTTTTTACTCAAGGAATTACGCAATGCTCGACCCACTAACGATATCCTCAATTCTGAGGACAATTGCTTTCCCTGCACTTATAAGTATGGGAATGGTTCAGCTAATGATAGCTGGTGAAATAGATCTATCTACGGCTGCTGTTATGAGCTTCTGTGCTGTGCTCTCAGCAAAGTTAATAAAAGATTTTAATTTTGAAGTCCCAGAAGCAGTAATAATCGTTCTTTTGTGTTCACTTTTAATAGGGTGTGTTAATGCATTTCTGACTGTAAAAATTGGGATATTTTCAGTAATAGCAACAATTGGTACTGGTTTTGTCGTAAGGGGTTTAAGTTATTCGTTTACTAACGGTGTACCAATTTATCCGATGCCAGAGTCATTTGCATTACTAGGTTCACTAAGACCATTAAATATTTCTTTTACATTTTTTTTAATGCTAGCCGTGGCCTTTTTTGTACAGATACTATTAACATCAACAAAATGGGGAACTGCAATTTATGCTACCGGCTCAAATAGGCAAGCTGCAGAAGTTTCTGGAATTAATACTTTTAGAGTAAAATTAATATGCTTCATGGCAACTAGTTTTTTATCAGGATGTGCAGGACTATTGACAATGAGTCAACTTCCTGGAACTCCAGGAGATCCGATAATTGGACTTAACCTAGAATTAGATATACTAGCTGGAGTGATTGTCGGAGGTGTAAGTCTGTATGGTGGAAGAGGCTCCGCAATTGGGAGTTTAATAGGAGTAGCTTTCATACAAATTGTTAGAAGTGGATTAGTTATTGGACATTTTAATCCTTACCTTCAACTACCTGCTCTTGGACTATTATTGATGTTGGCAGTTGCCTGGGATGTTATAAGACATAAGAAAAATGTAGCTTAACTTTAAATTAAATTGTACAAGACACGTGCAAGAAAGGAGAGTCATGTGAAAATTAATCATTCTACAAAATTTTAAAATTTCTATTTGAATTAGCTAAACCTTCAAAAAGGACAAAATATGTTAAAACTATTTAAAACCATGCTTGTGTCAATAGTAGCAATGTCGCTTGCAAGTTTCGCATTTGGACACAAAGGCATTAAGGGGACATTTTATTATGTCCAAAACTCAGCTTGGCACCCTGTACATCAGTTAACCCAACAGGCATTCCTTGAGGGATGTGATCAATTTGGTCTTGATTGCAAACTTGCAACTACTGATGAAAACTCTCTTGATGCACTTGTCGCATTAGCAGATCAAACTATTTCAAGATCAGATGCGGCCGGTGTTGCCATGTGGGCTGGTGGATTACCAGTATTTAAAAAAGCAATCAAAAAGGCACATAAAAGGGGTATCCCAATAGTACTGCCACATTTTCCTGTTGCTAAAGGATTCTTCGCAGATAATGCAGTTCAAATTGCAGCAGATCCTAGGGAATGGCCAGTTCCTTTAGCAGAAAAAATGTGTGCTGAATTGAAACGTACTGGTAAAAAAGGATCAGTAGCTATCACTATAAACAATCATAACGTGACGGAGGATGCCGTTGCAGAAACTTTTGCAGGTGCAATGAAGAAATACTGCCCTCATTTAAAAATTTTAGAAGTACAAGAGGAAGGTCCTGAACCTACAAAAGCTATTCAAGTTGCAACATCTATTATGCTCGCAAATCCAGATGTAGTTGCTGCTTTGTCAACTACTGGAGGAGGGCCTACAACTTGGGCAGGAGCTCAAAAAGAAACTGGTAGAAAGATCATTGCAGTGGGAATGGATTATACCAGGGTTAATCTAGATCTGGTTAAAAGTGGTCAAGTATGGGGTGCAGTAGCACAGCCACTTTTTACTGAGTGTTTGGGTTCTGCAAAATTACTTATGGAGATGGCAAACGGAGCTCCGGCAGCTTACTGGACTAAGCTGGAGGCGCCTTTAATTACTAAGGAAAATGTTGACGAATATTACGGTATGCTGGATCGCTTAGAACCAAAATATGGTGATAATTTAAACAAAAATCCTGATTCTTGATATTACTATCAACTCCCCCCTTCCTTCAAAGAAGGGGGGATACATAAAATTAAATAAAAATGGTATCAGATAATACAAAACTGCCTATTCTTCAAACAAAGAATATTGATAAATCATTTGGACATGTACAAGCATTGAAGAATGTTGATATAGATTTATATCCATCAGAAGTAGTTGCATTAATAGGAGATAATGGTGCAGGTAAATCAACTCTAATAAAAATAATTTCTGGTATTTATCAGAAGGATTCTGGTGAAGTTTTATACAAGGGGAATAAAGTTGAAATTAATGAACCAAAGGATGCAGTTAAAAAAGCAGGTATCTCAACTGTATATCAGGATTTATCACTTGTTGAGGTTCAAGATGTTGGTGTCAATATATACCTAAACATGGAACCGACTTTTATGGGATTTTTTATAAATTATAAAAAACTATATAGCGACGCAGAGAAATTAATTGAAAATCTAAAAATAGATTTACCATCAGTTAAAGTTAATGTAGCTGAGCTTTCAGGGGGACAAAGACAAGGAGTGGCAATTGCTCGTGCACTTGCTAGAGGAAGAGAAATTTTTATACTTGATGAACCGACTGCAGCACTAGGAGTTGAACAGCAAGCAAATGTAAATAATCTTATTTTAAAACTAAAAGAAGAACAAAAAACTGTCTTATTAATAAGTCATAATTTAGAGCATGTGTTTGAAGTAGCTGACAGGCTGATAATTTTGCGCAGGGGAGAAAAAGTTGGTGAAAGAATAAAAAAATCTACTAACAAGGAAGAAATTGTAGGATTAATTACTGGAGCCATAAAATAGATTCTTAAAATATTTTAAATATAGGGTTGATAGTTGATAAATTTGAAGGACAAATTAATACTTGTAACTGGTTCCGGGACAGGAGTAGGAAGCGGCATCGCAAGTACTCTTGCTAAATGTGGTGCAGACGTTGTTGTACACTATAATAACAGTGAAAAGGAAGCTGATAAAACAAAAGAAATAATAAATTCTTTAGGTCGAAAATGTAAGCTGATAAAAAGCAATTTAAAAGTTGTAGATGAATGCAGAAGAACTGTAGATGAAGCTGCTACATTTCTAGGTGGTTTAGATGCACTTATAAATAATGCTGGTATAACTATACCTAAAGATTTCACGGATATTGATGAAAGTCATTTAAATGATATTTTCTCCCTTAATTTTAGAAGTTATTTCTTTTGCGCACAACAAGCTGTGAAACACTTAGTAAAAAGAGGCGAAAAATTATCGGGTAATTACAATAATTATAATTGGCCAGGAGGTAGCATTATTAATATTTCATCGGTTCACGGCAAATTGGGTCATCCTGGTCATTCTGTTTATGCATCAACTAAAGGCGCTATAAATAGTTTTACAAAACAACTTTCAGTAGAATTGATTTCTAAACATATACGAGTAAATGCAATTGCTCCAGGCACAATTGAAGTCCCAAGCTATTTTGAAAAAGATCCTTCCTACAATAGGGAATTTGGGGATTCCCTTGTACCTTGGGGTAGAGTGGGTTTACCAGAGGAAGTTGGTTACCTAGCAGCTTATTTGGTCTCAGATTTATCGGAATTTATGACTGGTGAAATAATTCACATGGATGGCGGCCTGACCTCCGCAATGAACTTGAATACAGACAATAAAAAAGCTTAAGTCTAATTATGGATTTAAACCAAAGAGAGGATGCTTACCATAGAATAAAGGGAATGATAATCAATGGTGAGCTGCAAATGGGACATATTATATCTGATAAAATTTTATCAAAGGAACTTAACCTTGGACTTACACCAATAAGGGATGCATTAAATTTATTGAAATCCGAAGACCTTGTAATTTCATATCCAAAAAAAGGTACATTTGTATTTGAATTATCTTCAGAATTATTTTTTGACATTTTTGAAACGAGAAGAATTTTTGAAACATATGGTTTAAGGACTTCAAATAAATTAGATCGAAATAAACTAATTGAGAAAGAAGAAGAAATCTTAGAGAAAATGAATGTTTCAATAAATGAAAAAGATTATATATCCTATGCTAAATTAGATTCAGAATTTCATGAATGCTTCATTTTAGGGACTGGGAACGATGTCCTAATCAAATTATATAAGAATTTAGAGCCAAAAATAGAAACTATAAGAAATGCAATTAATTTAAATTTGTCTGAGTTTAATACCAAGGAATCATTTAATATGCATAAGAAAATAATTAAGTGCATAAAAAGCGAAAATATAGAACAAAGTATAGAGCTTTTAGATCAACATATTTTTGTTTGGTATGACAAAGTTTTCAAATTAACAAGCAATATGAAATTAGATTTAAATTCTTTTAAAAACAGAATAAGTACTTATAGAATTTGATTGATTATGGAAAAACTTTTTAATCTCGATGGTAAATTATCCATTGTTACTGGCGCAGCCAGTGGTTTGGGTAAAGCTATAGCGACAGGATTAGCAGAGTGTGGATCTGATGTCATAATAGTAGACCGCAATGAGGAAGGTTTATTGAACACAGAGGAAGAATTAAAAAAATTCGGCAAAGAGATTATAAATTTCAAAACTGATTTATCCTCACTAGAAGATATAGATAAATTATTCGAAAAAGTTGATTTATTAAAAAGGAATATTGATTTTTTAGCGAATGTTGCAGGGGAGGGAATTTTAGGTAAACCTGAAAATATATCAATTGATGAATTTAAAGAAGTACTAAATAATCTGGTTATTTGCAGATTTTATATGTGTCAGCATTCCGGAAAAAGAATGCTAAGGAATGGTAAAGGTTCGATTTTGAACATAGGATCTTTAGCTAGTACAACGGCACTTGGACGGGGGCATATTGCTTATTCAATCGCAATGGGTGGAGTAAGTCAAATGACTAAGGAATTAAGTACTGAGTGGAGTTCTAGAGGAGTTAGGGTAAATACTATTGCACCTGCACAAGTTCTTAATGACTCTTTAAAGGAACGAATGGAAAAAGATCCTGAGCTTGGGAAGTTTTTTTTGGGAGGAATACCAGCGGGGCGCCTTGGCAAACCTAATGACATAAAAGGTATTGCCGTACTCTTGGCGTCAGACGCATCAAGCTGGATAACAGGAGCTACTATTCCATTGGATGGGGGTAATATAGCTATGAACAGTGGAGGGACACCTGGCCACATGAATAATCAAAATAACTAATTAGGAGAAATAATGAGATTAATTAGGTTTTTAGATAATGAAGACAACGAAATTAAATATTGTGCATCTGAAAATGAAACTAATTATTTAATTGAAGGAGATATATTTTCTAATTTTGAAGTAACTAGTAAAGAAGCTAATATTTCAAAAATTTTGTCACCATTAATTCCAAAATCTATTCTATGTATTGGGCTAAATTACAAAAAGCATGCTGAAGAAGGAAATGCTCCAATACCTGAATACCCTGTATTATTTATGAAGCAACCAAACTCAATACAGAATCCTGATGATCCAATCATAATTCCTAAAAAACTTCATAGTGAGTCTGTGGATTATGAATGTGAATTAGCCGTAATAATAGGGAAAGAATGTAAAAATGTAAAAAAATCAAATGCTCTTGATTATGTTTTAGGATATACATGCTCAAACGATGTAAGTGCAAGAGACTGGCAATTAGATAAAGGGGGAACTCAGTGGTGTCGTGGAAAAACATTTGATACATTTTGTCCATTGGGACCAGTAATAACTTTGAAAGATGAAATTAGAGATCCAAATAGTTTGAAGATTAAAACTATCCTGAATGGTCAAACTATGCAGGACTGGAATACATCAGATATGATCTTTGATGTTCCAACACTGATAGAATTTTTAAGTGGCAGTACCACTTTAGAACCAGGAACAATAATTCTTACTGGTACACCGCACGGAATTGGTTTTGCTAGAGATCCTAAGGTTTTACTAAAAAAAGGAGACTCAGTTACAATTGAAATTGAAAAAATTGGAAAGCTGACTAACCCAGTTATAGATGAGATTTAATGATATATTTTTCTAATTTTATGATTTATGTCAACAACATATAAATGAAGATAGGTAAAGAAAAATTAAAAAACATCTTCATTAAGATGTATACGATTAGAAAATGTGAGGAGACTTTAGCAAAAGCAGCTCAACAAGGATTAGTTTTAGGTGCCTGTCACACTTATGTAGGACAGGAAGCAATCGCCGCAACAGTATGCGAAGAGTTAGATAACCACGATTTAATATTCAGCACTCATAGAGGACATGGTCATGCGTTAGCAAAAGGTCTAGATCCTTTTGAACTTATATCTGAGTTGTTTGGTAAAAAAACAGGTTGTTCAAAGGGAAGAGGAGGAAGTATGCATCTTTTCAAACCTGAAATTGGTCTAATGGGAACAAGTGGTATAGTAGGACCAAATATTTTGCAGGCCTGTGGAGCCGGATACTCAATCAATTTATTCAATAAAAATAATGTATCTATTCCTTTTTTTGGAGATGGAGCTGTAAATAATGGTGCTTTCCACGAAGGTCTTAATATGGCTAGCATTTGGAAATTACCTGTAATATTTATTTGTGAGAACAATCAATTTGCTACTGAAGTCCCTTTCAGTTACTCAAGTGGCAGTAAAAATGTAGGAAATAGAGGATTCAACTATGGAATTGAAGGCTATGAAATAGACGGGAATGATGTTTTCGAAATTCATAAAACCATAAAGCTAGCACTAAAAAATGCAAAAGAAAAAAAAATCCCCTCTTTAATAGAATGTAAAACATATAGAACAAGATCTCATGCGGAAGGCATGATTGACTACACATATAGGACAAAGGATGAAGTAAACAAATGGAGAAGCGGTAAATGCCCTATATTAAAGATTGAAAATTACTTTCTTGAAAAGAAAATTTTTAATGATAAAGAAATTAAAAAAATAAAAGATACGATCGATCAAAAAATTGCCATCTCCTATCAAAAAGCTAAAGAAGCTCCTTTCCCGGAAAAATCAACTGCACTAGATTTTGTGTTTTCAGATTACTCTAAAAAATCAAATACTAATAATCACTCAAGTACCAATCAAAAAAACATGATACAAGCAACTCACGAAGTCTTGGATTATGAAATGAAAAGGAATGATAAAATATTTATCTTAGGTGAAGGTATAGGTAAACGCGGTGGAAATTTTAGCACCACATTAGGATTATTTGAAAAATATGGACAATTGAGGGTCTGCGATACACCAATATGTGAGAGAGGATTTGTAGGATTAGCATGTGGAGCTGCAATGTCAGGTGCACGACCGGTAGTAGATTTTATGTTCATCGATTTCTTAAATGATGCTTTTGGTGAAATTATAAATCAAATTTCAAAAGTACAGTATATGTCTAGTGGAAAAATTAAAATGCCAATAATTATGAGAGGATGTATCGGAATAGGACATAGTGCTGCAACTCATCATTCTGGAAGTTATTATTCTTTATATTCACATTTCCCTGGATTAATAGTAGTAGTTCCTTCAAATGCGTATGATGCAAAAGGTCTCTTTGCAACTGCTTTAAATTGTGATAATCCAGTTTTATTTTTAGAACATCGTGAAATAATAATGAACAAAGTTGACGTCCCTGATGAGCAGTATCAAATTCCATTTGGACAAGCAAACATTGTAATTGAAGGTAATGACCTTACTGTCGTTGCCCTTTCAAAAATGCTGTTAATTACAAAAGATGTCATTAATGAAATGACTGATTCCAATAACTACTCTATTGAATTGATTGATCCCAGATGTGTTTCTCCAATAGATTATGAAACAATTTTATCATCAGTAAAAAAAACAGGAAGATTATTAATAATAGATGAAGAATTTGAACCTTGCAGCATTGCATCTCAAATTTCAGCTAAGCTAAGTGATTTAGCTTTTGATTATTTAGACGCACCCATAAAAACATTAAATGGAGCCTTTTCTCCAACACCATACAGCCCATGCCTAGAGAATGAAATTATTCCTGATCCATCTATTATAAAGCAAAAAATAATTGACATGTACAATGAGTAAAACTTAATTAAATATGGACAATGAAATTCTAATTCCAAAACTTGGATGGTCAATAGATGAAGCTACATTCGTAGAGTGGCTGAAATCAAATGGTGAATATGTAAATACAGGTGATGAATTATTTAACGTTGAAAGCGATAAAGCTGTTCAGACTGTCGAATCAATAGACTCGGGCTGGCTATGTATAGAACACAATATTCCAAAAGAAGGACAATTATTAAAATATGGGACAGTAATAGGTTATTTATCTGAAAAAAAAACTAATAGTAAGGTTAGTATAAAACTAGAAAATTACGAAGATTCTGAGCTTGAATTAAAAAACGAAGGCGCTGACGAAAAAAATTCTAAAATAACAGTTGATGATTTAGATTATAAAAGCTCAATACCTGATGAGGGGAAAAACGAATTAATTGATTCTGATAGGTTATTTATAACTCCTCGAGCAAAATTACTTGCAAAAAAATTAAATATAGACTCTTTCTCTGAAATTGCAGGTACAGGCAAAAACAATAGAATAACAGAAAAGGATATTAATCTTTTTAAGAGAGAACTTAATTCAAAAAATCTTCAGAAAGAAAGTAATGCCCCAAATTTCCTAAATTCAATAATTAATTGTACAGAATTACTAAATTTTATAAACGCACATAACGATTCAACAAACGCTAATAATATTAGACTGATAGATTATTTGATAAAAATTATTGGTCACGCTTTTCAAAGCGAAAATCAAGATGGCAGCCTAAAGATAAATCAAGTATGTCTTATAAATAATGCAAACAAGAAAGAATCTACTTTTATAAATGATCCAAAATACAAAGGATTAGTTGAAATAAATAAAAATGCCACGGAACGGGATGCTAACTCAGAAATTAACAAATCTACCATTGTATTGATTGATTTATCTGAATATAACATTCAGTTCTTTAATCCTAAAATTTTAAGTCCATCTCAGCTATCAATTGGAATAGGCAAGTATCTCTCTGATTTAAAGGAAAATTATCATACGTTAAATGTCTGTTACTCGAATGATATAGAATTGAATTTATTTGAGAGAATAAAATTAATCACTGAGTTTACTAAATCACCAAACAGACTTTTATTATAATTAATATGAAAAATGTTGTAATTACAGATTATCTTTTCAATGATTTATCAATTGAAGAAGAAATATTTCAAGAAAGCAAAATAAAATTATCATCAGAAAAAAGCCCAAACAAGGAGGAGTTAAAAGTTTTGACTCAAAATGCGGATTATATAATCACTCAATTTGCAAAATTAGATAATGAAATTATAAATAATCTAAATAAAGCAAAAATTATTGTGAGATACGGTGTTGGCTATGATAACGTCGACATAAAATCTGCAAGATTAAAAAATATACCTGTTTGTAATGTTCCTCATTACTGCATAGATGAAGTGGCAGATCACACTATAGGTTTTATTTTAAATTCAACTCGAGCCCTATATAAAAATCATCAAAAAGTCATACAGGGTGAATGGGGCTTAGCAGTCCCAATGGAAGAAATGAAATCACTAAATGATTTAAAGATTGGAGTTATAGGTTTTGGCCGTATTGGTCAGGCTGTAGTAGAAAGACTAATACCATTTAAGCCTAAAATATTAATTAGTGACCCTTTTATAAGTAATCCTGTGAAAAAAGATGGTTTATCTTTTGTAGAAATTAATGAGTTGTTTAAAAATTCAGACATTATTACATTGCATTGCCCTTCTACTGAAAAAACTAAAAATATAATTAACGATCATTCTCTTTCTTTAATGAAAAAAGGGGTAGTAATTATAAATATAGGTAGGGGAGATCTTATCGATATGGGAAGTTTTCTAAATGCTTTGAAGAATAAAAAAATAAATTCTGCAGCATTAGATGTTTTTGATACTGAACCTCTAACTGAAAACCATATAATTAGATCATTTGACAATGTCTTATTTTCCTCCCATGTTGCCTCTGCGAGTTTAAAAGCTGTTAAAAATTTAAGACAATCAGCTGCTGAATTAGTAATCAAGTGTCATAATAGTGAAAAACTAATCAATATTGTAAATTGATAATTATATGAAAACAGTTTTAGTTACTGGTGGTTGCGGTTGCTTGGGATCCTGGATAATAAAATTATTAATTGAAAACAATGATAAAGTTATATGCTTAGATAACAGTAAAAACCTGAGCAGACTTAAACTGATATTAGATGAAAAATCATTTAAAAAAATTTCTTTCAACTATATAGATATTTTTGATTTTGAAAAAATTGATAAACTTGTCAAAAAAGAAAAAATTAATTTTATAATACATTTAGCTGCTTTTCAGACTCCTTTCGTTAGATCGAATCCAGTTTTAGGTGCTAGAGTTAATGTTGAAGGTACAGTAGCTTTATATGAATGTGTGTTACAAAATAAAGATCAAATTGAAGGTTTTGTTTCTGCAAGTTCAATTGGAGTATATGGAGATAAAAATATTCATAAAACTAATACAATCAAAGAAGATACAGCTCCTTATCCATTAAACCTTTACGGTGTATATAAACTTGCAAATGAAGGAACAGGAAGAATATATTTTGAAGAGAATCAAATAAACAGTATCATTATGAGGCCTTACATTATATATGGACCAGGTAGAGATCAAGGATGGACTTCTGCACCAACTAAAGCGATTTTACTTAAAATGTTAAATAAGTCTTACAAAATACCATTCTCTGGAAATATATATCTTCATTATACAAAAGACTGTGCCAAACAGTTTTTGCTCGCCCTTGAATCCGATCAAAAAGGTTGTAATATTTTTAATGTTACAGGCGAGATGGTAAACATTTCAGAATTCATAAAATTTATTAATGAAACAATTTCAAATGAAGCAATTATTGATCAGGAACTAAGCAATGATTTCCCAATACCCTCAAATATAGACATAAGTAAAAACAAAAGAGCTTTTAATTTACCTGAATTAACAAGCTTCTCTGATGGCATTAATGAAACTATCGATTATCTAAAATATGGAATTCAAAATAATCTCCTGCCCAGTAGCTTTATAGATGGTTGAAAAATTAAAGACAGGTAAACCAGAAATTATCTATCCAAAAAATTCAATACTAGGAGAAGGTCCTATTTGGATGCCTGATACAAAATCTTTAATTTGGCTAGATATAAAAGGGAAATCTCTTAATACTTTTTCCTATATTACTAAAAATTTTAAAGAAATAAACTTAGTAAAAACAACAACATGGATTTTACCTATTTTAAATTCTAATTTGTTTTTAGTAGGTACAGAAGATGGGGTTGAAGAATATGACTACAATGAAAACAAATTTGAACTTAAGCTACAAATAGAAGGAGACTTACCTAACAACAGATTAAATGACGCTAAGATTGATCAAAATGGTAATTTGTGGTTCGGAACTATGGATGACACAGAAAAAGAGGAGTCTGGGACTTTTTACTGCTTAAAACCCAATTATGAGTTAATAAAAATAGATGATTCTTACACTGTTACTAATGGACCAGCAATCACATATGATGATAAAAAACTATATCATGTAAGCAGTCTTCAAAAAAAAGTTTTCAGTTATGATAAAAATAATACAAAACTTTCTAACAAAAGAATTTTTTTTGAACTAGATCCAAATGATGGTTATCCTGATGGTTTAACCCTAGATAATGAAAGTTTTATATGGTTAGCTGTTTGGGGAGGTTCAAAAGTTGTAAGAATATCACCTTATGGAGAAGTAGACAAAATTATAACATTCCCAACTTCACAAATTACTAGCTGTGTTTTTGGTGGACCTGAAATGAACATCCTTTTTGTAACATCTGCTGCAGTCGGTAAAAATATTTCTGAGGACGTACATGCAGGTAATCTTTTTTCTGTTGAGACAAATAAAAAAGGAACCCCTTCTCCTCATTTCGGTTGAAATTCATATCTTAAAAACACATAAATCATTAGAGCAAAAGATAATATATAAGAAGCTCAATATGTTTATTTAACTTAAATTTTGGAAGTCAACTTTTTAGTTAAATCCTTTAAATCGATGACTAACTGCGATACTAATTCGGCTCATGAGTCAATAGTTTGAGCATTGCAGATATTGAGGTTTCAAAGTCGAATTCTGGTAGCCAGTTCCAATCAAT
>Ga0208261_1000526_pt1 | contig 14749 bp, 8 predicted proteins | sample Knorr_S7_td_DCM__FD_185595 | JGI IMG/M metagenome (GOLD analysis project Ga0208261, IMG submission 185595) | Marine microbial communities from Southern Atlantic Ocean transect - Knorr_S7_td_DCM_ad_131m_LV_B (SPAdes) (version 3) | ecosystem: Environmental > Aquatic > Marine > Oceanic | place...
ACCCGCATTCATTGGACCATTACCACCAGATTGATATGCACCACCTCCGCCACCACCTTTTGCAATAATCTGAGGTGATAAACTTGGATGTGTTATCGTACTATCACTACCATTTTGACCAACTTTATCTCCAGGTGCTTGAGGGTTTGCTGGAACATTCGCTTGACCACCAGGATCTACCCATCCTCCTTGTCCTCCACCACCAACTGTTATAGTATAGGCATTACCATCAGTAAAAGGTTGATTCTGAGTAGGAGAAGTATAAGAAAGACCACCTGAACCACCTCCACCACCAACCCAAGAACCACCACCTCCTCCTCCACCAACACAGATTACCTTACAAGATAAAGGTCCATCAGTAACAGTGAATGTTCCTGAATTATAAAAAGTATGTATGGTTAAATCCTCTCCACTTGGTGCAGGTGTAAAACTAATTGACCCACCAGTTGCTTTTGCCGTTCCAGTTTGAACAGTACCAATTCTGTAACGTACAACAACTACACCAGAACCTCCTCGTCCACCAACACCCTGTGAAGCACCACCGCCACCTCCACCTGAAGTTTGAGTACCATTCATATGAATGATTTGACCTATACTAGATTGATTAGTATCTCCTGGCCATCCTGGTCCACCACCAGAGAAAGGACCACCAGCTACAAGTGTATTTGGATTACTCCATGATCCACCAGCTCCAAACGTCGTTGGAGGACCATCATGAGTTGAACCACCTCCACCACCAGCAAACCATCCACCTGTTGTATCTTCACCACCAGATCCATCTGGACCATTTCCACCAACACCAGAATTTGTTGGTCCAGCAATTCTTACCTCAACTCCTGCTCCTCCATGACCACCAGGACCATTTGCACCACCTGGACTACCACCAGTCTGTCCATTATATCCTATACCACCTCCACCACCTGCGTTATTATATCCTGATCCAGGTCCACAACCTCCACCATTGTTTCCTTGAGGAATAGTAGGACTCCAAGTAGGAGTATTACCTGTTCCACCAGGACCATTACCACCACTATTTGATCCACCACCACCAGATCCACCAGGACTACCTGCTTGCATTGGTGCTGCTTTAGGTGCGTCTCCTCCTCTTCCTCCACCAGCAGAAATTATGTATGTGGGATGAGGATCTGAAATAGGTGTTGGATAAAAAGCACTAGCAGTACCAGATGTTGAAGTACCCTGCGAATTTGGGTCATTACTGTTTGGAGCGTCATATTGTCTTGCACCACCTCGACCCCCACCACCAACTAGAACACTATATGTAGTTGCTGCTACAGGATATGATGGTGATTCCAGTGAAGTTCCAGAAGAATTCTGAACTCCAGGATAATTAGTTCGCAAACCACCTGCACCACCTCCACCACCAGCATTTTCGGGTGCTGATGGTCCAAGAGCACCACCTCCTCCTCCACCACCACCAACAACAAGGTACTCAACAGTTGCTGGATGTACTGGTGAGAGACTAGTTATAGTAAACGTTCCTGATTGAGCAAATACATGTGCTCTCCACTTAGTTCCTGTAGGATCTGCATAATCACTAACAGTTCCTCCTGAAGCTTCATGACCGTCAGTATCTGGTATGGCACCAGGTTGTCCACCAAATCCAAAACCTTGTTGAAGATACCAATGATCATTCTTACTTAATGATCCACCAACCGCATCAGATCCAGTAGATCCTGGATTACCTGCTCCCTTAACAACTTTACCTTTTCTCTTTCCTATTGGCATCAGTCTACCTCCTAACTAATGTCTTCATATGAGCAAACTACATCTAATGATCCTGCATTAGACTGTGCTCTTACCCCTATCTGTTTACCTTCTTCCAAATAAATCGAGTTAGTCTTATCAATAACTGCCAAGGAGGATAATATTGGTACTGTCATTGTTGTTGCAATCGAGACTGTACTTATTGCCGTATTATGTCTTCCTGCTGTATTGTAAATATTTACATCCACACCTGTTGTAGCACCAATTGCTGTTGCTACCAATGAATTAATCTTTAATACTTTACCACTTCCTGCTGCATTACTTACTACTGTTGTTATACCGTCAGTAACACCTATGGTCGCAATCCCAGATATAGCACTGGTAATACCCGTGATGGTTGCAACGTTTACTATATTTGGGGCTGCCATGTCTTAAAAAGTCTCCGTAAGTTTATTTATCCAAATACCATTGCCATAGCAATCGCTTTACCAGTCGATGCTTTAGCAGCAATAGCCGTTTCTACACTAGTAGTACCGTACTTTAAAGTAGTAGCAGTTACGATACCAGCAAATACAGCATTACCAGAACCAAGTATAGTAGCACCGATACCTGGACCAAAGGAACCACCACCTGCTTTAAAGCAAGTTCCAGCAGTAATAATTCCAGAAGTTACTTCAATACCAGTAGAATTGATGGTAACACCAGAACCAGTTATGGATTCATAAGCAGTTAAAATACCAACCGTAGTGATACCAGCAAGATGAACACTATTATCAGTAAACCTTGCAACACTAGCAGTACCTGCATTGTCACGAATATCTACGGCACTACCATAAATGCGTAAATCACCACTTCCTTGATCTCTAATATAACTATGAGCACCAGCATCATGCCATAGTTGAAGATCGCCGTTAGCACCTCCAATATTTCCAAAATGTAATTTCTTATCATCTGGAACCCGAATATCACCAGATAATGTAGTAACACCTGATATTATTGCATTACCAACACCATCAATGGTTCCACCAACACCAGCAACACCAAACTCAATACCACCTACTGTAGTAGTAACACCTATTACTCTAAGTTGAGTAGCATTAATAAAATCAGTAGCACCTGTACCTGTTAAGGAAGATCCATCACCAGAAAATAATGTAGCAGTTATTGTTCCATCAACATCTAATTTTGTATCAGGAATTGTACTACCAATACCAACCCTTCCGCTAGTATTAATACCAGTAAGAGTATTTTTATTTCCTAAATTAGCTAAATTCCTGGCTCTAGACATTTAATGTTTCCCCGTCTTATGGATTAGATTCTGTATCGCCGTTCACAATAAAGTTCACTGCGGATCCAATACCTGATCCACCTGTTCCACTATCAGGAGGACTCACTTCTACAGTCAGAGATTTTCTATCTGTCAAAACAATAGGATAATTAGATTCAAAGAAAGTTGTCTCATTCGGCTCAAGATCAACTCTCAAAATTCTCTGTTCGGTAACACCATACCCCAAGGCATTTGGTGTAGTAGTAGGATAATCATTAATAAAAAGAGATGCTCTTGCTGTTCCTAATCCAGTATTATGGATTATAACGCTTCTTATAAAAGTGGTAGAAGCAATTCCTACTCCACCAGCAGTCGGCGTAACTCCAACAGTCAAGATACCAACTGTATGAATACCCGTGACAGAAGTTATATTGAGTAAGTTTGTCTTTTGCAGTGCCATGATTTCTTTTTTGGTTTAGTTATTTATTAAATGAACAAGCAGGAAGTAATGTCAATCTCACCACCACCACTAGCAGATACTCCTTCTAATTGAGAACCATCTCCATAGAATGCAGTAGCACTGACAATACCAGAAGAGGCATACATGCTAATGGCAGAACCTACTGCTGCATCACCATAAGCAGTTAATATACCACAAGTAGCAATACCAAGAACGTCTAAATTATCAATTACCTTCACTCCCGTATTATGGGTGGTTAATTTTATGGTATTATTAAAGTAAAGGTCTACTTGATTTCCAGTTACTCCTCTAACGAAAGTTCCTGAACCAGCCCCATTTCTAAGTCCAATAGTATTTGCCTGTATATAAAGATCACCTACTCCACTTTGAGCAATATAAGCATTACTAGGATCATGGTATATTCTCAAATCTCCCGAATTACCAAATTTTGCTTCTATATTATCTGCGAATGATAATCCAGTACCAATAGTAGTGATACCAGATAATATTGCATTACCAACACCATCAATGGTTCCACCGACACCAGCAACACCAAACTGAACACCATTTCTGAATGTAGATAATCCTAGAACATCTTGGTTAGTTACATCTTCATAAGTTATTGTACCAGCAACAGTGACGTTACCACCAACATTAAGACTCTTTGCTATTCCAACACCACCATAAACAACTAATGCACCATCAGCAGTAGAAGTTGATTGAGTATCGTTATAAACGGTTGATATACCACTAATTGATATAGCAGCTCCTACCCAAACATTACCAGTAAAAGTAGAGGCAGTGCTTGTAATAATATTATCAGTAGATGCAACACCTGTTAAGGCAGAACCATCACCAGAGAATGAACTAGCAGTTACAATTCCAGTATAGTATGCACTGGTAGCAGTGGTAGCACCAACAACAGTTAATTGATTACCAACGCTGAAATTTCCAGCAGCCTCTTGTACATTCCCAACATTAAATGCTTTATATGCAACACACTCAAGGACATCTCCATTTGATGCAGAATCTACAAGGGCAACAGTAGATCCATCCGTAGCAGTATAGTCATTAGCATATATTAATCTTGCACCATTTAAGTATACATCAATATATCCTGGATCATATCCAGAAGCAAATGTAAAGTTAGTCTGAATACCAGTAGGTTCAAACGTCTGACTCGCAATGATTACAGCCGAATCACCTGGCGATCTTCCAATATAACCTTGTCCTTCTGCCATAGTTAGCTAACCCCAGTTAAGATGCTTAAATTAACATCAATAGCATTTGCAGTATCACAAAAAACTCTCACTTCATCAGTTCCTTCTAAAATAGTTTTTCCTGCTTCACTAATAACAAAAGAACTTCCCGTAGGAACAGGAATCTTACTTGCCAAAGCAGCTTGTATTCCAGCACTTGCATCATGAATTTCAACTGTCAAATTAACAGAATTAGCAGTGTTATTAGCAAATGTTCCACCAATCAAAACACTCTTAGTCGAAGCAGCAGAAGTGTATGCTGTTGTCATTCCTAAGAATTTAAATATTTGAGCAGATGCTGCTGCTGTATTAGTAGAATCACGATCAGCATAAACTGTATTAATTCCAATCGCTGATACCTTTGTTCCCGCAATAAAGTTTGTATTATCAACGAGATCACTTACAGCAACTCCTACTGTAGATATACCAGTAATAATTGTAGTTCCAATACCTACTACACCAGAGGAACTGGTTGTTACAATTCCTGCTGCTCTTGTTAATTTGTTTGAAAAAGCTTCAGCCATTTTCCTCTATTTGTTATGTTTATTTATTAACCGCCAAGTGCGATTGCAAGTCCAAGTGAGACACCTGGTGTAACTGTAGCAGTTGCTACCCCACTTGATGGATCAGAAATTGTCCATGCTGTACCATTAGTAGATGCTAAATTAAGTAAACTTACTCCTGCACCAATATAATCTCCTTCTGAAGAAAGACCAATAGACGCAGAACCACTGAAACTAGTAGCAGTTAGAACACCAATAATCTCAGCATCACCTTTTACATGTAAATCACCACCAACATATAAATCACCACCAGTAGTGGTAATACCTCCTGAACCAGCAGTTGTAGTAATGCCTCCAATGTAAACACCACTAACAAAACTAGAAAGACCTACAAACGTAGAAAGACCAGAGATATAGATCTCTCGTCCAGTAACTTGATCATAGGATATATCACCAGAAACATTTAAGTTACCATCAACAAAAACATCATCTCTAAATGTGGCAACACCAACAATAGTTGACATCCCTGATACGAACACATCGGTTCTAAAACCGACTGCACTCTCAAAGGTAGAAACTCCTACAAAAGTAGAAAGTCCAGAAATATAAAGATTTCTACCAGTTACTTCATCATACTGAATATCACCAGCAACATCTAAGTTACCAGTGACAGTGGCATCCCCCTGAACGTACAAAACCGTAGTTCCAGTGGTAGCACCAGTGGAAGTACGGACATCGAGGAGATATGCAGGATTTGTGGTTCCAATACCTACTAAACCGCTTTCAAAAGCAGAAATAACAGTTCCAGAACTACCAACTTGTAGAGTCTTCTTAACAGTGGCAATGCCTGTAGCATTTATATCGGTTACACCAATACCACCAATTACTTCAAGGGTATAACCAGGAATAGTTGATCCAATACCAACTCGTTTGTTGGATGAATCAGCTATAATGAGGTCAGAATTAACCTCAAGTCCATTTTTGACTACAAAATTCTTATTTACAGCCATTCGGGTTCACTATCCCCTCGAAAGTTTAATCTTTATCTATTTATCAACTTTGCATTCTAAGGAGAACTTTAGCATGTTCAGTGCTTCCCCCAAGTCTAGTATCCACAACAGTAACTGTTCCATCTTGGTATCCACTGCCCCCACCGCCAGAAGCATTTAGACCCCCACTTCCACCTGTTGCACCATTTCCTCCTCGTGCTCCAAATCCAATATCTCCTCCTGCTGTTTGCATAATATTGTATCCTGCTTTAAATCCTCTACTGATCGCAGTAGTATTAGTCACTACTGTGCCATCTGATAATCTAAATTGAGTGCTTCCACTAATATCATCACATGGAGCAAGACCTTGCTGAGCCCAATAAACTCCTTTGGCACATCTTATTGTTCTTCCACCATTACCTCCAGTCTGAATCTGTCCAGTAAAGTTTATGCTACTGATTTGATCTCCAGGATATACTAAAGGTGTATTTCCAAAAGCAGATCCAAACACTCCCTGAAGAGTTAATTGACCATCTGGTATTAAAGGACCACCAACACCAGCACCCTGACGAGTACCACTAACACCTGCAATACCTATTCCACCACCATCACCACCACTTCCTCTGAAAGTTGTTCCCCCAAAAATTGTATCTTGTACCGACTGAGTTTTACCTCCTTCACCAACACATGCCATTAATGCACCTTTTCTATAAACAAAAGGAGTATTGATAGAATCAATTAATCCTGCAATTACATATTCTTCATTTTGTGCCATTGTAAATCTAATTCGTGAATATCCACCTTCACCACTACTACCATCACTACTACCTCCTCCATAGAGATCCATTTCTACATCAAGATCTCTGTCTTTTGCAAAGATACTATAGAATTGAGTAAAGATATTATTATCAACATTTGGAGATGCAGGACTTATTTCAACATCACCATCCTCATCAGCATTGAGATCAAGTTCTGAAACAGTTGCTGTGGTCTCAACTCCAATTGCTTCAATAACTATTATCGATTGATCTTGAGAATCAAGAACTCTATAATCAGCATAATCTGATTTGATGGGAGAATTAGATGCTGTTGCAGAAGAAACACTAGCACATACAGTATATCCAATTCCTGGTCCATCAGTGCTTAAAGTTAAAATCTTAGATGTCGATCCTGAAACGGTAGTCGTTCTAGTTACATTACCAACAGTAGTGGTCTCAGTTTGTCCTTGAGTATAATACACTACTCCCCATCCAGAAGAGTTAGGATTATTTGATCCACTCCCTTCCTTCAAGGATACTGCACCCAAACCTGATTGAGTCATATAGATACTACTACCTCGCTTACCGCCAGATCCACTTCGGCTATTTGTTCCTTGAATACCACCAGCACCAGAACCAGTTGCACCAGCACCACCGCCGCCACCACCGCCACCGCCGCCTTGACTAGCAGATAGACCACGCCCACCAGTAACGTTACTGCTAATAGAACTTGTTGTTCCAGTTATCTCCGTACCATCACCAACATATCCCTCACCATCTTCATCAACGCCATCCACAAGTCCACCACCGCCACCGCCACCGCCGCCACCAAGATTAATGACTAATTCATTACCAAGATAAACGCCTGTTGCTCCACCACCAGCACCACCACCACAACCAAAACCTGCACCACCATTACCCGAAGTTCCACCTCTAGATACACCAGATGCCCCATGAGCATGTCCATGTCCACCTGTTGCACCATCCTGCCCCTTTCCTCCAATCACAAAGGTTATGTATCTATCAACACTGGCAGTACTAAGACTAAACCATTGAACTATTCCAGCTCCACCAGCACCTCCTGCTAGATATCCACCATTACCACCACCCTTACCACCAGCACCACCAGCAGCCTCAATTTCGATATCAGTTACATTTGCAGGTATAAGAATCTCCACCCCCTGCCAGGTTTGTGTGATTCTATTATCTGTTGTTCCTGGAATCTCTGCTACTGTACTCTTAGTAACTGTACCATCAGTAACATCTTCTCCATCTAACTGCCATTGATATGCCAAATCAGTTCCATCATTAGTTAATGAAGCATCTAATGTAAATGTAACACTTTGATCAGCAATAGTTGTAGCACTAGTGGGTTGAGCAATAATCTCAATTAATGGATCAACCGTAACAGTTCCTATACCAGAATTAAAAGGTTCATTTGTTGCATTTCCTGTGACATAATAAGAAGGAACATAATCTGCCTCAAGATAAAACTTTCTCCCATCATCAGTAGGAGTTATTAAATTAGAAAGAGTTAAAGTAGTAGTTGCGGTTCCTGTAACATAAGTACTATCTGATAAAGCACCGACTCCCTCCTCATACCAGCGATACGTAACATATCCCGCATTATTTGCAGAAGTAGGAAATGTTGCCGTAGCAATTCCTGTAAGAGAAACCGTTCCTCCACCTGTAGAATTAATTCCTACACCTGTAGACCCAACTCCTGTTGGATTGGTAGTGAATGATAGAATTGGACCATTAAGATCCAAATCTATCTGCTTATCGTCGAATATTGACATTAGGAGAAGTTCTGACCGCCAACTATACCATATAAACTACCACCACCATCAAAAGTCTTGAAGGAATATATATCTGCCTTATCAGCAGTAGTGGTAACTATAGGAACCACACCAGAAGGCCAATACACATCAAGAGCATTACCTCCAGTATCTTTAAAGGTATCAATTCCAACATTGAAATTGCCCGTTCCATTCTGCGTTAGTTTAACAGTAAAGGAAGTAGATTCACTTGGAGGATTTGTTAAAGTAAAGCTAGTTACTGAATCATAAAGAGTTAAAGTAAATGTCTGTGCAGTTGAGAGATCAATACTTACTACATTAGAAGAAATAGTAAGAATACCAACATTTTCTGAGTAACTTTGAAGTCTTGTATGTGCCTGAACATCTAATCCATCAACTGTTGGATTCGTAGTTCCTACACCAACTTTACCTCCACTCGTTACTACAACTACATTTGTACCAGCACTTCCAACCTGAACAGATTGTAAAGGATCATCAGTAGCAACACCCACAGATGTAGCATGAATCGTACCTGATGTAATATTAGATATTTCATAAGTTCCAACTGCAGTTAATGCACCACCTACAGTAACATCTGCTGCAGTAACTAATCCAACAAATCTAGAATCTCCATTCACATGTAATGAAGTTCCAGATGCACCAACAGCACCGATCTCAGCGACATATCTAGGAGATGAAGTTCCAATACCCACTAAATCTTGATCAGTGTTGTAAATTCCATCATCGTCACCAGTTCTACTCCACTGAGCGATTGAACCTAGTGTTGCCCAAGTAACACCTACTCCTGTTGATTTAAGAACATCACCTGCCGATCCAGCATTTCCATCACTACCATGCAATTTCTTATCAAATCTTACATCTTTATTAGATCTTAGACCATAACTATTTGCTGTAGTACCGATACCAACACCATCACTATCGATAGCAACAAGAGAAGTTCCTCCACCAACTTGGAGTGCATTAATACCAGGTGTGGTAGTAGCAATTCCTACTTGATCAAATACTGCTATTTCAGAGTCACTAGAAAGACTAATTGATCCAAACTTACGCCATTCATTGTTAGATGTATAAATCCAACCAACATAACCACCATCAGCAGGGTCAGAGAAGTTACTTATATCACCAGGATTACCTGAAAGAGAAGGTTTGGAACCAGAAAGTGTATGCTTTCTAGAAACTGTTTGATCTCCTTGTACATAATAAGACTGTGCCTCAATACCCTTAGGAGAGTTAGAAGTTAGTTTATTAGTAACAATAATAGGACCATTAAATTTAGAAGCAACCTTATTGTCTGCTCCACCTTCAACAGTTATCGAACGATGTACATTAACTTCAGTATTATCACCAACATTTAATCCTGCTAGTTCACCAATGTCCTCACCAGTTACAGTAGCAACAGGTGTATTAAATATTTCTTCCTTACCAGTAGCAGAACTTAATCTCTTATTACCATTATAGGAGACACCCTTATCATTCATTCCAGTATAGAATACTGCACCACCATCTCTACGTGTTGATTGTGCTAGGAGTTCTTCTTCAAAAGATAACTGTCTATCTTGCTTATCTGGGAATGCAGTTGAATAGTTACCTGGACCAAACCCAACATACTCAAATGTATGACCAGAAGCACGAATAATTGAGTGTCTACGTAATTCAACTGGTTTCATAGAAACCTTTCTAATTACAGATCCAGTGGTATGAATACCTGCTTTACTTCCAAGTACACCACGGAATGCAGTAACAGCAGCAGCACCAGAAGAAACAGTAGTCTTAACTCTAACTATTTCATCATCAACAACTAAGTAATCACCAATATTAATATCTAAATTCGTCAAATTAGTGATCGAAATAGATCCAGTGGTCTCAGTTGCAACAGTTGCAGATAGTGTAGTTGTAATTCCAGCATAAGTTGGAACCATTCTACCATTTAAACTCTCTGCTCCCTCCGTAATAACACCATCATTCGCAGCAAATCCCTCACGGAATGCAAATGCTGTGCCATAAGCAGTAGGAGATTGTGTAGCAACTCCAACATTAACTGCAAAAGAATTAAGATTGATATTTTCAGTTACCACCCAATTTCCATTATACATGGTGGAGGTTGTTGTAAATCCAGTGAACTCAACTCTGTGATCGACTCTCAATCCATGAGGATTAATAGTTGTAACAGTAGCAATTCCTGCATTTTCATTGTAAGTTAAGGTATCAATTCTAATTGCTTCACCAGTTAAGTAGAAATATGAATCAGTAACATCTGTACCTCCAATACCTGTGGTAGTGGTAAATCCACTAATTGTCGTTGCAGTTGCTACATTAACACTAGTTGCTGCTCCAATAGGAACATCAGTAATCCTATAAAGACCATTATATCCAGCATAGGACTCAGATCCTATTCCAAGAACTTTAATAGTATCACCAGTATTATCATAAATCTTATCAACCGTTAGAGTTGCAGCAGTATATCCACTAGTCGTTCCTATACCAACATCTATACCAAGTGTATTTCCTATACCATATGCACTACCACCATCCATAACTTTAACAGCAGTAATAGTACCACTAGCATCAACGGTCAATTTAGCAGTAGCATTTGATCCTGTTGTAGAAGATCCAAATGATACTAACTTAGCATTATAAAGATCTCCTGCACTTCCACCACCATATCCAGCACCAGCAGCAGTAATGGTTAATTTAGTAAGACGATTTAATCCATGATCGATATTAGTGGTAATAGTATGAGCAGTTCCAGCAACAGAAGTAATATTAGTAATACCAACACCAATAACCTGATCTCGGTTATACTTGTTTAATGTTTCTTTCGTAATACTCTTCTTAACATCATTAATAACAACATCTCCAATCAAATCAGACTCTACAAAACACTCAGATGGTGCAGGATCAGAATTAGGAGTATCTCTATCCGTTTGTGGATATAATTCTTTTACTGGTTGAGAGAAATTCTCTCCAACAAAAGGTGAAACAGTTGGTTCATTAGAAGCGTTTAATAATGTTAAGTAGTAAACACCATCTTGTTCACCAGAAACCCACTTCCGAGATTCTTCACTACTGTAAACATAGTAAGTATTATCATATCTCTTTCTCTTAAAGTATGGAAGAGAAGTATTTCTTGCAGAAGTATCATTCGTAAATGTACCTGGATTTGTAGTTAATCCAACACTAAACTGCTTAGAACTACTAATACCCGTAACTGTAAAGGTTCTATTATATCCTGCTTTTGCTGTACCTGCTGTATTCTCACTACTTGTAACATTAACTATTTCTACTTCCGAACCAACAGAGAGATGGTGAGGAAGTTCAGTTGCTACACTGACACTGGTTCCATCCCATGTTGCATTAGCAATGAAACTAAAGTTTCTTTGTTGCGTATCATTAGCAAGAGATCCACTACCAAAATATGTCTCAATTTCTGTATTGGTAGATCCAATCGCAGTATTTGATTCTTGTATAATAAATCCATCACTAGGAGCTCTAGCAGCACCACCATCTTTAGGTAGAACATATCTTGCTCTGTAAAGAGTATCTACAGAGTTTCTAGTATCACTTCTTCTCTTAATATAAGATCTAGAAGTTGCATCACCTAATCCAGTAGATCCGATTCCAGTAATAATATCAAATATTGCATTTTCAGTAGAAGCAGCAGCAACTTTAACATACCACTGAGTTTGATCACCATCCCACTGAATTGGGTGTCCAATATCACCAGAGTTCTTATCAGATACTCTACTTACAACTTTTAAAAGACCACCTTTATTATTAATGGCGATTGGTTCGCCATCAACAGAATCATTAAATGTCTTAGCAACCTGAATATTAAGATTTGTAGTAACTCCTGTAGCATTAGTATTACTTTCAGTAATAGCAAAATAAACTGTATTTGGATCTAAACCATCAGGTAAATGTCCATTATCACTTATAACCCGTATTGACTCACCATTTATGAGAGTATGTGCTCTATCAAAAGTAATCGTATTAGAATTACCACCATCACTACGATTACCAATACTATTAATACCTGTAGCACTTTGATTAACAGTAAATGACTTCTCAGAACTGTCCTGAGAACCAGGCATTACAATACGAGAACTATATTCAGTAACTGTTCCAGCAGAGGAAACAAGAACTTTTAAACTATCATTTACTCTTGCACCAACTCGGTATCCTTCAAGAACATTTTCAGGAGGTGCTTCTTGATTAGTTTTACCGTAAAGATAAAGATTAGCAGTCGATCCAACACCGACAGCAGAATATCCAGAGGGAAGGGTCTTTAATACATCTATTGATTCAAATTCTACAGCACTTTCTGTAAGAGATATCTCTTTAGGAGGAATAATGTGAGTAATATATCCCGTATTGTCCTGATTAAATGCGTTTCTCTTAAATCCTTTAGATACAAGAGATTTTGCTCCAAAGTTAGAGTTAGAGTTAGTAAGAGATTGATCTCCACCACTCTCTGCTAAGAAATGCTCTGCATAACCAATAGCAAACACAGAAACAATCTGTAAAACAGCATCATTAGCACACCTTATATGATAGTTCTTATAAGAAGGTTTATAAACTGCTTTTGAATTTGTATGAAGATTAGATATTACCGTTGAATCATCATATGTTCCTGTTTGTGGAGTATCATTATTATAAAGAACAAATGCATTATCATCTTTCTGTAAACCAATACCTGTAAACTGAGCAACCACCATTGAACGGAATCCAGTTGCTTTATCACCATCAGCAAACATACCACACATACCATATACTGATCTCAACGATATGTTGAACATATATGGAGAAGCAGAAGTAACAGTGTCAGAACTTAATGCTAAAGTAGCTCCAGCAACACTTGGAAGTGGAGTTAATGGAGCATTCTGAACAATATATTTTGCTTCGGTATTGCTTGGTTTTTCAGAGACAACAAACTGCCCATCATACCCTGAAGCACTAATACCTTCAATACGGAAAGGAGTATCTACTTGTAGACCATCTACAGCAGAGGTGGTAGTAACGGTAATAGTTGTAGTTGCTGTTACACCATCACCAGACTTAATACTAGAAATTCCAACAGACTTACCAGTTGATCCAACAATTCTATACTCATCAATCTTAGGTTGAATGTCAATTCCTGCAGATGGATAATCTGGTTCAATAGCACGACCAGAAGATTGTCCATAAACAAGACCCACTTTCTCATAATACATTTCCAGATCAGTACGACCTGCATCATATACTAGAAAATCATCATTAATACTGACATCATTAACACCATCAGCATATTCAAAACAAGTTAGTTTATGATGAGAGAAATTAGGAACGAACTCATTAGTAGTATAGTCAAGATAGCACTTTCCGTTAGGATTGGCATCAAACATAGAGAATTGCCAAAAATAGCAACCACCAGTTACACGGAATAATGCTGATCTTTCAATATTATCATTTGTTGGACTTGGAACATATTTCGGTCTTATCTTCGTTTTTCTTAAATCTAAACCAACAAGTGAAGTACCACGAGGAACTATAACACCACCATATACACTGTTTAACTTATAAAGTTCATTATTAGGTGAATCTAAATCAAAATTAGAATTTAAATCATATGGAGGAAGATCATTAGACGTAGCACCATTTCTCTCGTAATATTGATTTGCTCCAAAAGGAATATAACCTGGTCTATTATCTACCGTGTGTTCACCTGGATATAACAAGATTGTTGTTTTACCAAACCTGTCGTTATTTAATCCTTTTTGATATGAAAATCTTGATGATTCTATTAATGCACGTTGAATAGTTTTAAAAGGACGAGTAAGCGAATTACCCTGATTTTCAATACTATCAGTTGCATCTAGATCATTAGGATTGACATAGAGAATATTTCCCCGAACTGACTTCAGAAAATTGTCTAATCTAGAGAGACCCATCTTGCTCGCATTATAGTTCTTGTTATGGATTATTTAGCATC
>Ga0208261_1000528_pt1 | contig 14727 bp, 12 predicted proteins | sample Knorr_S7_td_DCM__FD_185595 | JGI IMG/M metagenome (GOLD analysis project Ga0208261, IMG submission 185595) | Marine microbial communities from Southern Atlantic Ocean transect - Knorr_S7_td_DCM_ad_131m_LV_B (SPAdes) (version 3) | ecosystem: Environmental > Aquatic > Marine > Oceanic | place...
ATAATATTTTCTACGGCCGAACGGCTGCGTCTTAAGTCAGATCTAACAGCATCAGCAAGAGGTTGATCTGAGGTATAAGCATGCACAGTTGTCATCATCGCCCGATCAACACCAAAAGATTCATCTAATATTTTCATCATTAAGGCAAGAACTTGAGTGGTTGATGAAGTAGTGGAAATAATTTTATCACTATAATGAATATCATCATGGTTGATACCTTGAATCACTACTCGATCAATTTCATTGATTGGTGGCTTAGAAACCAATACGCGCTTAGCCCCAGAATCGATATGCAATTGTAGCTCTTCTTTTTTTCTATAAGCACCAGTGGAGTCAATTACTAGATCAACATCGAATGCATCCCATGGGATACTTCCAGGCGCAGCGCCTGGAAGCAATCTTGTCTTCGAGTTTTTATATACAAGGTCTTTACCTTCAAGAATAATATCATCTTGCATGGCTCCATGAATGGAATCTCTCATTAAAAGATAATGCATAGCCTCTACATTGCCAAGATCGCTGATCGCAACAAATTCAAAGCGAGGGTCATTATATCCTATGCGGAAAATATTTCTTCCAATACGCCCAAAACCAAAAAGACCTATTCTTATTTTTTCAATTTGATTTTCATCCAGTTGAAATTGTGCTTCGCTATCATTGGGACCTATTCCGTCTTTTGCATTAGAATGTATTAATTTATAGCCACATACCCCTGCCATCACCTCTAATGTTTTTGCCTTAACATTTTTACCGCTATTTTTTCGATTATTGCCAAACGTTGCACGGGTAATACCTGTTTGTTTTTCCCATTCGTAGTCTGTCCAAGGTTTTTTACCTAGCAGAAAGATAAAGATTTCTGAGCGATTCATGTTTTTTATATAATTTCTGTTAATTTAATAGTGGAATAGTACATTATTTTACTATATTATACTAATAATATTATATTATTTAGTATATTTTAGTATTATTCATGCACTTTAATGGGTAGGCTATAAAACTTCTGTTTATTTATTCACTCTCTCCTTCTTGAATGAATTGCCTGCCCATTAATTCTTTTTAATAGATCACTAATGATTTAGCAAGCTTTCTTAAACATGGAATCGTAGGTTAGTTCCTTGCGATAAATACTGCCCGTATTTATATCGTAAACATCACAAGCGCTGTACGGTTTTGCGTAAATATGAAACGTGATTGAATCTTCACTGTAAATATTTTCGACCGAATGCACATCTGCAGGTCCATCTAGAAATCCTACCTCACCTTTCAAAGATTCTATTTTTGTCAATTTAAGAGGATCGGTAGAAACTAGATTATAATTTGTAAACTGAAGGGCGCCTTTTTCGACCCGCATAAAACATTTTTCACCTTCATGTCCATGAATCGGTGCTTTTTGTCCAGACTTCCAACACATTAATAGTAGCTCAAAATTGTCATCTTTGTAGATTAAATGACGTGTATATTTTTCTTCACTAAATTGAATATAATCTTCGATATCTTCAGATGCTAAATGTGAATTCTCAAGTAAATCATAAACCTTCTCATTTGGAAAATTTTTAACCGAAAGTTCTTTTAATTCATTTATTAATTCATCCATTTTAATAGTCCCAGCGCATGGAATCAGGACCTACGCTTTGTAAAATTCCCTTTTCTTTAGCCAGGTCTTCTAATTCATTGAGCTCTGAGGGTAAAAAATCAGTGAAGTTTTCATTTCCATCTTCAGTAATTACAATTGTGTCTTCATAGCGTAAATATAAATTTTCTTCAGGAACCCACATTTGCGGATCCACTGCAAACACATGCCCAACTTTCAGTGGCCCATAGCGATAGGGTCCATCATCATGTACTGCTAGCCCAACCGGATGCGAAAGAACTCCGCCTCCAGTTTGAATCATTTTTTCAGCTGCTTTTCGATAAATATTTTTTGAAAACTGGTACTTGCGCATGATTGGTTGCATTTTCTCACGCGCTTCCTCTAATACTTGGTCAGTGGTAATTCCCGGTCTAAGTATATCTAATACTACATTTCGATATTCCAAAATAATTTGAAGCAATTCTCTTTGCCAGGGCTGATAGGTGCCATTTACTGGCCACATTCTTCCAATATCACTAACGTAATACCTAAAATCTGGAGCATAGTCCATCAATACTAGGTCGCCATCTTTTAATTGACTGTTGTTACGATAATAGTGACCATTGCTAATATTTTTGACCCCGGATGCTGTTATTGACCGATAGGCTTCCATTCTAGACCCGTTGATTAAAAAAATGTATCTTGCAACTCCGTCAAGCTGGTATTCCCATGCACCAACTTCCGTGCTTCGTATCGCTTCAATCATTGCAAGGCCCGCTAATTGAGATGCTCTTCTAATAAGTGCAACTTCTTTTGGACTTTTTACACTTCTCAGTCCATCAATTACAGATGTTAAATCTCTAACTTCATTTCTAGGGTTACGATTGCGCAATAGCTCCACCAATCTACTTTCTCTACTTGAACGTCCATCCCAATAATCTTTAGCGATAGATGCATTAGCAACTTCAAGCTCATAGCGACTTTGACCCTGACCCTCTGCTGGGGCAAACATTGTATATATGATATTGCTTCTTTTCAAATTAGGTGGAAAATTATTTTTCATATCACCGGTTGATTTGACTTGATCCACTCCAACAAGTTTTTTGATCAAAGGACCATCATTTGAACTCAGTACTTTGCCTTCACTTTTTTCCAATTTTTTATTTGCGGGAGGCATATACAGCGTTACTTGTTTGCTTCGACCATCTAAAACCAAATAGGAATGGGGAGTTTCTATTCCGGAAAGGTAATAGAAGGCATTGGTTTGTCTCGGCATGATATATCCGTTGGGCTGGGGAAAACCTTGGATGATAGCTATGCCATTATCGCCAATTTTCTCAAAAACACCCTCCCAGCGGCTTTTAAATTCCTCTGGAGGAAAATCAGTCTGATAATTATGCTGACTATAAACTGGGTGCAAGCCAAAAAATATAAGTATCAAATAAATAGGTATGATTTTTTTTCTATACAATATTATCTATTTCTATTTGCCAACGGAAAATAATGTCATTTTGAATGTTTAACAATAATCGACTTAAAAATTATAAATTGAGTCTTGATTTATAGAACACTTTGCCATTATGCTTTATGGTTCTATTTTAGAGCGATTCAATTCAAAAGAGGGAGCAAGAAATGAATTCTTTAGATGCATCGATTAAATCAAACCAATATCAATTTTATGGATTAGTTACATTAAGATTTTTAATTGGTTGGCACTTTCTTTATGAAGGAATATCAAAACTACTCAACCCTTATTGGTCTTCCGCGGCTTACCTATTAGATTCAAAATGGATCTTTTCAGGAATTGCCAAAACTATTGTTTCTAATCCCACACTTTTAACTTTTTCAGACTATATTAATATGTGGGGGCTAACTTTAGTTGGGGTGTCTTTATTGTTTGGTATATTTAGCAGATATGGTGCACTAGTTGGTATGGGCTTTATAATGATGTATTACCTTTTTGCACCTCCTCTAGTCGGTCTAGAATACGGTAAACCTAATGAAGGTAGCTATATCGTAGTTAACAAAAATTTAATTGAGGCCTGTGCGCTGTGGGTATTGTATGCTTTTCCCACCAGTCAGTATATAGGTATTGATCGTTTCTTAAATAATGAAGCAAAAAATTAAAGGAGAAAATGATGGCTAAAAAAACTAATAAAAAAAACAAAACAAATTTAGAGCGTCGCGATCTTCTAAAAGGATTGGCCGGAGTACCTGTTGCGGGTTTCTTTTTTCTTAACCTCTGGCAAAAGATTCGAAGAGATAAAATAAAAAAATCAAATCTGCTATCTAATTTGGTTAAAGAAAAGAAGGCGCCTGCGGCAGTTAAATCTTTATCCAATTCTCGACACCTAAATATAGGCGTAATTGGATACGGTGGTCGTGGTGGACATCTGGTCCGTGGAGCAGGATTTGCAACTACAGGTTGGACTGATAAAGCATCAGAAAATGCTCGGAAGAATAAGCTGGATAAACAGTTTGAAACATTTATGACCCAAGAAGATTTGAACTGTTCATTGATTGGTGTATCTGACCTGTTTGAAGTAAGAGCGGATCAAGGAATTGATGCTTCAGGGAATGAAACTCGTCCTGGGGGAAAGCCAAATTCATCAGCAAAAAAATATCGCCGCTATCAAGACTTATTAGCTAACGATGAAATAGATGCAGTGATTATAGCAACCCCTGATCATTGGCACGCAAAAATTGTAATTGATGCTGCTAAAGCTGGAAAGCATGTGTATTGTGAAAAAGGATTAACCAGAACATTTGATGAAGCGGTGGATGTTTACGATGTTGTAAAAGAGACCGGTATCACGTTTCAATTAGGGCATCAGAATCGTCAAGTTGAAGCAAATGAGAAGGCAAAACAAATTTATAGACAAGGTTTATTAGGTCCGGTTAACCTTGTTGAAATTGCTACAAATCGTAATTCTCCCTGGGGGGCATGGGTATGGAATATCCATCCAAAAGGGAATGCAAAAACAATTGATTGGGAAACTTTCCAAAAACCTTCACCGAATAAAATTCCATTTGGAGAAGAAGCCTTGAAAAGATTTTTTAGGTGGCGCTGCTGGTATGATTATGGAACTGGTCTTTCTGGTGATTTATTATCGCATGACTTTGATGCTATTAATCAAATCATGGATATCGGTATACCAAAATACGCTTCGTCAACTGGTGGTGTTTATTTTTATAAAGATGGTAGAGATGTTCCCGATGTATGGAATGCAACATTTGAATATCCAGACCATAAAGACGGTGGTCTAACTTTGCTTTATAGCGCCACACTATCTAGCGCAAACCCTCGCGGAAATAGAATCATGGGGCACGATGCAACCATGCAAATGGGGGGACAAAGTGGCGGTGGATCTATCCATGGATTTGCAGTGACTGCAGATGAATTATCTACTCAATATAAGGAAAGATTAAGCAATGGAATGATCAATCCAAGCTACCCTATATTGACCTATTCACCTGGATCCAAAGATATTGATGGAGTCACTTCTGCTACTTCCAAATACTTCGCAAATAAAGGACTGCTCTATACATATCGCGATGGTAAACGAGTAGACCCTACTCATCTTCATGTTAAGGATTGGCTAGACTCAATCAGAAATGGCACCCAACCAAGGTGCAATATGGATGTTGCATATCATGAAGCAGTAGCTTGTGCGATGGCTACCGAATCATACCTTACTGGTAGGCGCGTTGAATACGATGCAAAAAATCGTAAACTGATTTAAGGGTCTAATATATCATGACAAATAAAGTTCGTTTTTCAATCATGATGTTCCTTCAATATGCTATTTGGGGAGCGTGGACAACAGCCTTGGGAGCTCATCTTGAGAAAATTGGGTTCTCTGGATCTGAAATTGCAGGAATTTATGGATGCATGTGGCTAGCTTGTATTGTGGCGCCATTTATTGGAGGTCAGGTAGCTGATAGACTAATGCAATCCCAACAATTTCTAGGCATTGCTCATATTGTAGGTGCATTTCTTCTTTATCAAACATCTATTCAAACCGAGTTTGCTCCAATGTGGTGGTACATGATGGCGCATTGTCTTTTATATGCTCCAACCTTGGTTTTAACCAATTCTATTTGTTTTAGACATTTAGGAAATGCCGATGAAGAGTTTGGAAAAATTAGAGTTTGGGGTGCCATTGGCTGGATTGCAATTGGTTGGATAGTCACATTTATTAGAACCAATTGGCAAACAGAAAACCTAGCTGGTATGAGCGATCTGCTTGTGATCGCTGCTGTAGTTTCTGCCATTATGGGAGTTTATAGCTTTTCACTTCCTAAGACAGAACCTATAAAAGATTCTCAAGATCCTCTCGCATTTATCAAGGCATTTGGTATGCTTAAGGATAGAAATTTTTTGATTTTTATGCTTGTGGCGTTTGTTGTCACAACAGAAATGCAATTCTACTATATCCCTACAGGTCCTTTCCTTTTAGATATGGGAGCAACCGAAGCGTGGTTAACAGCAACCAAAACCGTTGCCCAAATCTCAGAAGTGTTAGTATTGACCTTTTTATTGCATGTAGCTATTAAGAAAATTGGTGTTCGCTGGACAATGTTCATTGGAATAATGGCATGGCCATTAAGATATCTTTTATTTATGATACCTAGCTTACCGGTAATTGTTGCAGCGCTATCTCTGCATGGATTTGGTTATGCATTTTTCATGGTCACAGGAAATATTTATACCAATAAAAAGGCTACTGATGATATGCGCGCTTCCGCTCAAGCCTTATTTATCTTTGCAACATGGGGAATGGGAAATTATCTAGGCACTTTATTTACCGGATATATATGGGATACCTTTAAAACACCAGCCGGTGAAACGATCTGGTGGCAATTCTTCTTAGTACCAGCAACACTTTGTATCATTATGGGATTGATATTTTTAGCCTTTTTCAGAGATGATCCAAAAGTAACTGAAGAAGATTTAAAAGGGGTTTAAAAATTTATGACTGAAAAACATTTAGGAATAGGATTTGTTGGAGGTGGTTTTATAACACGATTTCATATCCAATCATTGATTGGCGTAAGAAATGTAGATGTTGTAGGAGTAATGTCTCGTACAAAGCAATCAGCTGAGGAATCGGCTAGCCTTGCACGTACGATTGGTGTCGGCAATAATGCAAAAGCCTATGATTCAATTACTGATATGATCGCTGACCCTGAAATACATGCCTTATGGATTTGCTCTCCTAATTTTGCTCGAATTGAAACCTTTGAAGAGATTGCTAGCGCCATTTCATCAGGCAAAGGCGAGTTGATTGGGGTAACCTGTGAAAAACCATTGGGTAGAAATTTTCAAGAAGCGAAGAAGGTGGTTGAGCTTACAAAAAGCGTAGGCTTGCTTGATGGTTATCTTGAAAATCAAGTTTTCTCACCTTCAATCACGAGAGGAAAAGAGATTGTTTGGGCTAGAGGAGCAGCTACGACTGGGAGGCCTTATCTTGCAAGAGCTGCAGAAGAACATAGTGGTCCTCATATGCCATGGTTTTGGGAAGGTTCGCTCCAGGGTGGCGGTGTATTAAATGACATGATGTGTCACTCGGTTGAAGAGGCTAGGTTTATGCTAACCGAGCCTGGCAAGCCTAGAGATTCTATCACGCCAATCAGTATTAGTGCTCATATGGATTGTTTAAAATGGCAACGTCCAGAATATGCAAAAATTCTTTCTGATAACAGTGATGGAAAAACAGATTATATCAATAAACCCTCTGAAGACTTTGCAAGATCATTAATTGAGTATCTAGATGAAGATGGTAACAAATTAATTGTTGAAACAACGACATCGTGGTGTTTTGTTGGTGAAGGCTTAAGGTTGAGCATGGAGCTTTTTGGTCCTGAATATTCCATGTTTGTAAACACATTAGATCCGGATCTCAAAGTATTCTTTAGTAGAAAAGTAGTTGGCAGTGAAGGTGAGGATTTAGTTGAGAAGCAAAATGCTGAATCAGGTGGAATGCCTGTCGTAAGCAACGAAGCTGAGGTTTATGGCTATACTGCAGAAAACCGCCATATGGTTGAATGTTTTCTTGCAGGAAAAAGGCCTGAAGAAAATTTTGATGATGGATTAGATGTAACCCGATTATTGATGGCTGCCTACATGAGCGCAGAACAAGGTAAAACAATTAAACTCCCAAATTCTAATATTGAAGATTTCATACCTGCTGTATCGCAGGGCAATTGGAATCCGAAAAGCTAATTGATTACAAAAATTAGCTTTATTTTATCTTTAAGCCTATTTATGAGCTGTTCTTCCGATAAAAGTTGGATCGTACTATTTGATGGTAAAACTGTTCAAGGTTTACGAGGTTATAAACAATCAGGTTTCCCAAAAGACTCTTGGGCAGTTATTGATGGCGCCTTAAAAAGTATTCCAGAAAATGGTATTGATTTAATCAGCGAAGAAACTTTTGAAGATTTTGAACTTAAATTAGAATGGAAAGTCGAAGAAGGTGGAAACAGCGGAGTTTTCTATTTTGCTACAGAAAAATCAGATGAAATATGGCACACTGCTCCTGAAATGCAAGTACTCGATAATAAGTTTCATACTGATGGGAAAAATTCAAAAACGTCTGCGGGTGCCCTGTATGATCTTATTAAGCCAGCTATTAAAAATGTTAAACCTGCTGGAGAATACAATCAGGTTGTAATTATATCAAAAAATAAACATATAGAACATTGGCTGAATGGAGAAAAGATATTAGAGTACGATTATCAAAGTAGTTCAATGTGGGAGCTTGTTGATAAAAGTAAATTTAAAGATATGCCTTATTTTGCAAAAGCCACTAAGGGTTCTATCGGATTTCAAGGTGATCATGGAGAAGTTTGGTATAAAAATATTAGAATAAGAAAATTATAGCAACTATGAATATCATAAAAATGAATCAAATCAAACTTACTATATTGCCATTAATCCTTGCCTGCTTCATTGGATGTTCTTCATCAACTAACGATTGGCAAATTCTTTTTGATGGAACGAATACTGAACAATGGAGAGGGTTTGGTAAGGAAAATTTTCCTGAAGACAATTGGAAGGTAGAAAACAATTCCCTAAAAACTATTCCCAGATTAAAAAATACTGTAGATATTATAACTAAAGATAAATATCAGAATTTTGAATTAGAGCTAGAATGGAAAGTTTCTAAAGCGGGTAATAGTGGAATTTTTTATTTTGCGTCTGAATCGCAAAGTTATATATGGCAATCAGCTCCTGAAATGCAAGTACTCGATAATGACAATCATCCAGATGGGAAAAACCCGCGCACTTCAGCTGGTTCCTTATTCGCTTTGATTGCCCCTAATAATGGCAAGACCAAGTCGGTTGGTAAATTTAATAAAGCTAAAATTAAGGTTTTAAAAAATAGAGTTGAGCATTGGTTGAATGGTGTGAAGATATTAGAATATGTTTATCAAAGTAATGCAATGTGGGAGCTCGTTGATAAAAGTAAATTTAAAGATATGCCCTACTTTGGTAAATCTACCAGCGGACATATTGGTCTTCAACATCATGGTGAAGAAGTATGGTATAGAAATATTAGGATACGAAAGTTGTAATATGAAAAGAAGAAAATTTATTAAAGACACCTCATTCTTAATTGGTGGATTGTCTTTACCTTTTGTTGGTTCATCATTTTTATCAGGTTGTTCCAATCAGCCTGCATTTAAAATTTCTTTAGCAGAATGGTCTTTGCACCGTGCTTTGCGATCGAAAAAAATTGATCATTTAGATTTTATTTCTCTAACAAAAGCTGAGTTTGGTCTTGATGCTGTAGAATATGTCAATTCATTCTTTTTTGATAAAGCGAAAGATCAAAAATATCTGAATGAAATGAAAACTAGGGCAAGCGATTATGGTGTAAAGAGCTTATTAATTATGTGTGACAATGAAGGTAATCTTGGTGATCCTGATTCAAACAAAAGAAATCAATCGGTGGAGAATCACTATAAATGGGCTGAAGCTGCAAAGTTTTTAGATTGCCATTCCATTAGAGTTAACGCCAGAAGCGATGATAGCTTGCCATATCAAGAACAGCTAGATTTAGCAGCAGATGGGTTAACTAAGCTTGTTGAGTTTTGCAATGGAATGAATCTCAATACAATAGTTGAAAATCATGGTGGGCTTTCATCAAACGGCGCTTGGCTATCTAGTTTAATGAAAAAAATAAATCATCCACGTGCTGGTACCCTTCCTGATTTTGGAAATTTTTTGATTAAAAATGAAGATTGGTATGATCGCTATAAAGGCGTTAAGGAGCTTATGCCTTTTGCAAAAGCAGTCAGCGCAAAAAGCCATGAGTTTGATGCAAAGGGCAATGAAGTTCGGACCGATTATTATAAAATGATGAAAATAGTTTTAGATGCAGGGTATAATGGCTATGTGGGAATTGAATACGAAGGAAACAGGCATTCTGAATACGATGGCATTCACCTTACTTCAAAACTTCTGAAAAAAATCAATAATCAAAATTCTTAGTTTAGCGATCTCATCATTGACTTGGCTGATCTTATCAGCGTCAATGTATAGCTATCGCTAGTTTTTGCTATGCTATCTAAATACCTTTGATATTTTGCTGAATTTAAAGGATTGTTAATATAATCAATTAATATGTCCTGAATTCTTTCATCGGTTTCATAAGGTTTTCCAATGCCTAAGTTTTTTGGCCACTCTCTGCTTTTTTTAATAATTTTACGTGCTTTGGTAAGCTGCTTGCTACGAATTAATCGTATAGATTTCTCAAGCAGTGCCCATTCATATAACTGGCGACTTTCTTTACCCATTTCAGATGGTAGAACTTTTGTATTATTTAAAATGTTTATGCATTCATCAACCTTCCCGAGGTATAGTAATGATTTAGCATGCAATACATGGACATTAAAATTATCTGAAAATTTTAGATGAGCTTTTTCCGAAACACTTTCAGCTTTTTTCCACATTTTATTTTCTTGGTAATACTGAACAGCATATAAATAAGCAATCCATGAATCTTGAGCATAATTGATTGCTCTTTCAAGGTCCTTTTCAGTTTGACCTTTCTTCCCATATGTATCATTCAATTTTGCGCGCGAAATATAAAACGGCATTGAATCAGGCGTATTTTCAAGACTATTAAATAAAGCCATTGCTTCTTCATTTCTATCTTTTGCCCAATAATTCAAACCAAGGTAGTATCTTAGCTTCCAGTCAGGAGTGCTATTTACAGCCCATTCTAAAGCTTGAATAGTTTCTCTTCGAAATGGATGAGCATAATCAGCAGATATATCTTTGATATTTTTTAACATTTGAGAATCTTGAGTTATATAGGCTAACCATATCTGAGAAATAGGATCAAGCGTAATGCTATTATTTAAGCGAACAAATAAATTCTTAACATCATTATTAAATCCGCGATTATAATATGAAATAACGTTTTCTAAATGTGTTTGGTTCTGATACTCATTACTAATCAATGATAAATAATGATTCCAATTTCGATCGGTAGGATTAAGAAAGTAAGATTCTAGATTCGCAATATGATGCAGTGGATCAATAGATAATAATGATGCGATTTCACGCCGAGCCTTAACTGGGTCATCCTTCATTCTATAGGCCATCGTTAATACTTGGCGAGCGCTCATATTTAACTGATTAAATTGTAAAGACTTCTGGGCATACTCTATAGCTAGATCATACTGTTTCTCATATAGATAAATTTCGGCCATCTCTAAAAATGCTGCGGAACGATGACTTATAGATCTTGCAGCCCAACCATATGATTCTTTAGCATTAATATGGTTTCCAAGCGCTCTATATAAGTTTCCTGCAATAAAATTTGATTCCGGGTCGTACGTATTTAATTGAAGGCTGGGATTGATCATCTCTAATCCTTTTTCATATTGACCGCTTCTGTAATAAATATCTGCCATCGCTGTTCTTGTTTGTAGGTGGTACGGTTCTTTGGATAAGACTTTTTCAAAAATATCTCTCGCTTCCTGATAAAATCTTTCTTTTAATAATTCATATCCTTGGAAATATTCCTGATCGTATTTGGACATAGCTGATATTACTTTTTTATCAAGCTTAAATGGGCGATCTAATAATTTTGTTTGAAGCTTAGTATTAAAATGTAGGTTGAGTTCATCTACTATGACCTCCATGCCATCGATGGAAATACTATCTACTAGTAGCGTATGAATTTCCATGGGCTTAAAGCTAATCTCTTTTGAAGCAATCAATTTTGAATTAGATAAAACATTGACCACTCCATCAATAGAAATAAATGAATGCAGTTTAATTGAAATATTACCGCTATCAGGTACCGATTGAATATTTAATACACCATTTTCAGATGCTTCACTTATTCCTCCTATTGCTTGGACAGGAAACCAATATTCAGTCCATTGATCAAAAGCATATGGATCAAATGAGGCTTTTCTAATTGGATTATTATTAGCTTGGTCTTCACGATACTGAACAAATTGCCTACCAGCCTGGAACTCGATGTATTGCCCATCGGTATCAGTTAAATGATCTTCCCAAATGCCCCCCTGATCAGAAAGAGACCATAGCCATAATTTCTGGCCAGGCATTTCATCATGATTTGCCCAATGACCAAATCCATATCCATCATTATGATAATAACCACCAAAGAAATTTTTCCAATAACCAATAACGTGGTATGATTTATGGCCACCAAATTTATTATTGGTGTATAGAGAGAGGTTCCTCTCTTTATCATCGATCGGCCATTTTCTAACCTCTCCATTATGTTTCAAATATTGGTTACCTGGAAAAATAAGCTCTAGATCATCCTTTGCAAATGCTGCTCCCGTCATCCAATTATAATAAGGCTGAACCATTGATGTGGAATTATACCAGCTCGTATTAGTTTTAAAATTTGATCTATCTTTTTCAAGATTTACTTCTACTCTCCAAAAAGTTCTAGAGGGTAAATCCATCCCTCCTACAAAGGTGGATACACTGCCATCGTTATTTTTTCGTACTAAATAGTCTACCTTAGTTGCTGTTGCGGGTGTATGACCAATAATGCCAAAATTAAATTCAATTCCTCCGGATGTCCATGGACCCCGCAGAGCAATATTGCGGAATTTCATTACCTCATTACGATAAATAAATTCTTCTCCATTTGATTTATCAACTGCACCCCAAACCTTACCGCCAACTTCAGGCAGCATAAAAACTTCAATATAATCATTCTCCATTTTAACTACTTGCCAACTTTGCGGTTTACTTTCTGAGCTATACCCCATAAAAGCATGATAAGGGTATAATCTTTTATCTTTTGTAAGTATTGGAATAGGATTGGGGTCAGAAAAAGGATATGTAGAAATAATTCTATCTTCTACAGTATAGCTTGCATCATTTCTTGAGCAGCTAACTATAAATAATAGAGCAAATGATAAGATGGCTATTGATGATTTATTCATATGGCAATATAGTTTCAAAGGTGAACATTTTCACCAAAAAAACCATTATTTGTAGCACGCTTAATATTCTGAAAGAAATGCCTCAATATCATTCCACGTTCCTTTATAAATACATCGACCCATTTTCTTATCTAATTGATAGTCGTACATTTTATCATAATAATTTTGAAGTAATTGCTGAATCCATTTGTGATGCTCGTCTTTATTATTGCTTTGAAAAGCGATGCTAATTTGTTTATCTATTTTTTTATAATTATCCGTTCCTAATCTTTTTGAAATTTTCTCTAATTGATCCATTAACTTATTACATAAGTTAATGGATGATTGATTCTCTAATGCATTAAGAACATATTCATTATAAATATGATCAGATCGAAGATCTAAAGGCTGATCAATAATTACAATTTTTGAATTAATCATTTTATGATAGAAATTTTCAGGAATAACCAACTTTCCAATCGTTTTCGACTCATCTTCTAATATAATTGTATTATTTGAAATCTTTAAATAATTACAAGCTAGGCTATTTTCAAAATCAATCGGTGATGGTTGCGGTGATTGAAATCCACCAAATGCAGAGCCTCTATGGTTTGCATGCATTTCAAGATCAATCCCATTACTGAGCTTTGAAACCAACCCTGTTTTATTTGAACCTGTTTTACCTGCAACAATAATCCACTCTTTTGAATCATTTGCAGCCTTATCAAGAATTGTTAAACAAGAATTTCTTAAAGATTTAAAACCTCCTTCAATCTTTGGTATATCAATCCCTCTTTCTGCGATCCAGCTTTGAGCAATTTCAGAGCGTTGGCCTCCTCTGGCGCAATACAGATGCGCTGAAGGGTTTTCTTCAATGAAGTCTAACCATCCTTTAATGCGTTGTTCTTTAATTTTATCTTTAACGATTGCGTGCCCTAGCTCCGTTGCAGACTGACCCCCTAATTTCTTATATGCTTTTCCAACTAATTCACGTTCTTCATCTAATAGTATTGGAAGATTAGTACTTGTTGGTAGAGCTCCTTTAGAAAATTCAACTGGCGCTCTTACATCTATAAGTGGAATTTGTTTTTGTAGTAAAGAAATTAGCATTGTCAGATTAAATTAAAAGTACACCAATGTAACTTTCACATCATATATAAAATGAAATTTTCAAAATTTATCATTGTTGGTATTCTTGGGGCTATTACGAATGTAATTATCTTCTATGCATTTGTTGATATATTAGGTTACAAGCCACTCCTAGTGTCAGCTATTGGTTTTCTTTTGGCTAGCTTTCAAAATTATATCCTAAATCATAATTGGACATTTAATCATATCACTAAAGATCGCTCGATAGCTACCAATGACTACCTCAAGTATCTAGGTATCGCTTTAATTGCATTATCAGTTAATTTATTTGTTCTCCAATATATTTTAATTGAATACCAGCCAGAACCTAAGGTCATTGGCCAATGTATCGGGATAGTTGCAGGTACGCTAATTAATTACTATGGCGCAAAACTTTGGGTGTTTCGTGCTTGAAATTAATCGCTTCACTAAAAGAGTATTTATTTTATCTGCTATTCTTTTGACAGTTCGTTTAATATTTATATCAAATACATTCCTTGTTGATGATGAGGCGTATTATGCAATGTACGCTCGACATCTATCTTGGGGTTATATTGACCATGGCCCTGTGGTTGCATTTGTTATTTGGTTCTTTACCC
>Ga0208261_1000529_pt1 | contig 14726 bp, 13 predicted proteins | sample Knorr_S7_td_DCM__FD_185595 | JGI IMG/M metagenome (GOLD analysis project Ga0208261, IMG submission 185595) | Marine microbial communities from Southern Atlantic Ocean transect - Knorr_S7_td_DCM_ad_131m_LV_B (SPAdes) (version 3) | ecosystem: Environmental > Aquatic > Marine > Oceanic | place...
AGGGTCTCTAGAACCTGTTGAAATTACTCTACCACCTGACTTAGGTTGTACGCTAGGCTCAGCGGCAGGAGCAGCTTCTGTGGTTGCTTCTGGTTTAGCAGCTGCGGTTTCAGTAGAACTACTTTCTGTAGTTGAACTTGTTGTACTACTTGCGGTAGTACTTGAGCTACTAGTAGAAGCGGTGCTGGCGGTGCTTGTAGATGAAGATGTAGAAGTTGTTTCTTCTTCATCGTCACCACCACAAGCAACAGCTACTATCATAGAGATAGCAACAACTGTGCCGAGCAGGAATCTAGGCGTAAGCCAAGACTTATGTGACATACATCACCTCCGTTCCCTATATACTTGCCCCAAATTTAGGACAATAATAAAAATCTGGGCCTAAAGTGATGTAACAATTATCAATCCAAGATAAACCGTCGCCACTAATAGACTCAGTGAATTCGTAACATAATAGTTAAAGAAATATTAATTGTCAATTAAAAAAATGTTAACTTTAAGTACATTTTTATTTAATATGAGCATCAAGGAATTCAATTAGATGAATTGTTTTCTTTCCTGTACCATCTTGGATTTGCTGAGAACATGAAATTCCAGTGGTTATAACGGTTGATTCAGGATTGTTTCTAATAGTAGGAAATAGTCGATGTTCTCCAATTTTCATTGATGTATCATAATGTTCCTTTTCGAATCCAAAAGATCCAGCCATACCACAACACCCTGAATCTAATTCCTGAATTGATAGTTCTGGTATTAGACGAAGACAGGATTCTAAGCTTTTTGAGCCTACTAAAGCCTTCTGATGGCAATGCGTTTGAAATAAAACTGTAGATGGGTCAGGTTTAAATTCTATATTTGTTTGATTAAGGTCTAAAGATGAGAAAAATTCATCAAATAAATACGTATTATTTGCTACAAGTAAAGCTTTTTCATTTGTTATTAATTCCGGGTATTCGTCTCTAAGAGTAAGTATACAACTAGGTTCTATACCTACAATTGGAATACCTTTTTCTGCGTAAGGTAGTAGTTTGTTAATATTATCTAAAGCTGAATCTTTAGCTTTGCCTAGTTCTCCTTTTGAAATCATTGTTCGTCCACAACATTCATTTTCTGCAAGAGATACTTTATACCCAGCCTTTTCAAGGATATTAATTGCTGCAACACCAACACTTACCTGATTATAGTCAGTAAATGTATCGTGAAAGAATACAATTTCTTTTTGTGAAGTTGTATCTGTGTTTAAGGAAGTATGTTTTTTGAACCAGTTCGGAAAGGTTATTCGGTTTATTTTTGGTAGTGTTCTCCTTCGATCAATTCCCAGTACAGTATCAGCAAGCCATTTTGTTATTGGCAGAGAGGTTATAAAGTTGTATAAAGGTCGTATTTTTGCATTAATTTTGTTTAGAGAGTTGACCCTTGAAAATAATTTGGATCTTAAGGGCATTTTGTTAGTCTTATAATAGTTATATAAAAACTCATATTTTATTTTTGCCATATCTACATTAGAAGGACATTCAGCTTTACATCCTTTGCATTCTAAACAAAGATCCATTACATCATGCAGGCCTTTGCTGGCAAATGTTTCAGTTGGAATTTTACCTGATAGAACTGATCTTAAAGCATTTGCACGTCCTCTAGTTGAATGTTTTTCTTCTCTTGTTGCCATATAAGAAGGACACATAGTTCCCGTAAGGTGTTTTCGGCATTCTCCAACGCCATTGCACATTTCTACTGCTCTAGAAAATCCACCATCTTTACTAAAATCTAATAATGTTTCTGGTTCTTTTGACTCATATGATGGACTTAAACGTAAATTCTCAGTCATTGGAGGAGTATTAATTATTTTTCCTGGATTTAATATATTATCTGGGTCAAATGTAGCTTTTACATCTTTAAAAGCTTGATATAAAGTTGGCCCTAACATTTTTTCAGTCCAGACACCACGGACAATACCGTCCCCGTGTTCTCCACTGAGTGAGCCATTAAATTCAAGTACAAGATCACTTATCTCTTCAGAAATAGTAACTAAATCTTGTAAACCAGATTCAGTTTTTATATTAATCATTGGGCGTATATGTAAACATCCTACACTAGCGTGTCCATAATATCCTGCAGTTGTGTTGTGACTACGGACAATGCTATCAAATCTGCGTACATATTCAGGTAATTTTTCAGGAGATACTGCAGTATCTTCTACAAAAGGTAATGGTTTTGAATCACCCTTAACGCTCATTAGCAGTCCTAGACCCGCAGCCCTTAAAGCCCATGCTTGTTTTTGCTCAGCAGCAGTAAGAGCTTTTATAGAAGCATACGAAAGATTTTTTTGTTTTAAGGCTAGATTCATTTTATCAATTTTTGCTTCAACTTCTTTCATATCATTACCGAAAAATTCGACTAGCAAAATTGCTTCTGGATCTCCTTCAACAAAACTTTGTTGGTTTGCAAATCCCAATGATTCTTTACTTCTATCAAGAATCATTTTATCGACTAATTCAATAGCCGATGGCCCGTGTTCAAGTATCATTACAGTTGCTTCCATAGATCTAAACAAATCTGCAAAATGTACTACTGCCAATCCAACATGTGTAGGGATTGGTTCTAATTTGACCTTTGCTGCTGTTATTGTGCCTAAAGTGCCTTCAGATCCAACAATCATCCTAGACATATTTACAGGACCCCCATCATTAAGGAAATCTAGGTTATATCCTGAAACTCTTCTTTGTATTTTTGGATATCGAAAATCGAGCTCTTTTTGATGTTGTTTAGCTAACTTTAGGGTTTCAGAATAAATTCGTTTTTCCAATGAATTGGACTGTGAATCTAAAATATTTTCAAGTTTTGCACCTTCTACATCCTGAAAATGAACTTGTTCAGCATTTGATAAAATTACATCAAGCTCAAGAACTTGATCTGAAGTCTTTCCATATACCACAGAATGAGCTCCACATGAATTATTTCCTAAAGATCCACCTATAGTTGCTCGACTTTTTGTTGTAGGGTCAGGGGTATAATATAGTCCATAGGGTTTGAGGTGAGCATTGAATTCATCTATAGTAATTCCTGGTTGTACAATTGCCCAGCGTTCTTCAGGATTTACCGTTAGAACCTTATTCATATATTTTGTAAAGTCTATAACTATACCGTGGTTTACTGTTTGTCCTGCAAGACTAGTTCCACCTCCACGTGGTAGAAATATAGTTTTGCTTTCTGAGCATATGCGAATAATTTCTGCTACATCTTCAGCATTTTTTGGTAGTGCTATACCTAATGGTTCCATTTGATAAATAGAAGCATCAGTACTATACATCCATTTTGAGTATGAGTCCGATTTAACGTCACCTAAAATAGATTTGTTGATTTCATTATTAATATCGAGTGATAGATTTATCATACAAATATTTGTTTCACACCAATTAAAAAGTCAAAATTATTATAACAGCTTTAAGATGTCATAATATTTAATTATATCCTAATTCTTTTTATTTATGTTCATATTTTGTTTGACCATTACAGTTAGTAATATTAAACTATCAAGAAAGTAGCGTTTATTTATTCAATTTTTTAGGAGAAAAAAGATGGCACACCCTGAACCAGTTACTGATGGTGATTTTAAAGAAAAAGTAATCGATTCAAGTACACCTGTACTTGTCGACTTCTGGGCTGATTGGTGTGGACCATGCAAGATGGTAGCACCAATTGTTGATGAACTTGCAGAAGAATTTGATGGAAAAGTTAAGTTTGCAAAGGTAGACGTTGATACCAATCCGCAAACTTCTCTTAGCTTTGGGATTCGAAGTATACCTTCCTTATTAGTTTTCAAAGATGGAAAGGTAGTTGATCAAGTTGTCGGTGCTGTACCGAAAGCTGTACTTAAGAAGCGTTTAGAAGAAGCTTTATAATCGATAATTCTTACAATTGCCATTTGGGAGTGGATGGGGCCCGGTGGCTTCTGCGGACTTCAACTCCGTTGTCTTGACGGCTTCCCGTTGAGAGGTGGGTTCGACTCCCTCGCACTCCCGCCAGTTTGTTCAGGCTCTAGAATTTGGAGAAGAATGAAACCACTAAATGAACTCGGTCAAAAGATAAGTATTATTGGTACTAGTAATAGTGGGAAATCCACTTTAGCACAGTATTTGGCGAAAAAATTAAAAGTTCCATGTTACCATTTGGATCAATTAGCATTTCATCCGAATACTAACTGGGTAAGACGCCCTAGTGAAGAGTTTATACAAGATCATAATAAGCTATTAAGTGGTGAAAGTTGGATTATAGAAGGTAATTATAGTTCTTGCATGAAAGAAAGATTTGATAAATCAGATTCTGTTATTTGGTTGGATTCTTCAGTTATATCATGTGTTTATCGGTATGTAGCAAGGGCGATTAAAAATGATTCAAGTCGTCCAGGACGTTTGGATGGAGCAACAAAAGAATTCAATTTTGATATGATTACACACATACTTTTTACTTACCCTAAATTAAGAAAAAGGTATTCAGGTTTGTTATCATCATCTAATGTTTCTCCGTTGATTATTAGTTCTATGAAAAATTTGAATAAGTATTACAAAGACTGGGAACTCGATTGATGATGAAGACTGTATATTATTCGGAACGTCAAAGATTCAATCAATGGTGGGTCTGGGGAAGTGCATTCTTAGGACCAGTTTTGTTATTTTTGCCATTGTTAGGATTAATACTTTCTGGATCATCATATATTGTATTACTGTTAATTTTCATTTTAACTTTTTGGCTACCAATTTTTTTATACTGTATACATTTAGATACAGAAGTAAATGAATATGCTATATCTGTTAAATTTAGATTTTTTCATAGGAGTTGGGTTGAATTTAAATTTGATGATATAGAATCCGTAGAAGCTTGCACATACAAACCAATAAAACATTATGGTGGATGGGGCATACGATATGGAGTTAAAGGGAAAGCATATAATGTTAGTGGTAATGAAGGAGTTTTAATCAATTTTAAGGATGGTACGAACATATTGATAGGCTCCTTGAATCATGAGGCTTTACAGTTAGCTATAGAAGAAAGATTGAAACCTTAGCTTTTAAAATTCCATAAAGGTTTAAAAATAAATATACCTAGTATAAATAGAGTAAACGTTATTGTTCCACCTATTAATATTGCTATGTCAGCACCATAAAATTGAGCAATACCTCCAGCAATGAGTGCACCTACTGGCATTAAACCGTGGTCTAGCATGTATATACTCATAACTCTGCCTCTCATAGAATTTGGGGTAATAGTTTGAATAATTGTATTATTTGTTGAATGATAAATCATTTGAAAAGCACCTTGGAATATAATTATTATCATTGAGAAAATTAATAATTTGGTTTGTGAAAAAACAATTAATGATAAGCCAGCTAAAATACCAATAACAAATAACATTTTACCCTTATGCGTAAAATTACCAAGACTAGCTAAAATTAATGTTCCAATAAAAGCACCTAGACCCATAGAAGATAAAATGTATCCTAAGCCATTTGCATCTACTTTTAATATATCTTTGGAGAAAACAGGCATAAGGCTTTGTGTAAAAGGCATCATAAAAATTGAGGGAACTAAAGCCAATAGAACTAATGCTAGAGTCGTTTTTTCTTTAACAACATATCTCACACCTTCAATGAAGTCTTCTGAAAAGGAATGTTTTGATGTTTCTATGATGTTGTTATTGGGTATTCTTATAGGAAGAACAATTAACGTTACGAGAAAAAACGATATTGCTTGAATAAAAAAATTGGTCGCAGGGCCTACAGCTACGATTAATATACCTCCTACTGCTGGTCCAAGCATTCTTGTTATATTAAAAGCAGCGGAATTGAGTGCAATCGCATTCATAAGATCTTTTTGTGGTACTAAATTAGGAACTAATGCCTGACGCACGGGATTACCAGACGCCCAACCTGCTCCACTTAACATTGAAAATACAAATATGTGCCATGTTTGAAGATTGCCTGAATATATAAGTAAGGCAAATGATAGCCCCAGAAGTGATAATAATAGGTGTACAGCTATCAATAACCTTTTTCTGTCCATTCTGTCGGTGATAACTCCTGCAATTGGACCCATAAAAAGAAAAGGCAATGCCCTTATACCAGTTACGGCACCTGTTAAGAAAGCAGAATTAGTATATTCATATGCTAACCAACCTAGAGTTACTTGTTGTATCCAGTTACCAGCAGATGTAAAAAATGTACTTGTTATGAGGAATCGGAAATCGTGATATTGTAAAGAAGTAAAAGTATGAAATCTAAACCCAGACTTTTTGTTTTGTTTTTCGGTTGTTTTTAGTGATTTTCGACTCAATTAACGATTACCTTTACGAAATAGTTGCATAAATAAAATAAAATGTAAATAAAATCACAATTCTAAAAAACATTGTATGAAAAATTTTGATAAGATTTATATAATTTCATTTATTTAATTGCTAGGTAGGGAAGTAATGTCTATAAAAGGTAAAACAGCTTTAGTAACAGGTTCTAGTAGGAGTCTAGGAAAATCAATTGCAATTTCTTTAGCAAAAAGTGGTGCAAATGTTGTTATTAATCATCGTGATAGTGAAGATGAAGCAATTGAGGTTGCTAAAGAAATTGAAGACCTTGGAGTTCAATCCTTAGTAGTTCAGGCAGAAGTATCAAAAAAAGATGATGTTTTAAAAATGTCAGAAACAGTTCATGAAAAATTTGGCGGTGTAGATATATTAGTAAATAATGTTGGTACAAGTGCAATGGTTCCGTTTTTAGATATGACTGATGAGGATTGGCATCAAATAATAGGGATTAATCTACATAGTTTTTTTTATTGTACCCAAACTTTTATAAGACATATGGTAAAAAACCAATGGGGAAGAATAATTAATATTACTGGACATGCATCTTTACGAGGAAGCCCTTTTGCAGCTCATACTGTTGCTGGTAAAGGTGGTGCTGTTGGTTTTACTAGATCTATAGCTACTGAATTTGCTGATCAAGGGATTACTTGTAATAATGTTGCTCCAGGACATATGGATACCCCTCCACGACGGCCATATTATACACAACTTAAGGAAGAAGTTGGACAGGAATGGTATGGTGGATGGATTTCAAAAATTCCTATGAAAAAATTAGGAGATCCAGATGAATTTGGGGCATTATGTGCCTTTCTAGCCTCAGAAGACGCGTCATATATCACCGGGCAAATGTTTCTAGTAAATGGTGGAATTATGTACTCATAATAATATTAATTATGGGCATAACGTTCTTCTAGTTCATTAAGCATGTCTATACCTGTAAGGCTATTAATTTCTTCGAACGATGATACTAAATCGGGTCGCTCAATAAGAGATTTTGTTTCTATAGATTCTTTTAAGATACCCAAAGCTGTTTTCATACCAGTAAGTGCTGCACCTGTAAGTAGCCTTGGATAAATTACTGCGGATATTCCTATGTTCTCTAATTCTTGGGCTGAAATTAAAGGAGTTGTAGACCTTGATCTAATGCCAAATCCCATATTAATTGCTAATGGTTTAGATACATTATTCACAACTTTCTCCATATCTTTCAAAGATAATAGAGCATCTGCAAATAAGAGATCAGATCCAACACTTTCAAATGCTTTTAGACGATTGATAACTTCATCAATACCGTCAGTTGCGAAAGAATCTGTACGTGACATGATAACGAAATTGGGGTCTTCACGTGCTTCTACTGCAGAACGAATCTTTTGGGTAGCTTCTTCTCTAGTAATAACGTTTTTACCTTTCATATGGCCACATCTTTTAGGCCATACTTGATCTTCAATCATAATTCCTGATACACCTGATTGTTCAAATTGTTTGACCGTAAAGTGAACATTAACTGCATTACCGTAACCAGTATCAGCATCGGCTTGTAAAGGAATAGTTGTACAATTTACCATTGCTCTTGACCGAGAAAGGTTTTCTTCAAGTCCCATTACCCCGACATCAGACATTCCGAGTGCACTTTCACTTAAACCTGCTCCTGAAATAAATCCAGATTCAAATCCCAGATGTTCTACTAATCTAGCACTGAATCCATCATAAACTCCAGGACCAATAAGTATATCTTTCGATTCGAGTAATTTCTTATATTGTTTTCTTTTGGTGGTTGCTGCAGAGTCCATAAGTATTTCCTTTATATTTAATTTTCATAACTTTTAGCCACTCCTAATGGAGCATTGCCCTCATGGACACTTTTTATATTACTGTAAGCAAACTCAGCTCTTCTAAACCATGTATCCCATGTAGTTCCTGCACTATGAGGAGTAACTATTGTGTTGTCTAATTGCAGTAAAGGATTATCTTTTTCTACAGGTTCAGTGTTCATTACATCTAACCCTGCTCCAGCAATGGTATTATTTTGTAATGCTTTGATGAGGTCAGGTTCATTTACAACTGGTCCACGACTAGTATTTATCAAAATTGCAGAACTTTTCATTAATGATAATTGCTGAGTATTTATTATTCCTTTAGTTTCGTTCGTTAAAGGTGTATGTAGTGAAATTATATCGGATGTTTTAAATAATTCTTCAAGTTCTACGTAAGATAAATTTAGATTTTCCTCCTCTTTTTCAGACAAACGATATTTATCATGATATTGAACAATGCAATCAAATCCTTGAACACGTTTAGCAACTTTTTTCCCTATATTTCCAATACCGAAAATTCCTACTTTTTTATTTGCCATTTCATAGGTATTAAAACCATCAACAACACCTCTCCAATTACCTTCTCGTACGCCTTTATCACTTAAAGTAAGTTTTTTATATAGAGCCAACATAAGTAACACTGCATGATCTGCAACTGCCCAAGAATTTGCTCCACCGTTATTTGCACAGGAAATATTCAATTCTGCTAATAATTCAAAATTCATGCGATCGTACCCAGCACTCAAAAGTTGTATAAGTTTGAGGTTTTTTGCAGATTTAATCAGAGAATCTGGGAGAGCAATACCATAACCTATTATAAATTCAGTATCTTCAACAATTTTATGAGTTTTCTCGCTATCAATACCCTCGTTAATAATAGTTGTTTCAAAACCTTCTGGAGTGTATGTTGCTATCACTTCAGCCAGATGTTTTGGTAGATTTGTAATAAAAACAATTTTGATTTTACTCATAGTGTCTCCGTTCACTTTTCTTGTTTTATTAGTACGGTACTTCTAGTTTTGTAAGTAAATCATGAAATTCATCTTTAGTTTCTTGGCTTAATTCCGGGCCAGGATGTCTAACTCTATAGCTACTTATCAAACCACGATTATGAAGGGCATATTTCCTTATTGAAATACCGATTCCTTCTTGAAACTCAAATAATAGCATTGGTAAATATTTAAAAAATATACTTTCAGCTTCTTGCAAATTACCATTAGCTACATTTGTATAGATATCGACCAGAACTTCTGGGTAAGCAAATCCAGTCATTGCACCAGAGGAGCCTCGATTCAGTTCGTCTAATAAAAATACTCCACCTAATCCACCAAAAATAGATAACTTATCACCAGTTAAATTTCTTATAGCAGTAATTTTGCTTGGGGTAGGAGGGTCTTCAAGTTTAAGGTAAATTACTTGGGGAATTTTTTCAGCTAATTGTGATATAAACTGGGGAGGCATATGAACCCCAGAGGTTTGTGGGTAATCTTGAACAACAATGGGAATATCTATGCATTCTGCAATTTTTTCATAATGGGCAAGTAAAGCTCCTAAGTTTGGTTTACCCATAGGTGGAGCAGAAATCATGACAGCAGATGCCCCCAATTTTTCAGCCTCTTGACTATACTTTATTGTTGCTTTAGTACTTGCTGCAGTTGTCCCAACAGTAACAGACAAACCATTAGCATTATTAATAACTTCGCTTGTGATAATTTGTCTTTCTTCATCTGTTAGACGAGCTGATTCGCCTGTAACTCCAAGTACTACGACGCCTTCACATCGAGAAGAATATGCTTTTTGCATAAGGTTTGAAATTGAATTTACATCTACTTCTTCATTATCTAAAAATGGAGTTGCAAGCATCCAATGTACACCGGTAAATGTTTTAGTCATAAAATGCTCCTTTTACTGTTGTATATTATTTTTCAACAATTTGGATAAGAACACCATTTGTTGATTTAGGATGCAAAAACACCTGTCCTTTAGGATTATCAGCGCCAATTAATTGTACTCCGTTAGACTCCAATTCCTTTATTGATTGTTCTATATTTTCAACAGCCAAAGCAACTAGATGTACACCTTCCCCTGATCTTTCAATCTTACGACCAACCGGGGTTTCTGGACCAAGTGGTTCAACTAGTTCAATATGAGTACCATTTCCAAGATTGAAAAAAGCTTGTTTAATACCAAGTTTTTCAGACACATCTGTACGTTCTAGCTCCATACCCATTCCATTTTGATAATTTGAAATGCCTTGGTTTAAATCTTTGACCGCAATAACAATATGATCAATCCATTTATAGTCCATAATTTATCTCCTGTTTTATATTATTTTTTTATTCCATCTTGGTTGTTTTTAAATAATCTAGGTAGGATGATAGAAGCAATAATCGTCGTAGACATTGTCATAATTACTGAAACACCGAATAGATCTGTACCAATTATTCCTTTTGATAAACCTATACCAGCAATAATTAATGCTATTTCACCTCTAGGTATCATACCTACCCCTATTCGGAGAGAACCTATTCTATTGAAACCAGAGAAAAAGGCAGGAATTCCACTACCTATTAATTTGTCGAGTGTAGCAGTTAGAGATAAAACAATACCAAACACTAAAACTGGAGTACTGATAGCTGAAAGATCTACCATCATACCCATTACAACAAAAAATACTGGTACTAATAGGTTGTAAATATTATGTAATTGATGTTCTATTTCATGTTTAATTTTTGAATTAGACATTCCTAATCCAAAAGAATAAGCACCGATAATCATTGCGAGGCCAAAATGTTCAGCCAGTGCTGCACAAATAAGTGCTAATCCCAATGGTATGGCTACCAAGGCTCCCTCTGTATTAAATCCAGAAATAAACTTTGAAAGAGGACTTGATAAAAGGAAACTTAAAGCAGTTATTGCTAGCCAAATTCCAACAGCTTGTACAGCTATGATTAAGATATTTGACGATGAAATAGTTTGGGTTTCATTTAAACTTATAACTATTGCTAAAACCAATATTCCGAAAACGTCATCGAATACAGCAGCCGCTAAGATAGTAATCCCTTCAGCACCATCTAACTTTCCGAGGTCTTTAAGAATACGTGCAGTAATTCCAATCGATGTTGCAGTCAATATCGATCCTATAAATAAAGCTTGAATACTCATAAATGATTCTGCAAATCCAAACAATACAGTTAAGCTTGCTCCTACTGTAAAGGGAACAGCTACTCCACCAATTGCAATAAAAAAAGACTTTCTTGCATATTTGAGAAATTGTTCTAGGTTTGTTTCTATACCAACAACAAACATGAGGACCAACGATGCGACCTGACCAAGAAAATTTATTTCTGGAGGTATTTCATGACCATGGTCTCCAGGAAATAACGGGCCAAAAGAACCTAATGCAATTGCTCCTAAGGCAAAGGGTCCAATAATAACTCCTGCAAATAGCTCACCAAGAACAGGCGGGACTTTTATATATCTTACTGCTATTTCAGCAGCTGATTTTGCTACAATAAATATAATTGCTAGTTGTAACATCAACTGAATAATATGTTCTGCATGACCTTCCATAATTTTTCAAAACCTCACGAAATAAATTATAATTTTTATGGCACGCCTGGAGGGATTCGAACCCACGACACTCGGTTCCGAAGACCGATGCTCTATCCACTGAGCTACAGGCGCTTATTCAGCACATTTTATATTTAAAATGACCTAATTACAATCCATTATCAGGAGGGGTCAAACCCTATCCATACTGTTTTCCAGACATGGTTCCCTAAAAAGTGTTTCGTCAATTTTTATCAATTGTTATAAAAGCATAGTCCCGGTTGTAAAAGTGGCTCTTTTTATATCTTTATATCACTTAGGATATGCCTGACAATTCTATTCTAAGAAAAAAGCATGACTAGGCTAACACCACCCACTAGAAACCCAAACAAAACTACAAGCAAAAGCTTACCAATCTTACTCCAACTTTGAGGTAGCCTGCCGAAACCCCAACCCCATTCCTCCTTCCCCTTCATCTTCGGGTCAGGAACAAAAAGGAACCACCAAGTAAAAGCTAAAAAGGGAGTAGCAAGAAGTATACTTACTGTAATAATTAATAATTCTCTTAGTGTCATTTACGCCTCTTACTTGAACTTGAGAATGATAAAAATACATACAACAACAACAGCTGTAAGACTGAATAATTCTGATAGTGTCATTAAAGAATCCTCATTCCTAAAAAGGATATGTCACAAAAACTATTATTACAGTGACAATTAATAAGTATATAAATTGTTCTCTCATAATGCCAAGATTGTATCACAGGGTTGTGACAGTAAAAGGGCAGACTGTGACAGTTTAATAATTACAATTAGCACCATAGTAGTACATACAATCTAGAATAAGTTCATCAACTATATTGAAGGTGTTAAATATTAGCATTAAGATAATTAATGCTAGCAGGACAGGTACACCTATAAAGATTGTTTTCCCATATGGCTGATTCCAATATGTGTTTATATAGAAACCTATGTACCCAAAAACGATAGCTACTATAAAACAAATTGCAATATAAAGGTTGGTTCTTTCTTCCATTATTGCTACTGAAAAAAGAAGAAGAAGAAGAATAGCTTGTAAATACCCACCTATAACTGCGTAAACTATTGCACTTAGAATTCTTAATGCTATTAACATTACTACCACCTCTCTTTGCGAGGGATTTTACCACAGTGTTGCTAAGAAGGGTTATGGATACATTAAGTTGGAATATTATCCATCACAAAAATTTGCCAGTTTCCATCTCTATCTGATTCAAAAGCGATTTTAGTCCCATCAGGTGACAATGAAGTCGCCCATTCATCGATATCAAATGTATTTGTGAGACGAGTTTGTTGAGTACCATCTGCGTTCATAATATAGATTTCAGCATTTCCATCTCTTTCAGAAGTAAATGCTATTTTAGTCCCGTCACGAGACCAAACAGGTTTATATTCCAAACTATTATTATTAGTAAGGCGAAGTTGATTAGTACCATCTATATTCATAATATAGATTTCCATATTTCCGTCTCTTTTCGATGTAAAGACTATTTTAGATCCATCAGGAGACCACGATGGATTGCTATCCTCTACATTATTATTTGAAATATTAATTTGATCTGTACCATCTGAATTCATAGTATTAATTTGAGGTAATCCATCTTTTTCAGAAGTAAACACTATTTTAGTTCCATCAGGTGACCATGAAGGTTTATAATCATCATAACTATTATTTGTAAGTCTAATTTCATTAGTTCCATCTGAGTTCATTACATATATTTCCCTAGAACCAAACTTTCCAGAAAAACTATCATTATCTGCTCTATCTGAATCAAAAGCTATTTTAGCCCCATCGGGTGACCAAGAAGGCCTACGGTTTTTTCCGTTATATGTAAGTCGAAGTCGATAAGTACCATCACTATTCATTACAAAGATATGTTCATTATCAGAATTTTCAAAAGTAAACACTATTTTAGACCCATCCGGTGACCAGTCTGCATAATAATTATTTTCAATATTATTTGAAATATTAGTTAGTTTAGATAAATATTGAGTCGTTAGTGCTTCATCGATCATTTCGCGAGCATTTGGTGTTACCCAATCTTTCCAAGCATTATTATTCTTGAGATACCAAATAGCCGTATCTTGGGATGGATTATAGCTAGAATTTTTGATGTTGTTATAATAAATTTCCGATAGTATCTGATTATTCGAATTCCAATCCCACTTTGTTAAGAAATCTCTAAGCTCTATGTAATCATCCCTAAGATAGTCTGAATGAATACCGATCATAACTTCTGTATCGGGATACGCACATCCCAGATTTGGATTTAGATTGAGACAATTAGAAGGATGTGGCTGAATTAAATTTCTCATATCAAGATTGTAAGACAAAATCGATGGCCCCCAATAATAAAACAACAGCGGATCTTGATTAGTATACGCAGTGTTAATTTTGTTTTCTAAATCACTAACAGATTCTGGCTCACGCAAAAGCACATGGTCACTTAATCCGTACGCAGTAATTTGATCTTCAGCAGTCCCTTCAAAACTATAAAGTACAGCCTTGCCTCCACTATCATCTTCCGCAAACAACGCTTTATATACTGGATTATTTAAATCTTGAACATTTGTTAGTCCAGTGTTGGCATCTTGAACATAACCCGGAATCATAAATGTACTTTGCCAACTATCATCTAAACTCTTACCAGGAGAAAATACTTCATTTTGCTGAAGAGCTGATGTCCAGTCATTGTTTGGAGTCCAGATTTCCATTCGAATATCAAGCTCTCCATTTCTCAAAGCCTGAACCTCAGTTCCATATTGCATCAACAGTTCACTTGTACTATATCCGTATCCTTGTTCCAAAATATATCTGGAAACAGCATTTTGGATAATCCCACTATCCCATTTGATACCAGAGAAAATTAATGTTTCACCTTCTCCTTCAAGTACTACAGGGACTATTGGCGTTGGTAAAGGTGTTGGGATTGGTGTGGGTGTTGGTGTGGGTGTTGGTGTTGGTGTTGG
>Ga0208261_1000530_pt1 | contig 14719 bp, 14 predicted proteins | sample Knorr_S7_td_DCM__FD_185595 | JGI IMG/M metagenome (GOLD analysis project Ga0208261, IMG submission 185595) | Marine microbial communities from Southern Atlantic Ocean transect - Knorr_S7_td_DCM_ad_131m_LV_B (SPAdes) (version 3) | ecosystem: Environmental > Aquatic > Marine > Oceanic | place...
CGAATTCGATTAAATTATTTAGGAGTAAGTTAACTTACTTCTTTGGCAGATCTTTTCATGAAGGCAAATACTTAGGCAGTTGTTCCTTGAGAATACGAATATGTTCCGGCCCAGTTCCGCAGCATCCTCCCAAAATTTGTACGCCATGACTACTGACCCAGTCTTTTAGTACTTCAGAATATTTTTCTGGTGTACAGATTTCCTTAAAATTCCAATCAGGTTTTTCCAGTGTCCCAGTTTCCGCATAGGCCAGTTTTGGTCCATGCCAGTGTCTGCTCATAACTTCCAGAGCAGGTTCAGTATCTCTGACCTGGCTGTGCATGATCCCTGCTGCATCTCCACCAAGATTTACTGTTTCTTTAACCAGTTCTTCAAAATCACCTGTGGGAGGTTTGCTCTTCACATTTTTCCAACGCCAGTTAATCACACTTTTTCCATCATCTGCCATCATTGCGCTGTAACCGATCCAGACAGGCAAACCTGTGGAAAGAGCTGCCTCAATGACCAGTATGGAATTTTCTGTTTCTCTCATCATCTCCACAATGAATAGATCCACTCCCGATTCAGCAAGTATTTCTGCCATTTCCCTGTAATTGCTTTTGACACTTTCTCCTACTGCAACTTCCTCCTCGTTATTGAATGGAGCCATGCTTGAGATCGAACCCGCAATCCAAACCTCATCATCTGCTGCATTATCACGGGCCTTCAATGCTAACTGCACAGCCTCTTCATTTATAACCCTGAACTGGTCACCTAGATCAATGCTTTCGAGCACATGTCTTGCTGTGGCAAAAGTATTTGCTGTTATAACCTGCGCGCCGGCACGTATATAGTCTTCATGGACCTGAAGGGTAATTTCAGGGTGTGTCCTATGGGCAATACCGCTCCATACATCTTCATCCATGGATACTCCACGCTTCTGAATTTCAGTAGAAACACCTCCGTCTAACAGGATAACTTCTTTATTTTTCAGGCGATCACTTAAAGTTGTCATTTTTTCTTTTTTAAGAAATAAAGTAATGAGCAGGTTTAATTGATTATATTTGACCACTCATATGAAGTTCCAGCAAGGGCAGACGGTCATGCCCGAAAAACATCTCATCCTTTACAAAAAATGTTGGAGCACCAAATGCCCCACGTTGGACTGCTTCATTGGTAGATTGGAATAATGCGTCCTTGATTTCTTGAGTTCCTGCACGTTCAACTGCATCCTTGCCAATAAGGGACGCCACTACTTCAGGATCAGCAATGTCCTGATTATTAACCCAGTATGCCTGAAAAAGTGTTTGTGCCGCCTGAGGAATTTGATCTATATTAAAACCGCACAGCGTGCGCATGGCAAGCACGGTACGCACAGGAAAATCAGAAGGAAATTTTATTGGAATTTTCAGATGTTCTGAAAGTCGTTGTAAGTCCTTCACTAGATAGGGTTTTTTGGTAGGATGCAGTCCAGGCGGTTCTTTGGTGCCCACTGCATTAAAAACACCCCCTAACAGAAAAGGTTTCCAATTTACTTTCGCATTTCCCCGGCGCGCAACGTCGTCTATCAAGATGGAAGCAATATAGGAATAGGGACTGACAATATCAAAATAAAAATCAATTTGTTGTTCCATTTTAAATTTTCTTAGCAGTTTAGATTAAGGTTTACGAATTTTGCAGAAACAGTTAATTGCATATGGCAAATATTTTCATTTCATGGTTGAGTTTAAAGTTTTCTGCAGAATAATTTTTGAATTCAAGCAGTTAAGTGATGATCAATAATTAAAAAAATTTGACAAATGCTGATAATACTCCTCTTTGTATGAAATGTCATTATGTCCGGAATTTTTAATGGTTATTGCAGTAATCTGATCCGGAGGAAACGCATTGATTAGGCGGTGCGAATGATTATAGGGAATGACTTCGTCATTTTCTGCTATAAGAGCGATTGTTTCTGCTTTAATATTTTTTACCCTACTCAGTGAATCAAACTTGTCCTTCAGCAGCATAAAGACGGGAAAAATAATAAATTTGCTCTGACCGAGATTTTTGATGCTGTCGTAAGGTGTTATAAGTGCCATTTTATGGATAGATCTTTTTGATGCAAGATATACTGCTACTCCGCTTCCTAGACTGCGTCCAATCACAGAGATATTTTGATGTTTCTCCTGAACCTTGTCGAAAAGCAAAAGAGTATCTGAAAAAATCCCCTTTTCTGTAGGATGACCTGTACTTTGTCCATAGCCACGATAATTAAGCAGGTAAACTGTATGAATAGGAAATGATGTTAAAAAGTCTTCAGCATTGTAAATCACTGATTCCGCGTTGCCTCCAAAATACAGTAGTGCGTCATTTTTTCCCTCATTCAATACTATTACTTCAATTGACTCGTTTTGATTGACCAGCTTCAGCTGGGGAAAACTATGCTGTATTTTCTCGGTCGGATAATAAAGCAATTTTCTCTGCAGTAAATACATTACTGCGCATGCAATTAAATAAATCAGCAAAATGTAAATCATGTTCTCAAGAGTTTTACGCTTCATTATTCAGGATGCATTCATGATTAAGGCGTACACCATTCTTCTTTTTCAGCACTTTGTATTACGGCCTCAAGTACCTTCATGTTTTCTACAGCATCTTCGATTGGGGTTGGTACCTTTTCATTTTTGAGTACAGCTAATGAGAAAAGATCGCCTTGTATTGTGTACTGATCACATATTTTAATTTCAATTTCCTCAATTATTTCATTATTTTGAAAGAGCATCTTACAAGGCTTATCAGGTGGAGCATTGAACGGAATTTCAATCTCGATTCTGCCTTTGGTGCCAAAAACATTTACCCGCTGATATGGAACAAGCTGAGTTGAACAAGTGAATGTCGAAGTTCCCTGGACAAAATCAAGAATTCCTGAACAGATTCGGTCAGTCTCAAAGCCAGGATCGTATTCAATCTTTCCGAAAACTCTTTGTGGCTCTTCATCAAAGATTAATCTTGCTAGAGAAATGCAATAGCAGCCTATGTCCATCAAACCTCCACCCCCAATGTCTACCATGTTTCGGATGTTTTCAGGATCATCGTTGTAATAAGAAAAGAAAGAATGAACGGTTTTTACCATACCGATCCCTCCACCATTAATCAGCTCAAGGGCCCGTATCCATTGAGGATGGTGGCGGTACATGAATGCTTCCATCACTTTCAGGTGAGGAAATTTTTCCGTCTCTTTAAGTAATTCTTTAGCCTCGGTTGCAGTAAGTGCAATGGGTTTTTCACACAACACATGTTTGTTTGCGGCAAGTGCTTTAATGGTCCATGGAACATGCATGTGGTTAGGTAGCGGTATATATACAGCATCTATGCTGGTATCGTCCAGCAAGTCCTTATACGATCCAAATGCTTTGGGAATCTTAAGGTTTTTTGCTGCTTCACGGGCACTCTCATGAGTTCTTGAAGCTATTGCCACTATCTCGCTTAGTTTTCCCTGCTGCATCGCAGGAATCACCTTTTCAATGCCTATTTTTGCTGTGCTGAGTATACCCCAGTTAAGTTTTTTCATAATGTAATTTTTCTTTCAGGAAGTATATTTAAACGGAAGAATCTAATACTCTGCTTTTTCCTTCTTTAGTATTTGAACCCATTAGCGCCAAGACCACTATTGCCCCTAGTATAAGCGCACCACCGGAAAGAGCTGTTTTTGTCGGAGATTCATCAAGGAATATCCAAACCAAAAGTGGTCCGGCAATTATTTCTGTAAGAGAAAGCAGTGTCAGTTCCACAGCTTTCAGATGACGTGCACCGGAAGTAAAAAGTAGAAAGCCCAGTCCGATTTGGAAGATTCCCATTCCACTGCTGTAAATCCAGTCCATAGTTTGGAGGATGAACACATCACTCCTGATAATCATCATAATAAAAGCGAAAATTGTAGCAGTTATGCTGGCAAGAAAAATAGTAGGGAGTAAATCATTTGTATGATTTGCGCGAAGTGTGATTGTCATGCAAGAAAAACCAAGGGCGGCGCACAGTGCAAAAAATTCACCTAGTCCTTTGCCCAAAGAAAATTCTTCCCAAACCATGACTCCAAGTCCTATTGCACTCACTATCATACAAAGCCAGGTAATCACAGTTATTTTCTCCCCTAGAATTATCCTTCCAAGTAATGCTGTGACAAAAGGAGCTGCTGCTAGAATGAACATTGCGTTTGGAACAGAAGTATATTCAAGAGAAAGTATGTAGGTTGTGAAGGCCACTCCAAGGCAGGCTCCTCCAGTCAGCGAAAGTCCAATAGAGTTCGAGAAGATTCTAGAGAAATTTTTGTGGTAATTAATGCACAGCCAGATTGCCAGCATCAAAAACAATGCAAGTGAACGGTAGAATAGTACCTGCCAAGGAGAAGCTTCTTCTATCAACCTGTAGATAAGTCCTGAAGTGCTCCAGCAGATACCGGCAATCATAACCAGCGGGACACCAACACGCCTGTTAGGGACTACAATTGTTGATATCATTTTTGTTTATGCATTCTAAAAAATTTAGCAAAATTCTTTTGGGGAGAGAGAATAGGGATTTACGGAATATTTAACTGAGTGCACAAGTTGGAATTCAATAATTCCCACGAGTATCATCATTTTCAAGAAAATTAAATCCTGAAGTTAATAGTGACAACATGGGAATTGGAAGTTTGTTATTTGCTTTCCTTAAATTGTGCTTCCAAGTATTCCTGAATCTCTCTGAGTTCTTTCATGGCAGCATGAATATCTGAACTATCAAGGACATTAATCTCTACTCTTTCACCAACATGTGAGAGTTTTTTTCGTTGAATACGGTGTTTTGAGGGAAAAAATTCATTTACCTTGAAAACCTGAATTGCTCTTGAGAAACCCTTTGGAATGAAACTTTCAAACTCCTTGCATTCTACATCCTCTTCAATAAGGTTTTTTGTGTTTTCATCAATCAAAATTGTATTAGGTTCCGCCATCGATTCTAGCCTGGCAGCTAGATTCACTGGACTGCCAAGGACTGTATAGTCGAGACGAAGGTCTGAACCGAAATTACCTACAGTACAGTACCCTGTGGCAATTCCCATTCTGATAGAAATTTCATTTGCCACGCCCATTTTTTTCCAGTGTTTTTGAAGTTCTTTGACCCTTTGCTTCATTCTCAAACTCATTTCAACGCATTTAAGGGCATCTTCTCTTTCTCCTTCTGATTCAGGATCTCCAAAGAAAACAAGAACAGCATCGCCTATGAATTTGTCAATTGTCCCACCGCTTTCTAATGCAATAGCAGACATTTCAGAAAGGTAGGAATTGATTATCTGGGCTAATTTTTCAGGTTCTAGTGTATCTGTAAGATCTGTAAATTTGACTATATCCGAAAGAAAAATGGTTAAGTTTTTCCGGGTATGTTTCTCAATGGTTTTGCCATCATCACTGAAAATACTTTGATATATTTGTGGAGAAAGGTATTTTGCCAGTCGGGTAGCAAGATTTTCCAACTGCACAGTTTTTTGCTCAATTACTTCTCTATCCCGAATTTTTTGTTCTAATAGATCTTCTCTTTCACGGCGTAACGCCCATTCCTCGGTTCGATCAACAAACTGTCCTTGAACACCGTTCAAATAAGAAAATGAATCGTTACTGGTTCTGGTAGATAGCAGTGAATAGATCTTTTCATTTCCATCAATATTTATTGGAACTTTAGGAATCAAGACCCAGCCCTTGTCATTAATATCCCGGATAAATTGTTCTACTTGCTTCGTACTTACCCCCAACTGAGTCAAAACGTCCGGGAAATATGCATTACTGACATTCCCAAGAACTGGGAAAAATTTACGGAAATTATCATTAACTTTGACTATTTCAAGGTTTTCCCTTGCGAAATAAGCTGCAGTTATAGCGTTTTCAAAATTGAAGAAACTAAGCTCAATCACATTTTGCTGATTGAAAAAATCCTCAATTTTCATTTCTCACCATTTCAAAATATATCTTTTATCTAATTTTTTATTTGACGTGATAACTTAACGGTAATTGCTCCCCAGGTTGTGACACAATACGGCACAAAATAGGTTAGTAGGACTTTGGGCCAGGAGGGATATTCACCTGATAGAATCAAATCTCCGTGGTTGATGCCTGTTAATATACTGCCAACCACCAAAGCTGAGTAAAAAGCTTTTTTTGTAGTGCCTTCACCAAAAGCAAGTTGCAGCAACTTAGTTTTTTCAGGTGGTTTTTGTAAAACACTCTCCGGTTGAGGTTCATTCATAAATTTTTATTATTTAATTTGTTCTGGATATAAATTCCAGATGGAAAATCAAAATTGTACGAAATCTTAACAACTAGAAAGGGGTATGTAAATAGAAAGCTTAAATGATTTTAGGGATAAAAAAAATATATTTTAACAAGGGAATCTTTTTGACTCTATTTCTGTTCAATTTTAAAAATAGATTTTTGATTTCTAATCAGTTACACCTTCTAATAATAATTAGAAAGATGCTTTTTCGTATCAATATTTGAAAAGATTCTATCTGAAATCGTTGAAGGCCTGGAATATTTCTTCTTTTGTGTTCATAACAAAGGGTCCATATCGTACCATTGGTTCATTAATTGGAGTGCCTCCCAGAATTAGTAATTCCAGACTGGAATCAACAGCGCTACTCATAGAGATTGAATCTCCATCTAGTGCAAAAAGCACAAGCTGACCTTCTGTAGCTGAATTTGCCTCTTCATTTTCACCAAATTCACCTTTTCCGGAAATAAGGTATGCAAAGATATTGTCATCTATCGAGACAGGATGTTTTAGTTTTACTCCGGGCTCGAGCAATGCATGCAGAAAGAGAATAGGTGTATTGGTTTTTATCACCGCCTCTACCCCCTTGAATCCACCGGCAATTACCCTGACTCTGCTTTTTCTGTCTTCAAGAACAACCTCAGGAATTTTTTCTGATGGTGTATCCTGATAACGGGGTGGCATCATTTTTCTTTTACTTGGCAGATTAATCCAAATTTGAAATCCGTGCATAGTACCTCCTTTTTCGAAAAATTCTGGAGAAGGTAATTCGGAGTGCACAACGCCTGAACCTGCAGTCATCCACTGTACATCTCCAGGGCGAAGGCGCCCATGATTACCTTTTGAATCTTTGTGCTCATTTTCTCCTTCAAGAAGATAGGTCACTGTTTCAAAACCTCTATGCGGATGATCAGGAGCTCCAATAGCTTCTCTTGGGCCCCACTCGGTCGGTCCTAAATGATCTAGAAGAAGGAATGGATCAATTTGCTCCATTTCCGTATTAGGAATAGGACGGCGCACTGGGAACCCTCCTCCTTCAAGGACCCGCACAGCTGTCACAATGTTTTCAATACTCCTTGTTGACAGGGTATCCATTTTATTTTCCTACTTGGTTTTTTTCTAGAGTTTACGTGCCAGAGTAAGCCCATCTCCTATAGACAGCAGTGAGATGTCTACACGAGAGTCCTTGTAAACAAATTTATTAAATTCACGTATGGCCACTGTGTCAGCATCAGATGCATTTGGATCTGCAGGTCTACCATACCATAGGACATTATCGATCATTATCAAACCACCCGGACGAAGTAGCTCTAGGCATTTTTCATAATAGATCTTATAATTCTCCTTATCAGCGTCAATGAATGCCATATCAAAAGTTCCTGACAGTCCTTCATTCAGCATCTTTTCTAATGATTCACTGGCATTTCCCAGTCGCAGCTCAATCTTATCTGCCACTCCTGCTTCCTTCCAGAAAAGCCGCGCCTTACTAGTATATTTTTCACTTATATCACAGGCAACAATTTTTCCATTTTCAGGGAGTGCCAGTGCCATAACTAGGCTGCTGTATCCTGTAAATGTTCCTACTTCTATAATCTTATTTGGAACAATTAGTTGAACCAGCATCGACATTAACTGTCCCTGATCTGGTGAGATTTGCATGCGTCCTAAAGGCATTTTCTGAGTTTCTTCTCGGAGTTTTTTGAGTACCGGTAATTCACGAAGAGAATTTTCCAGCAGATAGCTGTAGATTGATTCTTCAATATAAGTGTTACGAGAACTCATGAAATTTTAGTCAATTAAACATTATCATAAGGAGGAACTAAAACTAGTTTCCCTGTGAATTTTTTGGATAAAAAATCCAGTTGCGCCTTTTTGATTTCCTTGAGTGGATATGATTTTGCTACCAGTGGTTTGATTTTATTTTCTTCAATATATTTTATAATATTTCTGAAAACTTCTTTTGACTGAAAGGTGCATCCATATAAAGTTAAATCTTTCAAATATAATGTTCGTAAATCCAGTTTCACTATTGGACCCGCAATTGCTCCTGAAGTAGCATATCTCCCCCCCGGTTTTAAAATATCTAACAATTGAGTCCATTTGGGTCCTCCAACTAGGTCGATAACAATATCAACAGCATCACGTCCAATTTCTTTCAACAAATCACTATTCCTAAAAACAATTTTGTCTGCTCCTATTTGAATTACTTCTTCTTTTTTTTCAACGGCACATTGGGCAATCACAGTAGCATCTCGTAGTTTAGCTAGTTGAATGGCTGCTGACCCCACGCCACCAGATGCTCCAGTTATCAGTATTGTTTCTTTCTCTAATTTTACCCGGTGCAGTAATCCTTCCGCAGTTGAATAAGCGCATGGAATAGAACCAAGATCAGTATCTGACCAGTCCGAATTGATAACAAAAACTTCTGATGACCTGACAGCAGTATATTGTGCAAAACCTCCATTGCATTCTGAGCCAAGTGTCCAGCAGTTGTTTTCAGAGGTATGTGGATTTTCCTGCATAGTTCGCACAAGCACACTTTCACCAATCCTTTTCGGGCTGATATCAGAACCAACCTTGACAATTTCACCATAAACATCTGCACCCTGAATCAGTGGAAATTTTAAAGGCTTTCCTGACCAGCTACTGTCGTTTTTTTTTGCATCTTCCAATCCGCTGGCCCCACCCTTGTTTGTATCTGAGGTAACAGATTTCGAATACCAACCAATTCTAGTATTTATGTCCGTGTTATTGACTCCGGAGGCTTTGACACGTATTAAAACCTCGTCAGATTTGGGTAACGGCACCTCAACATCTGTTTTATAAACAAGCATATCTATGCCGCCGTGTCCTGTGAGCATTACTGCATGCATAGTTTTCGGGATCTCTTGCATAAATACAATTTATTTCTTGAGACTTTAAAAAAAATGACTTTACCGAAAATTCGTTTAACTGGGAACAGTTTTAAGATTTGAGCGGATTAAGCTCAACTGACTTCAACCTGGTAGCTACCTTCTTCAAATCGACTGAAATATTGATCTAACAGAGGATGATTTATAGGCTTTGGTGAGGGATCTGCTTCAAGATTTCTTTCTGCCACGTAAGTCATGGTGAATGACTGGTCCACAAGCACATGATACCAAGGCTTGTCTTGAGGGGGTTTGCTTTTGGCCATTTCACTGTACCATTCTTCTGTTCCCTGAAATGTGGCATCTACATCCACAATAACTCCCCGGTAATCAAACCTAAGATGGTGAATGATTTGTCCTACGCTATACTTGCAAGTTGTGTCCATCTTTTTTGAAATTTATTCTGATTTTATAAAACTAAATAAATAGATAAATAATATCTACAGGTTGAGTTGAGATAAAATACTCAATAATTGAACCATCCGTTTATATCGTATGAAATCCCAGAACCTGAAAAACCTTCAATAGCCAAAAAAGCTCCTGTGGCTATGATACCTAACGCAGAGCCAATCACATTTTGGTTTGCCGAAAAACCCAGAACTTTGGTAGGTTTGTACATTAAATCATTAAAATTTATAGACTCATCCACCTGTTCCAATAAAGCCTTAGCGCTTCTCAGTTCGTTTAGATCCTCCTTTATGTTTTCTTGGGAATCTGCATGCCACATTTCCTCCTCCTGAAGAAAAATTTCTTTCCTGACCAAATTTCTCTGGCTAGAACTTAAAGTCTGCAATTTTGTTGCTTTAGAAATTGAGAAGATACTAATTGAAGCTATGACAATTATAATCATAATTATTAAATAAATTGTTGAAACATGGTGCCTCAGTTGCATCCAGGCAATTACATTTAGAATAACAATACAAAAGAATGAATACATTAACAGGGTGGATGTGTAACCTTGAATACGAAGATAATATCCTTCTCCGAAAGAGCGTAAGGTTTTTCGGCAATTCATCCATGCAAAAACATTTGAACGCTTCTTTAGATCAATAAAAACATTTGGATTTTTCTGATTGTCGCCTATTTCTCCATTCTCAGCATCAACTGTAAGATTTTTACCAATTTGCTCAACATTATTTTTTTCCTCTTTTGGTATATGAAAAAGAAAATCGCGGATGGCTACACCAGGAAAAGTTATTAACGCACCAAGTTTTTTCATTGAATTAAATCTTCTCTTAAAATCATAAGCACATATAAATCCAAAAGACATAAGAGGAATGCTACTCAGAAATCCAAAAATACATCCTACAAAAATAATATTTTCAAACAATGTTTCTCCGAAAACATCCAATCCATAATACATTCTAAAAAAGATTGGGAGAATGGCGATAGAAAATGCACATATCATTACTATTAAACTAAAAACTGGGGGGAATTTGGTATTGTAGACCGAGCGCAAAATTTGATGAAGAATGAAGCCTGAGTTTATTTCATTTCTTTGATTGTTTTTCTTATCAGCGGCGAAAAGCTCACTTGTAGGATGGTTCTTCATAATATTGGAGACATCTTCATCTAATTTAAAGGTGATCCCCTGAAGTGATAAATCATTTTCATCCATGGCACATGTTAGTTCATCTTCGATGAGTCCTGGATACCCGGCAGGATTGCTCCAGCCTGATCCTACTAGTCTCCGGTTGGTTTTATCTTCATCCCAGTTGGGTGCGGGAAGACCAAGTAGAGCTATATCTTCCGGTCTAAAATAAGCGTATTTTATCGAAATAATCAGGCGGCGCATGAAGAGGAAAAGATAAGCCAGAATCATCTGAAAAAGATCAACATTCTGCACTAATCCTTCAAAACCAAACAACCTTAAAATTAATGCAGTAGTTATAAGCCAAGAAAAGGGATACATAATGATCCAGGCGAAAATAATAAAACCAATTGAAGCATGTTTGGTTGAAACTATGCATAGACCGCGGTGCTGACTGATATGATATGCCTTAGTAAATGATCGCTCTATGAGCAGCACGGCAATTGGGGAAACAATAACAGGTGGCAGGTTCTCGTATAGGAAAGTTGTCCAGAACTGTGACCATGAAAACTCTACCGGTGTGTGAAATGATTCTATCCTTTCACCAGAGGAAGACCTTCTAAGTTTTGCCGCTTCGTGACTGCCTTCTAATTTCGAATGAAATTGTTCATCTTCTTCTTTTGAAGGACGTCTTTTATGGAGATTTGATTCGTTTTTATGGTGCTCTACCTCCGGCAAGTTAGAAGTTTTTATTGACTGATCCATGGGGTTTATCCTAAATCATTGATTGAGGCATTAGGAAACTCAATTCAAAAAGAATTAATTCAGATGTCCCCATCTTTCGTCAAATCAGCAATAGCGTTCTATACCGACAATCTGCTCATTGGAGTATCGGTCACCGTGAGCAAAACCCACTGGAAGAAGTCTATCGATTTCGGCACGGTCTTCATCATCCAATTGAATCTCGCAGGCACCAGCCCATTCAGAAAGGTGTTCAGCACTGCGTGTTCCAGGAATTGGTATTAGGTGGTCTCCCCGGTCTAGAACCCAGGCCAAGGCAGCACAGGATGTGTCCCAGCCGCGGGATTTTGCAAATTCTCTGAAACCAGAAATAATTCTGCAGTTGGCAGAGAAATTAGGTTCCATAAATCTGGGCTGGTTTTTGCGAAAATCTGTTTCTAGGAATTCATTCGGATTTGGAAAAGTTTTAGCAAGCATTCCTCTTCCTAGAGGTGAAAAGGGCAGGAATGTGACTCCCAGCTCCTTGCAAGTTTGCAGCATGCCTAATTCAGGATAACGAGTCCATAGCGAATATTCATTTTGAATAGCTGTAACTGGGTGTACGGCATGTGCACGGCGCAGGGAAGAAGGAGAAATTTCAGAAAAGCCAAACCCACCGATTTTTCCTTCTTCTTTGAATTTAGCAAGTGTTTGAGTAACTTCTTCAATCTCTATCGACCAGTCTCTTCGATGGATGTAGTAAAGTTCCACGTGATCAACCTTAAGACGTCTCATGGATCCTTCCAATGCCTTGCGCAGAGCTGGTTCGGAATTGTTATTCTCACCCCGCTTACCGCCAATGACCATTCCTCCCTTGGTTGCAACGATAAAATTATACCCTCGGTCTTTCTGGTATTGACCAATTAGTTCCTCGGAAGCACCTGTTCCATATACTTCTGCTGTGTCCAGGAAGTTTATGCCGTGATCTCGCGCTGCATCCAAACAGGCAAAACTTTCATTCTTATCTGAGGGACCGTAAAATCCTGTAAAATTCATGCAACCGAGTGAGATGGCCGATACTTCCGTTCCATCCAGGCCAAGTTTTTTGGTTTTCAATTTTTGTCCTAAATAATTGTTAGATTCGAATTTTTATAATTATTTCTGAAAATTTTGTTTCCATTCATCGTATGTCATTCCGTATACGATCTCTTTTGCTGAATCAACAGAAATTACTTCTCCACGATCCTGTGCCTCGGCGGAATACCATTTTGCAAGACAGTTACGACAAAAACCTGAAAGGTTCATTAAGTCAATGTTTTGTACATCCTTGCGTGAATCAAGATGGCTAACCAATCTTCTAAAAACTGCTGCTTCAATATCCGTTTGTGTTTGTGTTTCCATTTCTATTCCATGTAAGTTTTATAATTTAATTTCTCATTGATAATTAATAGTAATATTTTGACTCATTATTTTTTCTTAAATTATCTTATAAAGAGAGGAAGGTAGTGAATGAAAGTCATGTGACAAGCTCCTTCATGGTCTGTTTGACTGATGTATCCTGAAAGTGCAGCTTATCGATTTCCTCACTTAGCACTATGTCGGGATAGACAGTCTCAAATTTGCTTAATTCCACCTCCTTATCCTGAGTTTGATTGAGGGCGGAGAGGCTTGCTATTTTCGCAGCCCATGCGATAGGTTGCTTCTTTCCAACCTTTTTGTCGTATTCTAGACACTGGTTATAATCTCCTTTTACATAGGCACCTAACATGACATCTCCAAGTCTCTTGTCCCCATTGGATGCGCCTTGACCAACTGGATCTAGTTCATATGCCTTAATCAGCAGTTCCGTGCCTTCTTCTGCCCGACCTGTCAGTACCTTTAACTCTCCATAGGCACATACAACGCGAGGGTCATTAGGGTTTGTTTCAAAGGCTTTCTTGCCGTAATACTCAGATTTTTCAAAATCTTCAAACAACTTATTAATTTCACAGAGAATTCGATTGCATTCAAGGTCATTTTCATCGATTTCTTGAGCCTTCTGTATCGAGGTTTGAAGTTTTTGAAAATTTTCTTCATCGTCACCGTCCAGATATCCACCACCGAGGCCTTGTCCAAGGGAACATGCTTTCCAAGCATAAGCCAGTGCGTTATTCGGATCCGCCTCAATGGACTTGTCGAGCATCTCTATGGCAGAGAGTACACCATCCTTAGAGAACTTATGATGAAAGTCTCGCCCTTTTAAAAGGTATTCGTAGGAACTCAAGTTATCAGTTGGCTTACGATTGGCACGTTCCAGACTAGCTGTTTCTAGCTTACCCACAAGCGCTACCATTACCTTGCGTACTATCTCGTCTTGAACTTCAAAGACATCGTCCATTGTACGGTCATAACGCTCACTCCAGATGGAATTACCCGTGATCGGATCAGTCAGCTCCACAGAAATCCTGATGCGGCTACCAGAAGAACGGATGCTACCTGTGGCAATAAAGTCAATGCTGTACTCGCTAGCAATATGCGTATTGTCTATTTCCTTGCCCTTAAATGCAAACGCAGTATTTCGGGAAATAATTTCGATGGAGTTCAGTCTTGAAAATTCAGTGATGATATCTTCTACGATACCGTCAACCAGAAAGTCATTATCCTCTACGTTATTTAAATTAGAGAATGGCAAAACAATTAGGCGAGGTTTTTCATTTGGGGGCTTTGATAAGTTAGCTTTGGGGGCCGATGTAATTTCCGGTGATTGCGAAGCTGAAGTGGTGGAATCAGTTTGTGCTTCCTGCCCTAGCAGGACTTTGAAAGTGTTTACAGGCTCATCGATATTCTTCATTTCCTGTACCCCTTTGCTTTCGAAGACAAGTTTGAGCTTGCGACGCACCTCTTCGTGAAACTTTCCTGAGATAAGGACACCGCCTGGTTCAGCAAGTGGTTCTAGTCTTGCTGCAACATTGACTCCATCCCCGTAAAGGTTATCTCCCTCAATAATTACATCTCCCATGTTTAGACCTACCCTGAAGAGCATCTGGTCTTCTGGATCGACTTCGTTATTGCGGTCTTTAAGGTTTGTCTGAAACTCCACTGCAGCCACGATGGCATCCACAGGACTGCCAAACTCGGCAATTATGGAGTCACCCGCACTTCCGAAAACCCTTCCGTGGTTCTCCTTGATCGATTCATCAGTCAGTGTACGACAAGCTTTTAGGTTTCGCAGTGTACGGTCTTCATTCTCGCCCATCATTTTGCTAAAGCCAACCACGTCGGCAGCAAGAATGGCTGCAAGTTTTCGTCGGGGCTTTGATTC
>Ga0208261_1000532_pt1 | contig 14685 bp, 13 predicted proteins | sample Knorr_S7_td_DCM__FD_185595 | JGI IMG/M metagenome (GOLD analysis project Ga0208261, IMG submission 185595) | Marine microbial communities from Southern Atlantic Ocean transect - Knorr_S7_td_DCM_ad_131m_LV_B (SPAdes) (version 3) | ecosystem: Environmental > Aquatic > Marine > Oceanic | place...
AACGCTCAACAATAATTTCTAGATGAAGTAAACCTAAAAAACCACATCTAAACCCCATACCTAATGCCGCAGATGTTTCCTGTTCAAAATGAAAACTAGAGTCATTTAATTTTAATTTACTCAAAGCATCCTTTAAGAATTTAAAATCAGCAGCATTTGTTGGAAATAATCCACAAAAAACTACGGGCTGACTTGGTTTGAATCCTGGCAAGGGTTCAGTTTTTTTATCATTTGCTTGGATAATGGTATCGCCTACTTTTGTCTGAGCAACTTCCTTAATTGCTGCAGTTATAAATCCTAATTCACCAGATCTAATATCTTCACAGGCAACCATTTTTGGAGTAAAGCTTCCTACCCTCTCTACTAAATGTTTGGTACCAGCCTGATGAAATCTTATTTCCATCCCTTTTTTGATTACTCCATCAATAATACGCACTAAAATTACGACTCCAAGATAGGCATCATACCAACTATCAACCAGCAATGCTTTCAAAGGACTATCTTTTATTCCTTCAGGTGAAGGGAATTTATTGACTACAGCTTCTAAAACCTCCTCTATTCCTAAACCAGATTTAGCAGAAATTTCTATAACATTAGAAGTATCAATTCCCAATATGTCTTCTATTTGAGCTTTAACTCTTTCAGGTTCAGCTGCAGGTAAATCAATTTTATTTAAGACTGGAATAATAGTGTGGTCATTTTCTACGGCTTGATAAAGATTAGCTAGTGTTTGAGCTTCAACACCTTGACTTGCATCAACCACCAGTAAAGAGGCTTCGCACGCAGATAATGATCTGTTAACTTCGTAACTAAAATCTACATGCCCCGGTGTATCAATAATATTTAGTGTATAGTTTTCTCCATCTTTCGATTTATAATTCAGACGGACAGTTTGAGCCTTAATTGTAATTCCTCTTTCTCTTTCGATATCCATTGAGTCAAGAACTTGCTCTTTCATTTCACGCTCAGTTAATCCTCCACAAAATTGAATCAATCGATCAGCAAGAGTTGACTTGCCGTGATCAATGTGTGCAATAATTGAAAAATTTCTTATGTTTTTAATATCAGTCATTTATTTAATTTAATTAAGTTCAGGAACGAACGGAGCCAGCTGTAGACTTCTCAATTGCTTGTATTATTTTTGAGCTAAGTTCTAGAATTTCATCTTCTTTGAGAGTTCTATCTGGTGCTTGCATAATTACCTTAATAGCCATTGATTTATTATTATCGCCTAGATTAGAATCTACAAATAAATCAAATATCTCCACATCTTTAATAAGATTTCTATCTACTTTCATCGCAGATTCTATAAGTTCATGCCCTCTAACTTTTTGATCAAGAACAAATGCAAAATCTCGACTTACACTCTGAAAATCACTCAAATTTAATAATGGTTTATTTGTTGTTTTCTTTGCAGTAAAGGGAATATCGTCTAAAAAAAGTTCGAATGCGTTAATTCTTTCTTTAATTTTAAAATGTTGAGCAATTCTTGGGTGAATTTCACCAAAGTACCCTATCTTAATGGATTTATTTAACATAACTGTTGCAGACCGACCTGGATGATACCAATCAGGAGATTTTTCAATAATTGTTAGTTTTTTTTGTTGAGGAATAAGATGATCAATTAGGTTAAATAGATCTCTTTTTGTGTCATATACATCAAATAAACTTTTTTCATTTTGCCAATCTTTCTTTTGTCTTATGCCGGCTTTAATTCCACACGCAACGTTAATTTGGTCCTCAGGTTCAGAAGTTTTATACTGACTCGACACTTCAAATATTGAAAAAGAATCAAAATCTCGACTCGCATTTTTTTTAATCGCGCCAATTAAATTTGGCAGTAAATTTGGTCTTAAAATATCTAGATCTTCTGAAATAGGGTTAACTATCTGAAGTTTATTACAGTCTCCAAAAAATTGACAATTTTCAGAAAAAGAAAAAGACCATGTCACTAATTCATTATATCCCTGAGCAGCAATAAAATGTTTTGCTTTTGAAATTAATTTTTGTTCTTTACTCAATATGGCAGAATTTACTTTATCTGAGGTTCTTACATTGGCTGTTGGAATATGGTCATATCCTTTAATACGAATGATCTCTTCACTTAAATCGGCTTCCTCTAAAATATCTTGTCTCCAGGATGGAATCTTACAAGAAATAGTATCCCCTTTTTCTTTAGTTTCAATTCCTAGAGATTTAAGAATTGATGTAGCTTCTTCATCATCCAGTGAAACCCCTAGTCGTTTTTGAACCCTCTCAATATTTAAATCGATAGACTTATTGTCTTCAGGTATTTTTCCAGCAATAATAACTTCACTAATCTCACCCCCACAAATTTCAGAAATCAATTCTGTGGCTCGATCAATTCCCATTAATACTGATTGAGGATCTACTCCTCTTTCAAACCTATAACGTGCATCACTTAGAATAGACAAATTTCTGCCTGATTTTGCAATATTTATGGGATTAAAAAGGGCAGACTCTAAAAGAACATTTTCAGTACTTTCATTGCACCCCGAACTCTCTCCTCCCATGATACCACCAAGTCCCAATACTTTTCTTTCATCTGCAATTGCACACATTCCATCTTTTAAATCATAGCTCTTTTCATCTAATGCATTAAAACTTTCACCTTCTTTTGATTCTCTAACAATTATTTTACCATCAATTTTATCTGCATCATAAACATGTAGTGGACGATTAAGATCTAACATTACAAAATTCGTAATATCCACTAATGCTGAAATCGGCCTAAGCCCAACAGATTTTAACTTCTGTTGTAACCAATCTGGACTTTGAACATTTTTTACACCCTTAAAATAACGTCCTGCAAAAATAGGACAAAGATCAGTATTTTTAGTTTCAATATCAATTGGAGATTTGAATGAACCTTTTTGACTACTATTTTTTCTAATCTTTAGTTTCCCTAATCCAGAAGCAGCAAGATCTCTAGCTATGCCAAAAACTCCTAAACAATCTTGTCGATTAGGTGTTATTCCTATTTCAATTACTACATCATCCAAACCTGCTATTTCTGAATAAGATTGCCCAATCTTTGAGTCGTCATTTAACCTAATAATTCCTTCATGATTGTCTGAAATGCCCAGTTCGTATTCAGAGCACATCATTCCACTTGACTCAATACCCCTTATCTTTGCAGCTTTTAATTTCATTTGATTTATAGGGATTGTTGATCCAGGTGGAGCATAAACGACCTTCATGCCCTTTTCTACATTTGGAGCCCCACATACTACATCAACTTTAGCTGTGCCAATATCAACTTTACAAACCTTGAGTTTGTCAGCATTAGGATGTTTGCCTTCCTCTAGAACTTGACCAACAATAAAATCTGAAAAGGCTTTACTTGTATCAAGATATTCTTCAACCTCTAAACCCAGTTCAGTCAATTTTGCAACTATTTCTTGATCTGAAGCATTTGTTTCAAGATGTTCTTTAAGCCATGAGATTGTAAATTTCATTAACTTAAATCTCCAATTAAAGATGGGATGTTGATCGAAGAAAATCCGTAATGTTTATTCCATCTTAGATCATTATCAAAAAATGTTCTTAAATCACTAATCCCGTACTTAAGCATCGCCAATCGTTCTATGCCCATGCCAAAAGCATATCCTTGATATTCATCGGGATTGATATTTACATTTTTTAAGACATTAGGATGAACCATTCCACATCCTAAAATCTCTAACCAATCATCTCCTTCTCCAATAATTAATTGATTCCCTTTTTTCTTATATCCAATATCAACTTCAGCAGAAGGCTCCGTAAATGGAAAGTGACTTGGTCTAAATCTCATTTTCAATGAGTTGGTTTCAAAAAATGATTTTAAGAAAGTTTCAAGGCAACCCTTCAAATGACTCATGTTACTTTCATTATCAATAACTAAGCCTTCTACCTGATGAAACATAGGTGTGTGTGTTTGATCGTCATCTTTTCTATAAGTTTTACCTGGCGCAATTAATCTAATTGGAGGTTTTTGCTTTAACATACTTCTAATTTGAACAGGAGAAGTATGTGTTCGTAAAACATTAGGCATATTATCAGTTGAAGAATTGACATAAAAAGTATCATGCATCTGACGTGCAGGATGGTGCTCAGAAGTATTCAAAGCTGTAAAGTTATTATAATCTGTTTCAACATCTGGACCTTCAGCAACCATGAAATCTAAATCACCAAAAATTGCTATAACTTCCTCTATTACTTGTGTAACAGGATGAATGGTTCCATTATTTGAGCTTACAGGTAATGAAAGATCTAATGATTCAGATGTTAGCTGACCTTGCAAAGCCTCGTTTTGCAATTCGGTTGTTTTATCTTTTATAAATTTTAAAACTGAGTCTTTAATAATATTTAATTCTTCTGCTTGATGTTTTCTTGAATCAGCATCAAGTTGTGAAAGCTCTTTCATTAATAAAGAGATTTCCCCTTTTTTTCCTAAAAAATTCAAACGAAACTTTTCTAAAGTATCTAGATTTGATACTTCTGATTTCTTCTTTTCTATTGAGGCTTCTATATTTTTGTATTTACTCATCTGAAAGAGACAATATCAGATTTAACTTTTTACTGTAATAGGAATATAACTCAAAAAAAGCGTAATATTATAATTTACTTTGCTGCTGATTGAGCTTTTTCAGCAAGATGCTTAAATGAACTTGGTTCGTGCATCGCTAAATCAGCTAAAATCTTACGGTCCAAAGCTATATTGAGTTTTTTTAATCCATTAATAAAAATAGAATATGAGATGCCATGCTCTCTCGCTCCAGCGTTTATTCTTTGAGTCCACAAGGACCTAAAATCTCTTTTTCTTACTTTTCTATCTCTGTATGCATATTGCATAGACTTTTCGACAGCTTGTTTGGCTACCTTAAAAGTATTTTTTCTACGTCCTCGAAAACCTTTAGCTGCCTTGATAACTTTTTTATGTCTTGCGTGTGCGACTACTCCTCTTTTTACTCTTGCCATAATATTTCCTAATTAACCGTAAGGTAGAAACTTTTTTACTATTCTTGCATCTTGATCAGATAAAATAGTTGAACCTCTTTGGTTTCTTATTTGAGTATTAGTGCGTTTGATCATTCCATGTTTCTTACCACTTTGATAAGATTTCACCTTACCAGAAGCTGTCAGCCTGAATCTTTTACTTGCACCTTTTTTTGTTTTTAACTTACTCATATCAATAATGAAGGGGGTTATATCCTCTTGATACTCAAAATGCAAAATATTTTTGTAGATATATAGATTATGGATTGTATCAATTACCTGAAAAAATCATAGTAAACTGTCTTCCTTCCAATTTTGGCTCCTGCTCAATCTTGCTGACTACTTCCATTTTTTCTCTAATTCTACCCATCAAACTCTCTGCAATATCATGATGCTCGAATTCTCTGCCCTTAAAACGAATGGTGAATTTGACCTTATCCCCTTGACCAATAAATTTCTCTGCCGCCTTTATCTTAAAATCATAATCATGAACATCTATTCCAGGACGCATTTTGATTTCTTTTATAGTTATTTCTTTTTGCTTTTTCTTGGCAGTACTTGCTTTTTTTTGAGCTTCATACTTAAACTTTCCAAAATCTAAAATCTTACAAACTGGTGGGTCTACTTGAGGTGAAACTTCAACTAGATCTAATCCAGCATCAGAAGCTTTCTTGATAGCCTCTTTTGTATCAAGAACGCCAAGGTTATTACCTTTTTCGTCAATTAGTCTAACAGAATTTGTTTTAATGAACTCGTTAATACGGAACTTAGGACCTTTATTTGAAGGTACAGGCCTATTATTTTTTTTTTGAACTACTATTTCTTTTCTCCTTATAAAAAATCTTAATGAAAAGGCATCTTACATTTTTTTTCAAAAAAATCATTTAATTTTTCAAATTTTATCTTTTCTTGATTCTCAGAACCAAATACTCTTAAAGTAACTGCACGCTCTTCCTTTTCTTTCTTACCTAAAATCAGCATATAAGGTATTTTTTTTAGAGAGTTTTCTCTAATCTTATAACTTATTTTCTCATTTCTTAGATCAGTATCTATTCTTATATTCGATTTTTTAAGTTCATTTTTTACTTCAATAGCATAATCATCAATATCAGATGTAATAGGCGCAACTATCGCTTGAACAGGAGCCAGCCATAAAGGAAGGTTTCCTGCATAGTGTTCTAATAAAATTCCTGTAAATCTCTCTAAAGAACCAAACAAGGCTCGATGAAGCATAACAGGATTGTGTTTTAAACCATCTTCTGCAATGTAATTTCCTCCAAGGCGCTCTGGAAGATTCAGATCTACTTGCAAAGTTCCACATTGCCATTCTCTTCCAATCGCGTCTCTCAAAATAAATTCTAGTTTCGGTCCATAAAAAGCTCCCTCACCTGGATTGAGTGAATACTCCAGTCCGGTTGCTTCCATTGCAGTTTTAAGTGCTTTCTCAGATTTATCCCATATCTCATCACTGCCAACGCGTTTCTCAGGTCTATCAGAGAATTTTATGGATACATCTTCAAACCCAAAATCTTTGTAAATACTTAATACTAGATCACAAACTTTTTTGCTTTCTTCAGTTATTTGGTCTTCAGTACAAAATATGTGCGCATCATCTTGAGTAAAGGCTCTAACTCTCATTAATCCGTGAAGAGCACCTGACGGCTCATACCTATGAACTTTACCAAATTCAGCAACTCGTAAAGGTAGGTCTCGATAGCTTTTCAATCCTTGCTTAAAAACTTGAACACATCCAGGACAATTCATTGGCTTAAGAGCATAGACTCTTTCTTCTCTTGACTCAGTTGTAAACATATTATCACCAAACTTTTCTAAATGACCTGATCTTTCCCACAAAGATTTGTCCATTATATCTGGCGTGTTAATTTCAGTGTACCCTGCTTCTTCTTGTCTCTTACGCATATAATCAATCAGTAATCTAAATAATGTCCAACCTTTATGATGCCAAAAAACTGAGCCTGGTGCCTCTTCCTGAAAATGAAAAAGGTCAAGCTCTCTACCTAATTTTCTGTGGTCTCTTTTTTCCGCCTCATCTAGAAGATGCAAATAGTTATCTAGTTGCTCTTGTGTTTCCCAAGCTGTTCCATAGATCCTTTGTAACATAACATTACTGGAGTCACCTCTCCAATAAGCTCCAGCTACTTTAGTTAATTTAAAAGCTTTACCTATTTCGCCAGTCGAATTGAGATGAGGACCTCTACATAAATCAAACCAATCCCCATGAAAATAAACCTTAAGCTCTTCATCCTCAGGAATATCTTTTATTATCTCTACCTTATAATGTTCACCCTTATCTTGAAACAACTGAATAGCTTCTTTTCTTGAAAATATTTTAAATGTGGTTGCTAAATCTTTATTTACTATCTCTTTCATTTTCTTTTCAATAGTTAACAAGTCCTTTTCGGTAAAAGGATCATCTTTAGCAAAATCATAATAAAACCCATTTTCTATGGTGGGTCCAATTGTAACTTGAGTGCCAGGAAACAATTCTTGGACAGCCATAGCCATTACATGAGCTGTATCATGTCTAATCAGTTCTAATTTTGAAATATCCTCAGTCATTTTTTGCTATTATTCATATTAATCTCGTAAAGCAAGATTATTTTCTACTTCTTCAGTTGTAATTTGAGAAATCAGGTCTTTTTGTATTATATTCAGCTTTGATCCCAGCGGTTTTACGAAATGTTGATGGTGCTTACTTAGTAAAAGGGTCACAGGACATCCTGTTGCAGAAATCACAAATGTAGGTCCTGTATCATTGGCTACAGCTCCCATAGCTTTTCTTGATAACTCTGCAATAAACCCTAAATTTTTATCAGAAAATTTTATTACGCTTGAATCAGCTTTGCCAATAATTTCTATTTCCTCTGACTCAGATTCCGTCAAACCTATAACTACTGATTTAATATCTTTTTTTGCTAGTCTCTTTGCTAATTCTGAGAAATTCTTAGCTGGCCAACGTTTATAATCTTTATGTTTTTTTGAAGATCCTGGAACAAATATTATATACTTCCCATCAATTTTAGGCTTATCTTCTTCATTAGTTAGCCAGTCAACTTCTGGAATGACATCGGTATCAATATTCATTAGCTTAAGCTGCCCTTTAAATCTATTAACAACAGATATTTTTTCAAAATCCTTTGGTCGATATTTATATTTACCACCGTGTCTATTACCTGACCAAATACATTTATTAAATAGAGTAATAAAAAAGTAATAAATTGAAGTCCGGTCTGAATTTTGAAGGTCAAATATAATATCGTACTTTGCGCTACGAAGTTTGAAAACTAGTTTAATTAGATTGGAAATATTGTTTGATGAGCTTCTATGATCAAAAATAATCTCATCAAAATAAGGCATCTGTTTTGAAATATGTTTAAATTGTATGTCGGTAAGAAGAGTAATTCTATCTTTAGGATACATTTTTTTTAAAGAAGAAAATACTCCTGTCATTTGAAGTAGGTCCCCTAGGCCACCATGCTTTATTATGAGAATTTTTTTCATCAAAATCCTAAAACTATTTTATAAAATTTTAGAGTCTCCTCACACATTTGTTCTAAAGAATAGTTTTCTCTTACATTATTCTTACTTAATTCTGAAACTTCGTCAGAAGTATACTTATTTTCAGTTATTGCCTTGATAATCATTTTAGATAGTTCTTTATAATCTGTAGGTGGATATAAATAACCTGTTTTATCATTTATAATTGTTTCTTTAGAACCGCCATGATTAGAAGCTATTACAAATTTTCCCATTGCCTGACTCTCAATAGAAATTCTCCCAAAAGCTTCAGGATCAGTCGATGAAGAAATAACAATATCAGAGAGTGCATAAATATTTTCCATTTCATTACTTGAACCAAGAAAATGAAATGTACTAGCCATGTTCAAATCTAAAATTTGATCTTTTAATCTTTTTATTAGACCAATGTTATCATCAGGGCCTACAAAAAGAACCTCTATTTTAGTTTGAAGATTTTTTATTACTTCTGCAATAGCTTGAATTAGGATCGAATGCCCTTTCCACCCAGTAATTCTGCCTGGTAATAGTATCTTGATAGAGTCAGGCTCTAAACAATATTGTTTTTTTAATTGTTTTATTCTGTGTAGATTTACATTATCAGAATTAAAAATATTCGTATCAATGCCACGATAAATAACTTTTAAATAATTTGGTCTTATGGAATATTTTTGCTTTATTTGATTTTCAATAAATTTTGATATAGCAATCGTCCCGTCTGCTCTTAGCATAATTGAATTATAGAATTTCTTAACAAAGTTATTAAAGTTATAAGTTCCATGAAAAGTGGAAACAAACTTCTTACCAGAAAACTTTGAGGCAAAGAAACAGCTCCAAGCAGGAGCTCTACTACGAACATGTATAATATTTATTTCTTTTTCTTTTATAACTCTAAGCAAGCGAAAAATATTTGAAAAAATAGTAATAGGATTCTTTGAGTGAACTGGAGATATAATAACTTCTATACCTTTATTTCTTGCATCTTCAAGTCGCTTTCCTGCGTGTGTCATTACTACACAACTATGATTATTATTAATTAAATAGTTTGCTACATCAATGCAGCCTTGCGAGGCACCACTTACATCGAGTTGAGGAATAACTTGCAATACTGAAATTTTTGATTGCATATAGCATTTGTAATCGTTAAATGACTCATAGTAAATCATTATGGAAAATAATATTAAATATCTGAAATCCTCGTTAAATGACGAAATAGCTTATTGTCATGATGATATAGGCTCAGATATTTCCATCTTTTTCTTTGGTGGCTACAGCTCAGACATGAGTGGAACAAAAGCAACTGCTCTAAGCAAATGGTGCATTGAGAAAAAGTATAATTTTTTAAGATTTGACTACTCTGGACATGGTCAATCAGGTGGTAAATTTGAGGATGGTGGGATTACAAAATGGTCTATTGAAGCTAATGAAGTATTCAAAAAATTTCAGAATAAAAAAAATATTATTATTGGATCCAGTATGGGAGGTTGGATTTCACTAATTGTAACAAAAAAAAATATTAGCACTGTTCATGGCTTGATTGGCATTGCTTCAGCACCTGATTTTGTGGTGGGTGAGTGGAATCGACTTAGTCAAGAACAAAAAGATAAAATAAAAAAAGAAGGCAAGATAATTATAAATTGGACTGATTACGAAGAAGACTACGTAATTACATATAAATTTTTAAAAGATGGAATGGAAAATATGCTTTTAAAGAACCCAATACCTATAACGTGCCCAATTAGACTTTTACACGGCAGATTAGACGAGGTTGTTTCTATAAGTACGTCACAAAAAATAATTGACCAAATTCAAAGTGAAGATAAAGATTTACTGATAATTGAAGACGGTGACCATAGCTTATCTCGAGAGAGTGACCTAAATTTACTTTTTAATAAAATTGAAGATTTAGTTAATGCCTAACTCTCTTAATAACTATTCTCTACTAGTTTTTCTCGGAGCAGTTTGGGGGGCATCATTTGTAGCTATTAAATATTGCAGTATATTGTTCAATCCTATTGAAGTAGGGTTTTTTAGAACATTCATTGCTGCTATTTTCCTTTTGTTAATAGTGAGCCTAAGAAAAGGTAATTACAATTTTTTTGGAAAAAACACATTTACTTATAGCATAGTAGGATTATTTAATGCTGCAGTTCCGTTCACATTAATTCCATACGGACTTCTAGCTTTACCTAGTAACATTGGGGTAATTATAATGTCTGCTAATCCCTTTTTAGCATTAATTCTTGCCCATTTTTTTACCAACGATGAAAAACTTAACCTCAGAAAGAGCATAGGTACGATTATAGGATTTTCAGGAGTTGTTTTTGCTGTTGGGGTTGAAGTTTTTGTTACTGATATGGATTCTCTAATTGGTGCTCTTGCAATATATCTAGCAGGATGTAGCTATGTAGTTTCAAACTTGATAATAAGAAAAATTTCTGATCAACCATCTGATATGGTGACTATGAATAGTTTAATATGGGGTTCTATATGGCTTTTACCATTAATGCTTATGTATGGAAATTTCTCAAATTATGAGCCATCATTAGTACCAATATCTGCCATAATTTATTTAGGCATTATTCCTACTGGATTAGCATTTTCACTAAGGCAAATATTAATTCGAAATACTGGATCAACCTTTATGATGCAAGTTGCTTATCTAATTCCAATATTTGGCATTTTTTATGGCTGGTTGTTGCTTAGTGAGCCATTAAAACTTTCATTATTTGTCGGACTAATTTTGGTAATTGTTGGTATTGCAATTAGTAGGATGCAAATTGATGTTGAAACAAAGTATTAGTATTCATTTATTTTAATTAAGCCAAGCTTTTTCAATTCTTTGAATAGTTCATCAAATTTATCTTGCCCAAAAAAGAATTTTTTATTGATTACTGATAAAGGAACGCCGTGATGACCAGCTTCTAATTGTTCTTTCTGATTCTTTTTAATTTCGTTAATTAAGGCATCTTTATCCTCTAAAACCCTTTGCTTAATTTTATTAAAGTCTAAGCCAATCTTTGACGTTATTTTAATAATTGTTTCATCTTTATTCCAATTTTTTACACCACCAAAAATACACTCAGAAATACCAAGAGCAAAATCTAGTTGTTTTTCTTTTTCTATGGCCTGAAGAAAATGACATATATCAAATATGTATGGCTGATGGTCAGATATTTTACCTGTAATTGTATCTTGTTGAATTGGATCAGGTCTCAAAGGGAAAACCATTTTCATTCCAAGTTTTCTAGCTTTGAATTTCATATCTATCATCTTCCACCCAAAATAAGTAAAGAAATTTTTCTTTTCAAAAAACTCGGGCATTCTTATTGCTATAGGATAAACCAGCTTAAAATTTATATTGATACCATACTTATCCCTTAACATTTTTATTCGTGGAAGTATTAAATATGAATAAGGACTTCTTAAAGAAAAATAAAAGTCTAGCTTTAATGTTGATTCAGTTGTCATTTTCAATTAACTCTTCATAGCCTTCTCGATAAGATGGATATTTCAAAATAATACCTAAATCTTCCTTTAAAAGTCTATTATTAATTCTTTTATTTTCTGAATAAAAACTTTGTTTTTTTTGATCCGCATCCAAGTCTTCAAAGGATATTTTTTTTGGGATTGAACAAGAAGTTCTCTGACAAATAAAGTCTACGACATCACTCATGCTTGAAGGCATATCATCAGCTACATTATATATATTAATAGGATTTGGTTTTTTCATTGAAGCCAACAATACATTCACCAAATCATTTATATAAATCCTTGAGAAATACTGATCATGCTTAATAATATGATTGAACTTATTTGATTTAATTCTTTCATAAATATTTCTTTCAGGACCATAAATACCTGCAATTCTAAAAATATGCAGAGGTAGATCATTTACTTTAGAATGTTCTATCCATTGACTCTCAGCCTTTATTCGATTTATACCTTTAAATGTATTTCCTTTTAAAGATGAAGACTCATTTACATATTCTCCATTATGATCACCGTAAACATTTGTAGCAGAAAGATATCCAATCCATTTTAAATTAGACATGTTTAATAAGATTTCTTGATATTGATTTAAAAAAATATCTCCCAATTCATTCGGAGGAACTGAAACTATTAAGTGAGTTATATCATCTTTATAATCATTAAGTTTTGAATTTACCTTATCTGGATGAATAAGTGTTAATCCCTCAAATTGAGCTTTAAATTTATTAGAGTCACGAGACGTTGCTAAAACTGTATTACCATTTGCAACTATTTTTTCACTTAAAAATTGGGCTACATAGCCGTATCCAAAAATAAAAACTTTATTCATTCCATTCTAATATTACATCTTTTTCATTTTCGTTTATAAGATAAATTTCTCTTATTTTATCAAAATCAAAATTATTCATTATTTTTTTTAATGCCCAAACTGCCATTGATCTCACAATGGTTGAAGAATCAGTTAATAAGGGCTGAACTGATCCAATGAATTTTGAATTTTTACTATTTCCAATAGCAATTAAAACATTTCTGATGAATCTGTCTCTTCCTATTCTTTTGATACTGGACTGGCTAAATTTTTTTCTAAAACTCTCATCATCGAGATTAACTAAATTTTCAAGGTCAGGTTCAACCAAGTCTTCTCTTGACTTAAACCCTACTTCATCTGTTTTCTGAGCAAATTTATTCCAAGGGCATACAGCTAAACAATCATCACATCCATAAATTCTATTTCCAATCAAATGCCTCAATTCTTCATCAACATTACCTTTATGTTCAATCGTTAAATAGGAAATGCATTTCCTTGCATCTATCTCATAAGGAGCAATAATTGCTTTTGTGGGACAAACGTCAATACAGCTAGAGCATGATCCACAATGATCTTCTTCTTTTTTTGTTTCAGTAATTTCTTTGTTTATAAATATTGAAGATAAAAAGAGCCAAGATCCAAAGCCCTTAGAAACTAGGTTGGTATGTTTACCTTGCCATCCTAGCCCTGCCTGCATAGCAAGTGGCTTTTCCATGACTGGAGCTGTATCAACAAAATATTTGAAATCACAATTAATCACCTCTGAAATTTTAAATGATAATTTTTTTAGTTTTTTCTTAATTACTGCATGATAATCTTTATTACGAGCATAAACTGAGATAATGCCTTTATCTCTATAACTCAATAACTCTAATGAATTACAACTATCATTATAGTTATTACCTAAAACAATTATTGATTTTACATCTGACCATAACTTTTTTGGGTCAGATCGTAAATGAGAGCGTTCTTTCATCCAACGCATTCCCCCATGATGTTGAAGATCTAGGAAATTATTTAATTCCTCTTCAAAACTTGAAATTTTAGAAGTATTTACAACTCCAAATATATCAAAGCCATGATCCTTAACTAATTCAGCTAAAGAAAGATCTATATGCTCGGAATCTAATTTGCTTTCTCCAATCGCGCTTCGAAACCCAGAGGCTGAGGTAAAGTTGCTACCACTTCTTTTGGACATACTTGTATAAATCTACTCTTCTCATTTTCCCAATCACCAAGAATTCGCTTAGCATGTTGACTGGCAGTATTTTGATAGTGCCTTAGAATAATTTGATGAAGTTCGTTTGTCCAATAATCTGATCTAATCTGATCAAAAAGTAATGTTTCTGGGTTCACTCTTAAATGAAATTTTTTATCCTTATCATATATAAATGCCATACCCCCTGTCATTCCTGCTCCAAAATTATCTCCTGAACTCCCTAAAATAACTACAGTACCTCCCGTCATATACTCACATCCATTAGATCCGCATCCTTCTACAACTGTCAAAGCACCCGAGTTTCTTACTGCAAAACGTTCACCTGCCTGCCCTGCAGCATATAATTCTCCTGAAGTGGCTCCATAAAGAAGTGTATTTCCGACTATTGTATTTTCATGTGTAACCAATGAACTATTCTTTTGGGGTCGAATTGAAATTGTAGCTCCAGAAAGTCCTTTCCCAACATAATCGTTTGCATCACCAAACAAATTAATCTTTAACCCTTTTATAGCAAATGCTCCTAACGATTGACCAGCTGATCCAGTTAAATTAATTGTAAGATGCTCTTTGTTAATATCTTTATCTTTAAAAGTTTTATAAATTGTAGACGATAACTTAGTCCCAACAGCAC
>Ga0208261_1000536_pt1 | contig 14643 bp, 11 predicted proteins | sample Knorr_S7_td_DCM__FD_185595 | JGI IMG/M metagenome (GOLD analysis project Ga0208261, IMG submission 185595) | Marine microbial communities from Southern Atlantic Ocean transect - Knorr_S7_td_DCM_ad_131m_LV_B (SPAdes) (version 3) | ecosystem: Environmental > Aquatic > Marine > Oceanic | place...
TTCTTTTATTTGAATCGGGAATAATGGATAATCTATCTTTTTAAAATCATTAATCTTTTCCATATGTGGTGAACCAACTAGCTTTCCATTAAGATCATATGTCCAGCCATGATAGGGGCATTGTATTGTATTGGAAAATTTTCCTTCTTGGTTATTACAAATTCTTGTACCTCTATGACGACACACATTAAAAAATGCCTTTATTTCATCTTTTTTATCTTTTAATACAATTGCACTTTCATCTCCAAGTTGTACTGTGATATATTGACCTTTATCAGTTAAATCAGAATTTCTTGCTATACAGATCCAATTATTTTGAAATATATTTATGAACTCTTGTCTAAGAATATCAGGTTGAGTATAATAATTTCTGGGAAGTGTTTTTGAGCCTGCTTTTAATGTTTTAGACGTTTTAAGAAATGTCAATTTTTCAATACCTCCATAGCTGCATTGTATCCACTAGATCCGTTAGGGCCACATCCTGGATGAGTGCTAGATCCACAAAGAAATAAATTTTTAAAAGGAGTGTCATATTGTGATAAAGCAATAGTTGGTCGCATAAAGAAGAATTGATCTAAGGTCAATTCTCCATGATTAATAGATCCTTCTGTCATACCAAGCTTCTCTTCTAAATCAATAGGTGAAAATAACACTGAAGATTCGATACATGATGAAAAATTAGGAATATATTGTTCAATTATATTTGTAACATTGTCTATTAAATCATTCTTTATTTTTTCTGTCCATAAAGTATTTCTTAAATGATAAGGTGTATACTGTATTGTCGCAGATAACACATGCTTTCCTTCTCCAGCAAAAGTTGAATCATTTATAGTTGGAATATTAAAAGTAATAAATGGATTTTTAGAAATCTGTCCATATTTAGATGCATCATATGCTCGTTCAAGATATTCTATAGATGGACTTATAGAAAATATCGTATTCATCTTATTTGTTGAAACACCTGTTATTTTTGGTAATCTATTTAAGGCATAATGTATTCTACTAACACACCCACGGTATTTAATATTTTTAATTTGCCTATACATAGAAGGGTCAAGATTATTTGCTCCAATTAAATGAATAAATGTTTGTGTTGGATCTAATCCTGATAAGGTTTTATTTGATAATAATTCATCACCGTTTGCTAATCGTACCCCAGTACATACTCCATTTTTAATAATAATTGATTTTACGGATGATTCAGTTTGTATTACTGCTCCATTTGATATTGAGGATTGAGCTATATTTTCAGCAAGATTTACTAACCCACCGTTTAAAAATTTTATATTGAAAAACACACCAGAAGAATAGATGTGCTGATGTAAAAGATTTAACCCAGTTGCCGCAGAAAATGGTCCTTGATTAATCATAGAAATTCCAGCAGAAGATAAAGCACCACGAATAAATGCTGAATTAAACCATTCATCCATTAATTCTGGCATCATCATTGGAACGATTCTGGCAAAGTCTACTATTCCTTTAGTACCTGTTTTACTTAAAGGTTTTAATATGGATTTTAATGACCAAATATCTTTCAGACTAGTATTCGGTAGATTCGTTGGAGTAATCCTATAAATCTCTTCTAATATTTTCGTTTGATTATGGATATGTATAGAAAAATCTTTCCATACTTCAGCATCATCCTTAGAATGCTTTGACATTGACATACTAGTTTTTTGGAGATCTTTATAAAATTCTAAATGGTTATTATTTGAGTCTAAAGCAATATTTAAAACTTCTGGAGAATAGATTGCTGAATTATTTTTATGGATTTTTAATACTTTAAGTATTCTAGGATCAAACCATTTTATTCCATCATGGATTAGATTACATTGATAACCAGGTGCAAATTCAAATTTGCTTGTTTGACCTCCAATTTGATCTCTCCCTTCCAAAACAATTACTTTTTTGCCTGCCTTTGATAAGATCAAAGCCGCAGAAAGACTTTGTATTCCACTACCAATAATGATTATATCATAATTTTTCATCACCAGTCACTCAAAATCTTTTTTGCTGCCATTTCTCCTGGAGAACCTGTAATTCCTCCTCCAGGATGTGTCCCCGATCCACATTGATAATAGTTTCTAATAGGTGTTTTATAGTTAGCCCATTTTGCCGCAGGTCGTAATACAAAAAGCTGTTGTAAAGATAATTCTCCATGAAAAATATTTCCCTCTGTAAGGCCAAAAGTTTCTTCAAGATCAGCTGGTGTAAGAACTTGCCTGTGAATTATAATATCCTCAATATTTGGTGCAAATCGAGCGAGTGCCTTTATCACAGCATCTCCAAACGCTTCACGTTTATTATCATCCCATCCACCATTGATGTTGTACGGTGCATATTGCACAAAACAAGACATGACATGTTTGCCAGGTGGTGCCATATCTGGATCTAACAATGAAGGAATAATAATATCCATATAGGGAGATTCTGAAAAATTTCCATATTTAGCATCATCATATGCCTTTTCCAAGTAATCCATACTTGGACTTATTGATATTGCACCATGTAAATGATGCCCTTTTCCAGGTAAACAAGTAAAGTCTGGTAATCCATTTAAGGCTAGGTTCACTTTACCTGAAGAACCACGAATACGAAAATTTTTAATGGAAGTAATAAAGTCAGAAGGTAAATCTTTTTCATCCAGTAAATGTAAAAAAGATAATTTAGGATCTAGTCCAGAAATAATCTTGTGAGCATTATACTCATCTCCATTATTTAGAACTACTCCAACAGCTTTTCCATTTTTAACTTTTACTTTTTTTACTGGAGCTTCTGTTAAAATATCTGCACCAAAATGTTCTGCTGATCTCGCAATAGCCATACTTATCGCACCTGTACCACCTTTTTGGAATCCCCATGCTCGAAAAGCACCATCAATATCACCCATATAGTGGTGTAACATTACATATGCAGAACCAGGAGATCTAGGTCCCATAAAGGTTCCTATAATTCCGCTAGCTGACATGGTGGATTTAAGATAATCACATTCAAACCACTCATCTAAAAAATCTGCAGAACTCATCGTCATAAGTTTTGCAAGGTATTCAAATTGCTCAGAGTCCAGCGTTTTAAAATGTTTAATTAATTTATTTATTGAATTTAAATCTGATAAACTTGGCCGAATTGCATTTGGAGCAATTGTTTCTAGAATTGGTCTAACAGCCATTCCTATTTGACTCATTAATGGACCGAAACGCATATAAGATTCGGCATCTTTAGGAGAGTGCCTATATATTTCTCTATATGTCTCATCTGCATCAGATGTACGTAATAGATAGTTATTATCTAGAGGTGTAAATGTGCTTTCTAAGGGTAAAAGTTCTAATCCGAATTTTGGAAGCATTAGCTCTCTTATAACATTTGCTTTCATCAAGCTAACCACATAGGAACAAACAGAAAATTTAAAACCTGGGAAAACTTCTTCTGTTACAGCTGCGCCGCCAAGAATGTATCGGCGTTCTAAAACTAATACCTTTTTACCAGCCTTAGATAAATAGGCTGCAGCAGTTAGGCCATTATGTCCTCCCCCAATAATTATAGCATCATAATTATCTACGCGGGGCATGAACGCTTTCTTTCTGGATTAAAAAATGGAGTTTGCACAACTCTTGCTGTAGTAAGTTTTCGATAATGCTCTACTTTTATTTCAAAGTTTAATTTTGTTCCAATTTCTGCATATTCAGATTCAAGATGCGCCAAAGCAATGTATCGTTTTAAAATTGGAGACCAACAACCGCTTGTTGCATAACCTACCTGTATATTACCGAAATAAATTGGCGTGCTGTTACGCCAGGCTGTGCTTGGTAGAGCAGGAGGTAAGCCAATAGTTCTAAAATGTTTTTCAAATGTGTCCCATTCAATTTCTATGCCTACAAACTTCCATTTTGCCTTATTTGAATATTCTTTCATTAAGGCTTTTTTTCCTATAAAGTTATTTTGATCGTTTAATTTTACAGCCCACCCCAATCCAAGTTCATAAGGTGATGATTTTCTATTATCCACTAGTGCGTGTCTCGAAGATATGTAGTCAACATCCAGTAGTATAAGAGAGGCTTCTACGCGTGCAATATCTAACGCGTTTAATCCAGTTGGGGTGATACCATAGTCTTTTCCTGCATTTAATAATAATTTCCATATCTGCAATGCATGATCAGGGCTAAGCCATATTTCATATCCCAAATCGCCTGTGTATCCAGTTCGTGATATTGTTACTGGAAAATCACCCAACTTTGTTTTAGTTAACCAAAAAAATTTTAAACTATCTAATGATTTAGATGAAATCTTATTTAGTATTTTTAATGAGTTTGGTCCTTGGAGTGCTAATGCTGCAGTAGATTCTGTTTCATCACTAATTTCAATATTTAAATTATTTCCATTATGATGAAGCCATTCAAGATTTGGTTCTGCACTTGTAAGACGAAATTTTTCTTTATCTAATCTTTGAACAGTGCCATCATCAATTTGTTTCCCATCTTCATCACACCATGGTGTATACATAACTTGATCCTGCTTACATAAATTAATATTTCTAGTAACTAACCTATTAAGAAAATATTGAGCATCAGGGCCTTCAATAATATACTTATATAATGGAGAGATATCTAGCAAGCCCGCTTTTGTTCTAATTGAAAAATATTCATTTTCATGATTCAATTCATATTTTGTTGCAGATAGATAACCACCCCATCTCTTCCATTCTTGGGATTCATTTATTTTTGATGTGATATCAAAAAAAGGAGATATTTTTAATTGAGTATTAGCTGTAAAAGTATTTTTATCAAACATTTTATTTACTGCGGTAGATAGGCCTTGTTAGACAGGTTGGACCTCCAGCGCCTTTCAATGAAATTTCAGACCCATCATAGGTGAAAACTTCCACATTGTTTGATTCTAATAATTTTTTTGTTTTAGGGTTTCCTGACATCATGATGCATTTTTTTGGAGCTAAAGCTAATACATTACATGCCATTGATTCATATTCTTCATTAGGCACATTGATTAGTTTAATATTTTGATTTTTTAAATACTCTATAAATCTCACTGGTAAAAGTTTTGGATATATTAGATAAAGATTATAATCAATTGGACTGACATTACTCATTAAGTGTAGGCAGGTTTCAGAACCACGCCAATGGGGGAGAGGAACAGTTATGATTTGATCAATCTGATTACCCAGAATTATTTTTAATTGTTGTATACCCTCTTTATTAGTTCTATATCCTTCTCCAACGGCAATTGTACGTTTATTAATCCAGAGTACATCTCCTCCTTCAATTATTCCTGGATATTTTATTTCTCCAACAACTGGTATATTGTTATGAATTAAGAAATTTTTTAATGTTTTTGGCTCATTTTCTCTTTCTGCTTTCCCCATGTTACCTATTATAATTCCTGTAGATGTTGTTATGCCAGAATCATGCGTATAAATAGAGTCAAGATTTGTTTTGTTATCACTTGGTAACATTAGTATCTCAGTGCCAAATGACTCTATAAGATTCATGAGTTGATCAAACTGTGATATAGCTTTATTATATATGGGCTCTGCAGAAAAATGTAAATCTTTCCAATTATTCTTAATTTTGTTTATATCTTTCCATGCTGTAATTGGGCTTTTCATAATTACCCTTTCTAATGGATCGACCATTGAAGTACAACCTATGTTTTTCATCAAGTATCTATCAATTTTTGAAACTATTTTTTACACCCATCATTAGTAAATTTAACTATACTTCTTTATGAAGAATTCTATTTATTAATCAAATTATATTATGGATACATTAAGTCATGCGTTATGGGGTAGAGGTTTATTTGGTTATCGTGGTATGCCTTGGATTGCTTTATTTTTCGGAGCTATGCCAGACTTGGTATCTTTTGGCGCGTTAATTATTATAAATATTATTAGTGGAAATATTCCTCAATTTGGAGGCGGACCTCCGCCTTTAGATGCTCTGCCTAATTGGGTTTTTTTAATGTATGATATTTCCCATAGTTATGTGACTGCATTTTCAACAATAGCAGTTGTTTATTATTTCAAGAAGAAAATTGCTTTTGCCATGTTAGGGTGGCCATTTCACATCTTATTAGATTTTCCGTTTCATTCAAAAGAATATTTTCCTACTAAACTTTTTTATCCTTTAACGGACTTTTATTTTGATGGAATTCCATGGAGCAATCCATTTATTTGGTTTCCAAATATCATTGGTATAGCAATATTATTTTACTGGAGAAAAAATTATCGTAATAAAAAAAATTAATTAGACATTTTCCAGAAAGCTATTCCACCTGCTTGCTTACCTACTTCAACATGATTAATTAGTGCTAATTTTTCTATATCGATTATATCAACAGAGCCTGGCTCTCCTCCAACTCCTTCAACAGAGACAAATGCATATCTGCTATCTGGAGAAATCACTACACCATGAGTAACCCTTCTGGTGTTTTTTAATCGTATTAATTCAATTCCTGAATTTAGTTCCCAAATTCCAGTCTTTGCTGCGGATTTATAAGTAACTACCAAATATTTTCCATTTGGACTTACTTCGCAATTATACGGCCCTTTATCTGTATTAAATTTTCGTGTAATAGTCCATTTTTTTAAGTCAACTTCAACAACATTATCCGCACCGTTATTTACTACATAGACATACTGATCATTTGGATGTGGATATACCCAGGTTGGCTTTTCCTTGGGCATCTTATGTTTCTTCATATTTTTATGGTTCATATGTCCCATTGAGTGATTCATTTGCCTATGTTTCTTTATCCCTGTAAAAAGCGTTCTACTAACTTCAAATTTGAGAACATCAAGTTCATATAATGTTCCTGACATCATTGCAACTGAATATTGTTTTAATCCATTGTTTGTTATCCTTGATCCATGAGGCATGACTCCGGTTTCAATACGATTTACTTCAATCATTTCCTCTGGATCAACTATAGATATAGTGCTTGGCTCGTGCTTACCATGAAGATTAAAATTTACTACATATAATAGACCAGTTGCGTTTGAAATTTGCATCGTAGCAGGAAATAAACCCAATTCAACACGGTCAATGAGTTTATCAGTTCCTGTTTCATATTTATAAACATGACCATATGGAAACCCATGCGCGAGTGATAAGTACCAATGCTTACCATCTGGTGATATAGTTATTCCATGAGGACCCTCAATCTCTAAAGGCCAAACACCTACAGGAATATCTTTAATGACTTTTCCTTCTTCACCATCAAACATTATTAGATGGACTTCATCTTGAGACTCTGATGTAACATATAAATAATATTCTTTTCCCTGTAGAGTGTTTAGGAAAATTGTAAGAAATAAGAGAACTTTAGAAAAATTCATTATCAATATTTATTCATCTTCCTGTTTTTCAAAATCCACCAATTTAACTGCATATAGTCCGCTATTCATATCCGCAAAGAAAATATGATTCTTATAAGGCTGTGGACCCCACGCCATTGTAGCATTTGGAATGCGTCCTTCTGGATGATTAGATAAATAAAATGCTATTTCTCTTCCTTGCTTGTATAAATCACCAAGTAACTCACCTGATATATCAACAACTCGTAATCCTCCTTGATAAAATGCAGTATATAATGTATCACCTTGTACCCATAAGTTGTGAGACCCTGCTTCAGGAACTTGATAAATTGCCTCTTCAACCGGATTTTCATAGTCATTCATATTTAAAAAATGATAACCACCGCGAGGGTTTGCAGGTTCTTTGTTTTGAATTTCTCCTAATCCAAAAGGAAAATGTTCATCACCAGCAATGACATAAAAGCTACCTGTTGATTTACTTAAAAATGGAAATGCCGCATGATTTCTACCAGTAGTATCTTTTATTGATGACATTAAAATTGGATTTCTTGTACTTCCTTTACCCGCTGATTGTAAAATAGGATTATTCATTATAGTATATCGGTTCTCTTCAGAAAACTGTAAGCCACCAATATCAACCACGTGAACCCCATCACTCCAGTTCGAAGAATAGGCTATTCCATTTTCAATCCATACATCATGAATACTATGTCCAGGTGTGTTCAATTCGTAACTATTTACTCTCCATGGATTACTAGGATCTGATATATTTATAATATCGTACTTTCTTCCATTATTGACAGCATATACATGATTATCATAGATAAAAGCATTATGAACTCCTCCTGTAAGACCATCATTAAACTCAGATAATATTATTACATTATAAGGATTACTTACATCTAGTATTACTACACCATTCTTTCTACTTGAAGCACCTTCTCTTGTCATAACCCCAATACGTCCATCTGCGGATATTTTTACATCATTTATAGTTCTTGCGTCAACTGTTACTGTATCAATAATAACTAAGTTGGTAGGGTCAGTAACTTCCCAAAAATAAGCTTCACCATTTGCTTCCCATGTTCCTGTAACAGCGAAATCACGATCACTAAATTCATCTACGCCTTGCCAAACCCACAAATCTGAAGTAAAAACATCTGTTATTAACCCATGCCCAACTAACTTTGCACGTTTTTGAATATTTCTTGGATTGACTTTGACCGTGAAAGAAGAAGTATAGCCACTAGAAGTAGCATAAATAATATATTCTCCAGGATTATCAGCAACAAATTTTCCTTCCGGAGTAACTACTCCACTAGCAGGAAGTCCAATCCCGTAATTTGCTTTACCTGTGAATGAGAATTCTATTGGTACATCTGTTATTTCTTTTCCTGAAGCCGTCATTGCTTTAGCCTTAAAATTTATCACATCTCCTGTTCGGTATGATCCATCAGGTACTGATAATTCTATTTTTTTCACTGGATTTCTTACAATACGAATGTCTATTGATGAAGAAATGTTATTATCTAATTCACTATTTAAGGAAACCGTAAGCTGAACTTTACCTCTTTTTTTAATCGATAGGTTTCCAAAATCATCAAAGTTTGCTATTGTTTCATTAGATGAAGTAAAAATAGGATTTATATTATTTCTTATTACTCCCGCTTGATCTACAACTTTTGCTAAAAATTTTATTCTTGTCCCTTCATAAGCTTGTATTGGAGGATCAATAAATTCAACTATCTGAATTGGAGCAGCTGGTACTGTAATTGGTAGGCTTCCTCGAACTCTTTTAAACCGATCATCGGTGATACTGGAAGCGTTTAGATTAAATGAACCAGGTTTGAAAACTTTTAATTTAACACGTGCAATACCATCTGGATTACTAATCCAAGGTTTCACTTCAACAGCTTCCCATTCACCTGTTAACAAAAATTGATTTTTAGATAATGACCCGTCTTTAGATAGTAATGATACTTTAACATATGTGGAGTCGCCAATTTTTAAATTGATTGAATCTGGTTCGAAATGGAAATATAAGCTATCATCATCACTTGCAGTAATATTCATATTTACTATTACAAGGATAATAGAAATAATATTTAATTTTGATTTATACATAATTACATACCTCAATTAAAATAATTTACTCGGATTTAGGTAATTTACTTCTTTGTTACAATGAATGCAAAAACATGGATATATAAAAAACCCCGTTTTTATGATAAAACGGGGTTTTTTATAATAAAATTAGCGCTCTTTATTACTTTGTCATTCGAAATTAGCGTTAAAGTTAATTTCTAAATCTGCATCAGCCTGAGTTACGTTCATGTCTTCATAATGTCCACCTAGAGTACTATATGAACCATTTGGATAATCATCTGGCCAATGTGTTACCGATACCGCTGCATAATTTGTAAAAGAAAGATTATTAAAAGAATAATCATATTCATTATTTAATAAGTTTTCTAATGAAAGATATTCAAAACCAGCAGGTGGCCCTGTAGGTGGATATACTGTGTTTAATGTGAGTAATACTGTACCACTATCAGGCCAACTTCCATTAAAAGTGATTTTTCCATAAATTGAACCGGATTCAGCTAGAGCTTCATTTTCGTTGGTTTTGGTATCTTCACAAGCGATAGTTATTATTAAAGAAATAACTATAAGTATATTTGTAAGCGTTTTAATCATTTTTTATGTCCTTATTAATTATTTATATTTTTTGAGAAATTTATTTGCCATGTTCTACCGGGCATTGGGTAATCTTGAATCAAAACATATTCTTTATCAAAAATATTTCTAACTGTTCCTTTTATTTTATAATTGGTAAAAGTTTTTGAAAGTTGAAAATCAAAAAGAATTGTGTCCGATATCTTTTTGATTGGGAAGCGAAAAATATTATCCACAACAGGATGGTCATCGCTAAGAAAGTCTTCATATAGTTGTGAACTTTTATAATTAAATGATAAAGAAAAATTTATATTTTTGATTATTGGTTTATGTATTGAGCCTTTTACAGTATGTTTAGATCTGTAGAGTATTGGCAAGTCAGGGTTCTTTAAATCTTTCATATCCAGATACGAATAACTGAATTCTAAATTTGCAATATCAAATGGCAGTTCTTGATTACCGCCTATTTCGAATCCATACGCTTCAACATTTGTTCGATTTATAGATTCTACAGGAATCGTGTAAACAAAGTCTATCATATCACTATAATAATTGTAGAATATATTTGTGAACCAAGAATGACTTTGATTTTTGTTCCTTTTAAAACCTATTTCTGCCGCAGTTAAATATTCTGGTTGTAGAGTTGAGTTTCCACGAAATTGTAATCCATAGCTGCTTTCATGCTCTAAGAATAGTTCAGATATAGATGGGGCTCTAAAGCCACGATTTAATGATATGTGGTATTGTTTTTCTGGCGTTGATTGAAAGTACATATTGAATTTAGGAGAAAAAGCTTGAAACAATTTTTTAGGATAATTATTTCCTCCTTGAACCCAACGGTAATCATATCGAATTCCAATATCCATTTTCAATAGTGTGTTTACATTTTTTTTCAATTGACTAAATATTGCTATTGTCTGTTGAACAGGTTGATTATAAATAGAATTAATAACATCTGCTTTCGATTGATCATTTCCAAATTCTGTACCAATAGTCAGAATTGATTTATCGTTAAAAAAATGTTGATACTCATTTCGGAGTAATAGCATTTGATCATTATATGTAGTTTGCCCCTGAATTTTATCAATTGGTGTGTCATCTCTATCATTATATATTGTATTAAAATGGTTAATTCCGATAGATGAGGATAAGTATCCATTATTAAAAACTGGTAATGAATAAAATAATTGGATATAACTACTCACTCTTTCAGATTGTCTGTATGAAATTAATCCAGGGTTATCAGGGTATATAAAGCCTGGTTGACCATTATTAGATTTTGTTATGATTCCAGATAGAGACCAATTCTTTTGATTGTTTGAATTACTCTTAAGTTTTATTGATCCTCTAATAGTATTATGATTTGCATTAAAACGGTGTCCATTTGAATTATTATAACCTGCTGAAGTAAAAAGATTAATATTATTAATTTTCTGACTATAATTAAGATTTAAAATACTATTATTGAAACTTCCAATTCCTGCATCATACCTAAAAGTTTTATTTGAAAAATTTGATTTTGTAACCATGTTGATTACACCACCCATAGAATTATGACCATATAACGAAGAAGCAGGCCCTCTTACTATTTCTATACGATCAATATTTTCTAATGGAATTGCATTCCAATCAGGAGCGCCTGAATTTGGTATCGAAACTGGAAAACCATCAATGAGTAGTAGAACTCTATTATTGTAACCACCTGGTTTATAATCTGAGGAACCTCGTATAGAAATATTTACGTTACGACCATGAGTATGTGCCATCTGTAAATCAAAACCATATATTGATTTTAATAAACCAGATATGCTAGAACTGTTTTTTTGAATTAAAGTTTTATTATTAACAATTTGTGTTATTTCAGGTGAATGTTTGGATGGGAACATGCCCACAACATTTATTGTTTGCCATATAATAGGCTCTCTTTTTAAATAAACAATCAATTTCAAATTTTCATTATTTTCAATTAAAATCGTTTTCTGATGCTTATCATATCCTATCATTGAAATTTCAAGATTTAATTGACCTTTATTAATACCTGAAAAAGTGAATTCACCGTTTATATCTGTGGTACCTCCAATGTCCAGATTATTTAATAATACATTTGCACCGATCAACGGAGTGTTATCAGTTTCATCTATGACAATCCCTTGTATGGTTGCTGCTGCGATTGGGGAGAGGGCTAATACTAAATAACAGAATATTTTTTTCATTAGCTTCTTACTGTTTACTGATTAAGTTATTTAAGAGAGCCTCAACCTCTTCTTCTGATATGTCCGTTTTCTTCTTATCGCCAAAGAAAATGAGTCCAGTGAATAAGCCTCCTATGGCTTTAAACATTAAATTGCTATTTAGCTTTGGAAATTCTTTTCGTTCAATTCCATCTTCCAATAAGCCTTGGAGAATGGAATAAAGCTTCCCTTGGTGCTTTTTCCATTTTTGATCATCAAATTCAGTGAGATTTATTACCTTTGGTGCCTGAAAAAGAAATTCATAAAGATTAGGCCTCTGTTTCGCATTTTGAGCTATTTGAACTAAAATTTTTATAAAAGTCTTTCTAGGGCTTTGTTCTTCTTGTATAATTACTTCTAGGCTTGCTAATAATGATTTCCAACCCTCTTCCATAATGCCTAGAAAAACTTCTTCTTTGGAAGAGAAGTAATAATACAGGGTAGCTTTTCCAAACCCTGCTTTTTCTGCAATAGAGTCCATTGTTGCACCGTCCAAGCCATTTGCTTTAAATACATCAAGCGCACTGGAAAGGATGCGATCCTGTCTAAGTTTACGTTCTTCTAATTGGCGGTCTGAAAGCATAAGTTTGTATTTCGACTAGCGGTCGAATATTAATATATTTTCTTATCTTTTTACCAACACTATTTAAAAAAAATATTAATTAAATAAATATCTCTATTTGTTATATAAAAGAGATTATCTTATTACTGAGACCCGAGATTTTTTTGCTCTTGCTTTGTTTCCATAGACCTCAATTTCGGTATTTAACTGTAAATTATTTCCAATCTCCAATCGATTATCATCATTGCCTCCATCGTTTCGCATCTTATTCTGCATAAATCTACTCTCTAGTTTCACGCTAATTTCAAACTCGTTAGTTCCGACGTTTGAAATGTAAGCTATTAAACAGTCCGGTGGTATTGGTTGTGTTGCTTGCTTTTTGATCTCTGCAATTTTCTTTTTTAGGTCTGAGTCTCGCATCATCTTTCTGAACTTTGGGATATCTTGATCTTTAATATTAACAATTCGCTTAAGTTCCTGACGATTTCTTAGAATTGCATCATTATCAATTATGGACCTAATTCGTTCTAGGTTTTCATTTGAATCTTCATACGTGTCCGAAAAAATTGAATCAAAATTTTCTGTTAATTGTGATGTGATATTATTAACAGTCTCAGGATCTACATATTTTGTCACCTTTTCATAGAATTTTATAATCATAAAAGCATATTCATCCATTAAAACTGTTGAGCTAGTAAATGCAGGGTCTCGGAATTCATTTTCCAAGTACCCTTTATTAATGAGAAATGTTGATGGATTGTATTTTTTTCCAGAGGGTGGAGTTGCCTCTTCCATACCTTGGTAGTATAGAATGACTCTATATAGAGTATTCATATTGCTTATTCTCATGGAGTCACGTGCATACTTTACTACATCATAGCTAAAAACTAGTACCGATGTCGAAATGAATAAGTAAAGAAAAAGCTTGATAATAAAACTCATTTGAAAATCCTATCTATGAAAAAATTTAAATATCTTTTTATAAACAAACTATGACATTAAATATTGAACCAACCTGCAATTTTCATTTTTAAATAATCAATTATTATTATTATAACTAATTTGAAATTTTGCCAAGTATATGGAGATGTGTTCACTTTTTCTCCTTCAATCCATGTGCTTATAACATTAATATTTTTTAAATCAAAATCCTTTGATTTGAGAGGATTTTCCGATAGCAATACAAGGTCTGCTGACTTTCCAATCTTTATGGAACCTATGCTTTCTTCTTCAGACACTTGCCAAGCGGCATTTATTGTTATTGCTTTAAGAGCATCATAAATCGAGATTATTTCATCTGGGCCCAATATAGATTTTGTGTCTCTTGTTTGTCGATTTACTGAAGTTGATAATGCGCGAAATGGGTCAACAGGTGTAGCAGGATTATCAGTATGAATCGTAGCAATATGTCCACTAGATATTGCTGATTGAATCGGCATAAATCTTGCTGCTCTTTTATCACCAATGATGTTTGGTAATTGATCCCCATAGTAATAAATATGATCAATAAAAAAACTCAGTGTAATACCAAGCTTTTTAGCTTGAATAATTTGTTCTTTAGTAATTAAAGCGTTGTGTTCTATTCTATGCCTATGATCAGATCGTGGGTGTTTAGATAAAATTATATTAAAAGCATCTAATATTTTTTGTATGGCAATTTCACCTTGAGCATGTATTGCAACTTGATAGTTATTTGTATGGTAATATGTTAAAGTAGATAATAATGAATCATTTGTAAAATTTACTGATCCAACATGATCTTTTTTTAAACCCATTCGGTTTAAAGTTAAATCAGTATTTAAATATGGATCTGAAAAAGCTGCACCCCCAGTATAGGGTGAGCC
>Ga0208261_1000539_pt1 | contig 14611 bp, 15 predicted proteins | sample Knorr_S7_td_DCM__FD_185595 | JGI IMG/M metagenome (GOLD analysis project Ga0208261, IMG submission 185595) | Marine microbial communities from Southern Atlantic Ocean transect - Knorr_S7_td_DCM_ad_131m_LV_B (SPAdes) (version 3) | ecosystem: Environmental > Aquatic > Marine > Oceanic | place...
AAGTAGTTGAAGAGACTCCAGTAGAGGAACCGGTAGAAGAAGCTCCAGCTGAAGAAGAAGTAGTTGAAGAGACTCCAGTAGAGGAACCGGTAGAAGAAGCTCCAGCTGAAGAAGAAGTAGTTGAAGAGACTCCAGTAGAGGAAAATGATTAATGACTGATTCAAAAAGAGTCTTTGATTTAGCTAAAGAGTTAAATATATCACATACTGATATTTTAGATTTTTTAAAGTCAAAAAATATATCAGCGACAAGTCCTATGTCTCCAATAGATGGAAAGACTCAACAGTTAGTTTATACTGAATTTGCAAAAGACAGACAATCTGCCGAACGAGACAGAAAAGAACAAGTGCGTAAAGAGATTCATGATTCTAAAGTTAAAATGGAAACTAAAACTGTTAAGAAATTTAAGATCTTATCTGTTAAAGATGAGAAGAAGGAATTGGCAGAAGAAAAAGATAAAAAGAAGCCTGAATCAAAAGAAAAGAAAGAAACAAAAAAGACCGAACCTAAGAAAAAATTAAGAAAAATTACCTTAACAGAACTTGCTCCTAAAAAAGGAAAAAATAAATCTCAAAAACCATCCGAAGTAAAAAAAGATGCATCTGCAGAAAAGAGATTAAAACAAACTTTAGCAGAAATTGAATCAAGTCGAAAGAAAAAAGTTTATAAAAAACCTAAAAAAGAAAATGAAACAGATTTAGATGGCGAAAAAAGAGTTATCGAATTGGCAGAGTATGCTAGCGTAGACGAAATTGCAAAAGTTCTTGATGTTAATTCAAGTGAAATTATTGCAAAATGTCTACAAATAGGATATTTAGCAACAGTTAATCAACGATTGGAATGGGAAATTATTGAGTTAATTGCAGAAGAATATGGAGTTGAGATAAATAAAGCTGAAGAAGTTGTAGATGATTTATTTGTAACTGCACACTCAGAAGAAGAATTAAAGAATGCTTCGATTCGTCCTCCTGTTGTTACAATTATGGGCCATGTAGACCATGGTAAAACATCTATTCTTGATTATATAAGAGAGACAAATGTTGTAGCAGGTGAATCTGGCGGAATCACTCAAAGAATTGGTGCATATCAAGTCGACTACAAAGATAATAAAATTACATTTTTAGATACTCCAGGTCATGAAGCTTTTACAGCAATGAGAGCACGAGGAGCTAAATCTACAGACATTGTAATTCTCGTTGTTGCAGCAGATGATAGTGTGATGCCACAAACTATAGAAGCAATTAATCATGCTAAAGCAGCTGAAGTTCCTATTATTGTTGCTATTAATAAAATTGATAAACCAGAATCAGATATAGACAAAGTTAAAAGAGAATTATCAGAAAAAGATGTATTGGTCGAAGATTGGGGAGGAAAAATACAATGTATTCATACTTCTGCTAAATCAGGAGAAGGAATTGATGGTTTAATGGAAGCAATCCTTCTTGAATCTGAAGTTCTTGATTTAAAAGCTAATTCAGAGATTTTATCTAAAGGGGTTGTTATTGATTCAAGATTAGATAAAGGCTTAGGTCCTGTTGCTACTATTTTAGTGCAAAAAGGCACAGTGAAGATAGGCACTCCATTTATGTGTAATAATTTTCCAGGAAAAGTAAGAGCAATTATGAATGAAAGAAATGATCGTATTCAAACTGCAGATCCTTCATCTGCTGTTCAAATTCTTGGTTTTGATCAAGTTCCTCAATCTGGAGATATTTTTGCGGAAGTTGAAAATGAATCTGATCTGAAGAAAATTGCAAGTGAAAGACAAAGAATAAAGAGAGAAATAGACCTATCAACTGTTAAAAAGAATACTTTAGATTCTATTTCAGCTCAAATTAAAGAAGGGGACATCAATAATCTTAATATTATTATTAAAGCAGATTCTGATGGATCTATTGAAGCATTAGCTGACAGTTTAGAAAAAATAAAAAATGATGAAGTAGGTGTTGACACTGTTCATAAAGGCGTTGGAAATGTTACAGAATCTGATGTATTGCTCGCAGAAGCATCTAATGCTGTTATATTAGGCTTTAACGTTCAAATACCTTCAAATACTCGATTACAGGCAAATCAAAGCAATGTCGAGATAAGGTCTTATAATATTATTTATCAAGCAGTAGAAGATATAAAGCTTGCAGTTGAAGGACTGTTAAAACCAGACCTTGTTGAAGAAATAATTGGAGAAGCAATTGTTAAAGAAGCATTTAAAATTCCAAAAATTGGTTTTATTGCAGGATCTCAAGTGGAAAGTGGCAGTATTACACGTGACTCTCTTGTAAAAATTATTAGAGAAGAAGAAGAGATACTTAATGAAGGAAAGATATCATCGTTAAAACGCTTTAAAGATGATGTCAATACCGTAGAAGCGGGATTGGAATGTGGCATTGGTGTTGAAGGTATAAAGAAATATCTTGCTGGAGATAGAATTGTTGCATATAAGATTAATGAGATTAAAAGAAAACTGTCTTAAAAGTGAATACAAAACCATTTTCTAGAGTAGAAAGAGTTGAACAAGAGCTCTTAAAAATTATTAATCAAATTTTATCAAAAGATATTGATTTGAGAAAATATGGATTTCTAACATTTTCTTCTATCAAAATGACTGCAGACCTAAAACATGCAAATATATTTTACAGCATTATTAATCCGACTAAAGATATTGAATTAATTGACAAAGAACTGAATGAAATGGTTCCGATTTTTCGAAAATATATTGCTAGTCAAATTAAGTTGAAATTTATGCCTACATTAAAGTTTATATATGATAATTCATTTGAAGAATTTGAAAAGATCAATAAGCTGATAAATAAAATTAATTAAATGATTTATAATCTTTATAAACCAAAAACCTGTACTTCATTTAGTGTTGTAAAACAAGTCAAAAAAATTACTTCTGAGAAAGTAGGGCATTCTGGAACTTTAGATCCATTTGCAGATGGTGTTTTAGTGCTTGGTATCGGTAAATCAACTAAGAAATTATCAGAAATTATAGAGTATGATAAAAAATATACAGGAATCATAAAAATGGGTCAAAAAACTGATACAAAAGACCTGACTGGATCTATAATAAAAGAGAAAGATATTCCCAATATGGATAATGTTGATTTAAATGAATTGGCAAATTCTTTTATTGGAAAACACATGCAAAAACCTCCTATGTATTCAGCTAAAAAAATAGATGGAGTGAGGCTGTATAAATTAGCTAGAAAGAATATTTCTGTAGAAAGAAAACCAAAAGAAATTGAAGTTAAATATCTTTCTTGTTCGTTAGATGGAGATGGTAAGTTGCGAATTGAAGTTGAATGTTCTTCAGGAACATATATTCGAGTTTTAGCTGAAGAAATTTGTGAGAAAATTGGTACTTTAGGCCATTTGATTGAGCTAACAAGAACAAAAGTAGGTCCTTTTAATATTGATGAATCATTGACAGTAGAAAGATTTGAGAAAAAATGGAAATCATAACATCATTGAAAGATATACAGCCAATAAAAGAATCAGTGATTACTGTTGGGAATTATGATGGGATTCATTTAGGACATCAAGATGTTATTAGTTATATAGTTGAATTTGGTAGAAAACATAATATTCCATCTTGCGTTATTACTTTTGATCCAAATCCATATTATGTGCTTCGAAATGATAATAAACCAATCAACATTCAAAGCAATAAATTGAAATTAAATGAATTAGAAAAGATGGGTGTTGATAAAGTTTTCGTTATTCCTTTTACAAATGATTTTTCTAAGATAACTGCTACAGATTTTGCAAATAATATCATTAAAAATATATTTAATCCAAAACTGATTGCAGTTGGCACCAACCATCATTTCGGATTTAAAAAAGAAGGGGATATAGATTTTATTACGGATTTCTGTGATAAAAATAATATTAAACTTTTTGTTCCAGAAGTAAGAAAAATTGAGGAAAAAGCAATCTCTAGTACAATCATAAGAAAATTAATCCAAGATGGAGAGTTAGACAACATTCCATCATTACTTGGAAAATTTTATGGATTTGAAGCAAATGTTGTACATGGCTCTCATCGAGGAAGACTATTGAGTTATCCAACTGCCAATTTTGTTCCTTTGAATAAAAACCAAGTTCTTCCACAGCAAGGGGTATATTTTTCAAAAGTAGTATTAGATAGTGAGTTATTTTTTGGTATGTGTAATATTGGGTTTAGACCGACTTTTAATGAAAAAAAATTTGTTATGGAAGTTCACATATTATCTAATAAATTCAGCGACTTATACGATAAAAATTTTTACATCGAATTTTTATTAAAAATTAGAGATGAAAGAAGATTTGATAACCAAGAAGAATTGGTTGAACAAATTAAAAAAGATGAAGATCTATGTATTAAATTGATAGATTCTTTTAAGGAGAAAAATGAAGTATAGTAAAGAAACAAGTAAGCTTCTTCAAGACATTGGTCTTGATGAAAGCAATACAGGTAGTAGCGAAGCTCAAATTGCGCTTCTTACTGATCGTATTAGATCATTAACAGACCATGTAAAAAAGAACAAAAAAGATGTTCATTCTAAACATGGTTTAGTTAAGTTAGTATCTCAGAGAAAAAAACATCTGAAATATTTAGAAAAAAGAAACAGCGATAGTTATAAACAATTAATAGAAAAACTATCGATAAGAGGATTATAATAAAGAAGAAAGAAAGAAGAATAATGATAAAAGTAGAAAAAGAAATAGCTGGTAAAAAGCTAACAATAGAATCCGGTCAGATTGCAAGACAGTCTGGAGGTGCCGTAATAGTAACTTATGGTGAAACAACACTATTAGCGTGTGCTAATTGTTCAAAAGAACCTAGAGAAGGAATAGATTTCTTACCAATGCAAGTAGAATATAGAGAAAAACACTATGCTGGAGGAAAGATTCCTGGAGGCTTCTTTAAAAGAGAAGCAAAACCAACTGATAATGAAGTTTTAATTTCTAGGCTCACAGATAGGCCATTAAGACCTTTAATGCCAAAGAATTATAGAAATGAATTACAAATTATGTTAACCACGCTATCAAGTGATGGCATAAATAACCCAGATACAATCGCAGCAATTGGTGCTTCAGCAGCATTGTTGTTGTCTCCTGTACCATTTGATGGTCCAGTCGCATCAGTTCGAGTTGGGCTTATTGATGGAAAACATGTTTTAAATCCGACTAAAGAAGAAATGGAAGTATCTGAATTAGATCTCATGGTTTCAGGTAAAAAAGATAAAATTTGTATGATTGAAGGTGGATCAAATTTCGTTCCTGAACAAGTTATTTTAGATGCATTAGATTTTGCAATTGCTGGAATTAATGATATTGTTGATTTGCAATTAGAGTTTGAAGATCAATTTGATAATTCTTATGAAATTGATGACTCAAAAGTATTAAGTGATGAGATTGAAAAATCTCTTAATGATACTTATTTATCTAAAATGGACAAACTTTTCGATATTTCATCTAAGCAAGAAAGAGATGATGCTTACAATGAAATAGAAAAAGAAGCATTAGAACCATACTTAGAAGATGAAGTCCTATATCCAGAAGTAAAAACTTTTGTGAAAAATATGTTTAAAAATGCTGTCAGAAAAACAGTATTAGATAAAAAAGTAAGAATTGATGGAAGAGGTCCTGAAGATATTAGGCAAATTACTATTGTACCTAATATTCTTCCTAGAGTTCATGGTTCAGTATTGTTTACTAGAGGAGAAACACAAGCAATTGCTACAACAACATTAGGAACAAGCAGAGATCAACAAATTATTGATTCAATGGACAGTGATTATAAAAAATCATTTATGCTACACTATAATTTCCCACCATATTGTGTAGGAGAAACTGGAAGAATTGGATTTACAAGCAGAAGAGAAGTGGGACATGGTCATTTAGCTGAGAGATCATTAAAGCCAATTCTGCCTTCTGATGAAGAATTTCCTTATACAATAAGGATTGTATCTGAAATCACAGAATCAAACGGATCTTCTTCTATGGCATCTGTTTGTGGTGGATCTTTAGCATTAATGTGTGCTGGTGTTCCAATTAAAGAACATGTAGCAGGAATTGCTATGGGATTAATTAAAGAAGGTGACCAATATGCTGTTTTAAGTGATATATTGGGCACAGAAGACTTTTTAGGAGATATGGATTTTAAAGTTGCTGGCACAAAAGATGGTATTAGCGCTATTCAACTAGACTTAAAAGTGCCTGGATTATCTATGGAAGTGTTATCAAATGCTTTAACACAAGCAAACAAAGGCAGATTACATATATTAGAAGAAATGAATAAAGCATTAGAAACTCCATCTGAACTGTCACCATATGCACCTCAGATTGTATCTTTCTCAGTTGATAAAGAGAAGATTGGTGGAATCATTGGTCCTGGAGGAAAGAATATTAAAGCAATTCAAGAACAGAATGAATGTGTTGTTAATATTGATGACGATGGCGTAGTAAGTGTATCTTCTTCTGACAAAGAAAAACTAGATGCTGCAGTAACGCAAATTAAAGCAATTGTTGAAGATCCTAAAGTTGGGTCTGTATTCGATGGTAAAGTAACTAAAATACTTGATTTTGGTGCTTTTGTTGAGTTTGCACCCGGCAGAGAAGGGTTGGTACATATTTCAGAGCTTGATTGGACAAGAGTAAACAAAGTAGAAGATGTTGTTTCTGTTGGTGATAAAGTTAATATAAAACTGTTCGAAATTGACAAACAAGGTCGTCTAAATTTTAGCATAAAACGCCTTAAAGACAAACCTGAATAGAAGAAAAGGTAAATCTTGATGAAAATTGGTGTGCCAAAAGAAATTATTCCACAAGAATATCGCGTTGGAATAAATCCTGAAACTGCTCAAATTCTTATTGAAAATGGTCACGAATTATTCATTCAAGATGGCGCAGGATCAGATAGCGGATATGAAAATGCTGATTATCAAAAAATAGGGTGTTCTATAATCAATAATGCTGAAGATGTGTTTGGTATATCAGAGCTAATTGTTAAAGTAAAAGAACCATCATTTGAAGAAGTAGAACTGCTTAAAGATAAAACCATTTTTACCTATCTTCATTTAAGCTCTTCAAAAGAATTAACCAAAAAACTTCTTGAGCATCATGTTACTGGAATTGCCTATGAAACAGTAGATATTAATGGTGAACTGCCAATGTTGAAACCTATGAGTGAGATTGCAGGGAGATTGTCACTTTTAGACTGTATTTCGCTTTTAAAAAAGAATAATCAAGGCAAAGGAAAGCTTATATCAGGAACTTCGCTTGCTGACCCAGCAAATGTTCTAATATTAGGAGCAGGGATTGTTGGAGTAAATGCATTGGAAATGAGCGTTGGTTTAGGTGCAAATACTACGATTCTTGATATCAATGAATCACGTCTAAGTGATATAAAAACACAATATCCTCAGGTACATACTTTAATATCAACATCTGAGACAATTAATAACCTTCTTCCTAAAATGGATATTGTGATAGGCGCAGTATTAACTGCAGGAGCAAAACCTCCAACTCTTATCACAAAAGAAATGTTAAAATTAATGCAATCAAAGAGTATTTTATCTGATGTTTCTATTGATCAGGGAGGATGTTTTGAAACTTCAAAACCAACGACACATGACAATCCTACTTATGATGTCGATAATATTATTCATTATTGTGTAAAGAATATTCCTTCTGCAGTACCGTTTACTGCAACAAATGCGCTAAATGAAGCAACAAAACCCTTTATATTGCGATTAGCGAACAATAATGGTGTAAAAGGAGATAGCGAGCTAACAATGGGTTTAAATACCCATAAAGGATTTCTTACAAACAAAGAAGTTGCAGTAGCTCATGACCTAGATTACACTGATTCTGACAAAATTCTTTAAATTATACTGTTAAAGTATTACTTTAATATTTAATTTATATCATAAAGTTAAAGTAAAAATTTAAGTAGTTAAAGTAATGCGTGAATCAGATTCAAAGCTATATTACAGTATTAAAGAAGTAAGTGAACTGACTGAACTTAAACCTTATGTGTTAAGGTATTGGGAAAGTGAATTTCCATCTTTAAGCCCATCAAAGAATAGAGCAGGGAATCGCATTTATAAAAAAAATGATATTTCAGTAATTTTAAATATTAAAGAATTGCTTTATGAGAAAAAGTTTACCATAAAAGGTGCAATTGAAGAATTAAAACGATCTTCTAATGAAGATATAAGGGTAAGAAAAGTTCAAGATCGTGATAAATCCGTTCTTGAAGAAGTTCGAAATGAACTAAAAAGCATACTTAATGAACTAAATAGACATTGACAATTATTTGTTATCGTTTATAAGTTTATAGGTAGTCAACCAAGAGTCTCTTCAAGTGAGTAGATATATTCACTGAGAGACTTTTTGGTTTCTATAAGAAAAAATTATTAAATTAATCTTATATGTTTAGTCAAGACAGCTCTCCACTTATTACTTATGCGATTCCTTTTTTTATGCTTCTCGTTGGCATTGAATTTGTCTATGGCCTTATTAAAAGAGAGAATAATTACAGAATAAATGATGCATTAGCCAGTATGTCATTAGGGCTAATTAGCAGGTTTATTCCATTGCTTGGATTAGGTTTTCAATATGTTGTATATACTTATGTTGCAGAAGAGTTTAATCTAAGCTTACTAAATTCAACAGAAACTTGGGTTTGGGTTACTGCTTTTTTTATGTATGATTTATGTTATTACTGGATGCATCGCTTACACCATGAAATAAAGGTTTTTTGGGCAACACATGTAGTGCATCATCATGGTGAAGAATTCAACTTATCAACAGCTATGAGACAGACGAGCACTGGTTTTCTTTGGAAGTGGATATTTTTTCTTCCGATGTTTCTTATAGGAATTCCACCGAACGTATTTGTTACAGTAGCTGGAATAAATTTGATTTATCAATTTTGGGTACACACTGAACATATAGGAAGATTAGGGGTTTTAGAATATATATTTATAACTCCATCTAATCATAGAATTCATCATGCGCAAAACGATGATTATTTGGATGCTAACTACGGAGGAGTATTTATTATTTGGGATCGTATTTTTGGAACCTATATTGATGAAAGAGATGACTTAAAGCCTGTTTATGGTACAGTCAAGCCGTTAAAAACATTTAACCCTTTATGGGCGAATATTGAGGTTTTTTATCAAATGATTCTAGATTCCTATCGAACAAAAAAATTTAAAGACAAAATACGTGTATGGTTTTCTCCGCCTGCATGGAGACCAGATGATGTTAAAGAAAAATATCCCGTTCAAAAGAATGATTTAGACAATTTTGAGAAATATGATCCAGAGATTACAACCATGGAAAAAGTTTTTGCATTCTTTCAATTCAGTATGATTAATGGGCTTACCATATTGATGTTGTTTAATATTGATAAATTTACTTATCAAGAGATGGCAGGGGTGGCAATGTTAGTATCAACACTAGCAATATCAAACGCATTATTGCTTGATGGAAGAAATTATGCTAATAATGTAGAAGTACTACGAGCATGTACTGTTCTTATATTTATATATCTAGGATTTTTTACCAATTTTGTATACTTAATTTTAGCTCATACTGTTATAGCATTAGTTGTGGCATCGGTTTTTTCACTAGGCTTTAATCAACCAAGGGCGATAAGATGAAAAAAATTATAATATATATAAGCATATTTTTCTTTGTTTTTTCATGTGATGAAGATGTAAAAACACTTATTTCTTCACCAACATCACCGTATGATATGTTACCGCCAGAGATTATAATTAATTATCCTGAAACAGATTCAATTTATGCATCAGGACAATTAATTGATTTTGATATAAGCGTTACGGATGATTTTGCTATTGAAGGCATTCTTCTTGAAATAGGTGATACCGAGATACTTTCTGAGTACTTTTTTGACAGTCCTCTTGGTGGTTTAATGCCTACTGAATATGACATTGATTATACATTTGATTTCACAGATTTTTGTAGCGAACATTGCACTGAATCATCTGATAATATTTTCATTGTGAGGGCTTGGGTAAGCGACTCTGCTGAAAGAACTTCTTCAGATTGGATTAGAATTCAATTTAATTATGAAGAACCAGATAATGATGATTCTCAATGAGAATACTAAATTCATTATTAGTAGGAGTAGGTATTTTTTTTGCATCGTTTTTAATACCCGTTATTGGTGGAATTGTATCAATTCCTTTAGGATTAATTGGAGCGTGGATATATTATGATTACAAGAAATAGTAGTTTATATATTTTTTTATTATTTTCAGTTAGTTTAATTAGCACAATTATGGCACAAGAAAATACTAATCATGATAGAGCATTCTTTGCTGCTGGATGTTTTTGGGGAGTAGAATCTACATTCCAAAGCTTAGATGGAGTCGTATCAACAACTGTTGGATATACAGGTGGAAAAGTTAAAAATCCTTCTTATGAACTTGTATGTACTGGTATTACAGGTCACGCAGAAGCAGTTGAAGTTGTTTATGATTCCAAGACAGTATCATATAAACAGCTTTTAGACGCTTTTTTTAAGCTACATGATCCTACAACATTAAATAGGCAAGGACCTGATGTTGGGACTCAATATCGTTCTGCAATATTTTATAATAATGCTGAAGAAAAAAAGTTGGCAGAAGAAGCAATCAACCAAATTAATGAATCTGGAAAATTTGCAAATAAAATAGTGACAGAAATCGAATCAGCAAGTAATTTTTATAGCGCAGAAGATTATCATCAAGATTATTATAAAAAGAGGGGATTAACGGGTTGCGCAATATAATGCGTTAGAATAGGAGATTAAAATGAAGTTAGAAAGATTTACATATTTATTAGCATTTTTACTGTTAGTTGTTTTTGCTTCTGATTTAGAAGGGCAGTTTAGAAGAAAGAAAGTCAAGCTTAGTCAAAATAATCAAATCGAAGAGTTTATTAATGATTATGTTCAGGACCCATTTATGGTTGAACATATTCAGGCATTACAATCAGAATTAGTAGCCATTGGGTTTGAAATCTTACCTCCTGAAACTGATGGAAATTGTGAAGTAGAAATTCAATTTGAAGATTTTAACTTCGACCCATATTACGGATCTGTTGCAAACCCAAAAGAGTCTTATATCATATTTCGAGATCCAAAGACTAAAAAAGTGTATGCAAAAATCCAGACCAATTCAATATTGCAAGATGATGAAGTAGGGGGCCCGATGACAAATGCATTTGCAAGTGGATCAACATTTGCATCTACAACAGGTGGTAGCTCTGCTGGATATGGAAGTGATTCTTATGGATCAACCGAAGATATGCCTATTGATGTAAATGCAATCATCTTAGACTGGATAAAACAAATTAAAATGTTCTATTAATCTTGAGTTATAACCATAAAGAAATTGAAGCGAAATGGCAGAAGTATTGGTCAGAAAATAACACGTTTCAAACCTCAGAAAACGATAAACCAAAATACTATGTTCTAGATATGTTTCCATACCCATCAGGTTCAGGGCTCCATGTAGGCCATGCACTTGGGTATGTCGCAACAGATATTGTTGCTCGTTTTAAACGTATGAAAGGATTTAATGTATTGCACCCAATGGGTTGGGATGCATTTGGACTTCCAGCAGAACAATATGCTATTAAAACAGGAACTCATCCAAAAAATACAACAGAAGAAAATGTTAATAATTTCAAGCGACAAATTAATCAGCTTGGCTTTTCTTATGACTGGGAAAGAGAAATTAATACTACCGACCCAAATTATTATAAATGGACTCAGTGGATCTTTCTTCAATTGTACAATCAAGGACTTGCTTATCAAGAAGAAGTAGCTGTGAATTGGTGTCCAGAACTTCGTACAGTATTAGCTAACGAAGAAGTGGTAGATGGAAAATCAGAAATTGGAGGGCATCCTGTCTATCGCACACCAATGAAACAATGGATGTTAAGAATTACGAAATATGCTGAATCTCTCCTTGAAGGACTTGATGATTTAGATTGGCCAGAAAATATTAAAGAATTACAACGTAATTGGATTGGAAGATCAGAGGGGGTAGAAATCAATTTTTCTATCAAAGATTCTTCAGAAGATCCTATTAAAGTATATACAACAAGGTCAGATACGCTATTTGGAGCAACTTATATGGTAATTGCGCCCGAACACCCACTTGTTGATAAAATTGTCTCTGAAGAGCAAAAAACAGCCGTAAAAGACTATGTTGAGGTAACACAAAAGAAGTCTGATTTTGATAGAACAGAGGTTAACAAGGATAAAACAGGTGTATTTACTGGATCTTATGCTATTAATCCACTGAGTAAAGAGCAAATGGAAATATGGGTTGCCGACTACGTGCTTATTAGCTATGGAACCGGTGCAATTATGGCTGTTCCTGGACATGATGAGCGTGATTGGGACTTTGCAACAAAATATAAACTACCAATCAAAGAAGTTGTCGAAGGAGGAGATATTACAAAAGGAGCGTTTACTGATAAGGGAAGTGCGCTGATTGTAAACTCTGAACACCCTGAAACCTTATCTATTAATGGCCTTACTGTAGAAGAAGCTATTGCAAAAACTATTGAATATATTGAAAAAGAAGGATTAGGAGCAGGGGCGACCAATTACAAATTAAGAGATTGGCTCTTTTCTAGGCAACGTTATTGGGGAGAACCATTCCCAATTATTCATACTGATAATGGTCCAGAAACTATTAAAGAAGAAAATTTACCAGTAATCTTACCAGAAGTAGAAAATTATAAGCCATCAGACTCTGGAAAATCACCACTTTCTAATGTTAATGATTGGGTTGAAGTAAAAGACGAAAATGATAATATTGTTGGACTTAGAGAAACAAATACTATGCCTCAATGGGCAGGTTCTTGTTGGTATTATTTACGCTTTACTGATCCAAGCAATCATGATGCTTCATGGGCAAAAGATAAAGAAAAATATTGGATGCCAGTTGATTTGTATATCGGAGGACAAGAACATGCTGTATTACATTTATTATATGCAAGATTTTGGCATCATGTTTTACATGATTTAGGTCTTGTATCGACGAAAGAACCGTTTAAAAAATTATACAATCAAGGAATGATTTTAGGTGATGATGGCACAAAAATGAGTAAATCAAGAGGGAATGTGGTCAACCCTGACGATATAATTAATGAATATGGTGCAGATTCTATGCGATTGTATGAAATGTTTATGGGTCCGCTAAATAAGTCAAAACCATGGAATACTAAAGGACTACAAGGATGTTATCGATTTATTAAAAAATTATGGGGTATTATCGTCGATGAAGAGGGTAATTTATCCTCAAAAATTACTGAAGATGTCACTCCAGATAAAGAAACATTACATCTTCATCATACTACCGTAAAAAAAGTAGGAGATGACATTGAACATCTTCACTTTAATACTGCAGTTTCTCAATTAATGATTTATTGTAATCATTTGCAAAAATGCGAAAATATATCAAAAGATTTAATTGCAGATCTTATAAAGATAGCAGCACCGTTTATGCCACATCTCTCAGAGGAATTCTGGTCATTATTAGGGAATAAAAACACTCTTGCATATGAAGAATGGCCTGGATATGATGAAGCCTTAACTCAGAGCGATGAAGTCACTGTTGCAGTACAAATAAATGGAAAATTAAGAGCCAATATTACTTTAGCAAAAGATTCAGATGAAAAAACAGCTGTAGATACTGCATTATCCGTCGAGAAAGTGTCAAATTATACTAGCGCAGGATCAATTGTTAAGACAATCTATGTTCCAAATAGATTATTAAACTTTGTCGTCAAGTAAACCGATTGCTTTAATAGTCATCCAATTTGTAAAGAATCCTATTAAAAAGATTGCTTTTTGTGCAGAAGCTTGTACTGTTAAACCATAGACAGATTCCCATGGTTTTGGACCAAAAAATAATATATAAATATAGATTGCAGTAGAAATACCGTAAAGAATCAATATCCATCCATATTTATTATCAATAACCTTCGACTTAAGGAACAAATAGCCAAAAAGAATACTACCAAATCCACCAAAATAGAAAATTGAATTAGCAGATAAGATGTGTAGGGCATAAAGGCTGCGAATGTTCGCAGGAGTTAATGCAACCCCAATAACACATAAACAAGCGATTATAGAGGCAATTTTAGCTAAAAAAGCGATATTTTTGTTTGTATTGCCAATATAATTAGGCATATAATAGATAAATCGAGCATAAAAGATGCCAAAAATGGTCATTGCGTTATTAAATAAAAAGCTAGAATGAAAGTTAATATCGCCAGAATGGCTAACAGATCTACCAAGATCACTTAAAAAATTAGTAAAGAAATTGTATGAGGTAGCTACGTCTTTAATTGCATACGTTCCACCTGCATAAAAGGGCATTGCAATAAAGATAGCACCTATATAGATGAGTAGGGCAGTTCTTGTTTGTTTTACTAGTCTATTTTTATCCATATCCTTAATGATACATAACCTTTATTATGCGCAAATACCTGTAAAACAGGTAAATAACAGGTAATTCAAATTTAATAGTATTTTATCCAGCTTACCAATTCTCTTATCTATAATTTTTGTGGTGGATATTTCAATAGC
>Ga0208261_1000541_pt1 | contig 14586 bp, 11 predicted proteins | sample Knorr_S7_td_DCM__FD_185595 | JGI IMG/M metagenome (GOLD analysis project Ga0208261, IMG submission 185595) | Marine microbial communities from Southern Atlantic Ocean transect - Knorr_S7_td_DCM_ad_131m_LV_B (SPAdes) (version 3) | ecosystem: Environmental > Aquatic > Marine > Oceanic | place...
AAAGATAGCTGATTTACTTAAAAATAATTCAGTGAAATCTGATTTAGAAATAATTTATCAATCAATTGAGGGTTTACACAGTGCCTGCCCAGATCATCTGGGGGACTGGTATTTTTCTGGAAATTATCCAACCCCTGGTGGTAATAAAGTCGTAAATAAATCTTTTATTAATTTTTATGAAGGAAAATCAATAAGAGCTTATTAAATTAAGTTACTTTTACATGTGTTTATATTAAATGAGAGTATTAACTATTTTATTTCTTGTTTTCTTTTACTCTTTTCAAAATTTACTCTCTCAAGAAAAGTATAATATATCTGCCTCATTCACTGAAGAAACTATTACTTTAGACGGAATTGATAATGAAGTATCTTGGAGTAAAGCTTCAATGATTTCTGATGAATTTAATGGTATTATTCCAATACCAGAGAATAAGGGTTCTCAAAAAAACGAAATTAAAATTATTTACGATAATGAATTTTTATATGTTTTTGCAAAAGCATATACAACTGCAGATAAAGTAGGAGAACCCTCATTAAAGCGCGATGCGACAACTAGAGGTGCAGACGCTATCCTTGTTATGTTTGATACTTATAGTGATGCCACAAATGCTTTTTGGTTTGAGTCAACTTCTTCTGGAGTCAAAAAAGATGCTTTAATTTCTAATGGAGGGCAGAGCTCTGGAAATGACATAGATTTTTCATGGGATATAAGGTTTGATGTTAAAACAGTTAAACAAGATGGTTATTACAGTGTTGAATTTAAAATTCCTTTTAGTTCATTAAAATTCCCTGAAGGATCAACTAGATGGAAAGTTAATTTTTATAGAGCAGACAATGTGTATTCTGAATTCAATTCATGGACTTATATTCCTAAAGGTCAAAATGGACTTAATATTTCTTATTTTGGTGATTTAATATTTGAAAAACCTTTAGGGAGCTCAAAAAGTCCAATAATAATGATACCCTATACTAATGGGATTATTTCAAAGGATTATGAAAATAAAAGTTCTTTTAGTGATTTTTCATTTGGGGGAGATGCTAAAATATCTGTAGGCAATGGAATGAATCTGGATTTGACCTTTAACCCAGATTTTTCTCAAGTAGAAGTGGATGATCAAATAGTAAACCTTACAAGATTTGAAATTAATTTACCTGAGAAAAGACAATTTTTTATTCAAAATAGTGACTTGTTTTCAAGTTTAGGAGACTCAAGGGATTCAAGAGCATTTTTTTCAAGAAGAATTGGTGTTGCAAAAGATATAGATGGAAATACAATTGAAAATAGAATAATTGCCGGGTTAAGACTAAGTGGTAAAATAACAGATAATTTAAGACTAGGTTTTTTAAATATGCAAACTGAAAAGGATGAAAGCAATAAAATTAGTTCAAATAACAACATGGTCTTGTCACTTCAACAAAGAGTTTTTTCAAAATCAAATATAAATTTATTTTTTATTAACAGAGAAAAAACTGGTAATTCCAATTTTATAAATGATCAGGAAAAATTTAATAGAGTTTTTGGACTAGATTACAACCTGAGATCAAAAAATTCAAAGTGGTCTGGATCACTATTTTATCATAATTCTATAGATGAAATAAAAAAAGATGATTCGTATTCAACTGGAATAAATCTTTCATACAATAGTAAAAATCATGGAGTTTATTCAAAAATTATTAGCGTTGGTGAAGGATTTGAATCCGATCTAGGATTTATTAGAAGAAAAGGTATTTTCAAACAATATATTAGATATGAAAGAAGATTTTGGATTGAAACTGAAAAGATTTCAAATATTAGTATTACTCCATCATTTAGATATATAACTAAACCAAATATAAATTCACTGATAATGGATAGAGATTTCTCTGCTAGTTTTGCAATTGATTTTAAAAGCTTATCAAACTTAAGCATAGATTTCAGTTATCCATACACATACCTTGATAGTGAGTTTAATATTACTCGAAGAGATGGAGCTGTTCCAATTCCAATTGGAGGCTATAACTATCCCAATCTGAAAATTTCATTCAGAAATAATTTTTTTAATGAGTTTACCTATTTTTTTGAGGTTGGATCTGGACAATTTTTCAACGGAACAAAAAAGTCTATTCAAGCCAAATTAGGATACCGGATTGAACCAATACTTCAAACAAGTTTAAATATTAGCTATGATAAAATTGAATTACCAAAACCATATGATACAGCTGGGTTATGGCTAGTTGGGCCTAAGATAAATTTCACATTTAACAAAAAACTTTTTTGGTCAAATTACATACAATACTCTAATATTGGAGAATCCCTAGGGATAAATTCGAGACTACAGTGGAGATTTGCACCTCTATCAGATTTTTATTTAGTTTATAATGATAACTACATTGCATCGAATATTTTTGCTCCAAAATTAAGAAGTCTTACCTTTAAGTTAAGCTACTGGTTTAATTTATAAAAATTTATAAATCACATTAGTTTTTGAGAGGCAGCTAAGTACTTTTCGTTTACTTTTTCCCAATTAATTACATTAAAAAAAGCATCTACATAATCAGGTCTTCTATTTTGATAGTTAAGATAGTAAGCATGTTCCCATACATCAATACCCAAAATCGGACTTCCTCCACAGCCTATTCCAGGCATAATCGGGACGTCTTGGTTAGCAGTTGAACATATCTCTAATTTACCATTTTCAACAACACAAAGCCATGCCCATCCAGATCCAAATCGAGTTGCCGCAGCTTTAGAAAATAAATTTTTGAAATTTTCAAATGAATCGAAATTATCAGTAATAGAATTTAAAAGATCTCCCGATGGAGTTCCTCCGCAATTTGGACCCATAATTTCCCAGTATAAGCAGTGATTGAAAAATCCACCACCATTATTTCTCAGTGCCGAGTTGTTCATGTCAAGATTTTCAAGAATTTGATTTATTGAATGATTCTCCATCTCAGTTCCTTGAATTGCATTATTTAAATTAGCGGTATATCCAGCATGATGCTTTCCGTAATGAATTTCCATTGTCTTAGAATCAATATAAGGTTCTAATGAGTCATAAGAATAATCTAAATCAGGTAGTTTAAAAGCCATAGTTATAAAATTTTATTTAGGTAAAAATAAAATTTTTAAATTCATTATAAAGCAAAACAAAACGATTAATTTTAATAATAAATTTAATCTTGAGAAGTTCCTCTTTTAAAATCATTAATGCTTCTGCAGGTTCTGGAAAAACAACCTCATTAGTTTACCATTTTTTGTTACGACTATTTCTTGAACCTGATGATATTGGATATAGAAACATGTTGGCATTAACCTTCACAAACAAAGCAGTAAATGAAATGAAAAAAAAGATTTTAGAAGGGTTATATAATCTTGGATACAAAGATCAATCAGATCAAACAAAAAGATTGAAAAAAAATCTTTTAGATAATCTAAGTATAAATTCAAATGAATTAAGAGATCGTTCCCAGAGAATTTTGAAAAATATTTTACACGAATATGCAGCATTTGAAGTTATAACTCTAGACAGTTTTACAAATAAGATCATCAGAAATTTTTCTAGGGAGTTAAATTTACCTTCATCTTATGATCTTATAATTGAAAGCAAACAGACTTTTCAAGATATTACTAATAGGATACTTGAAAAAGTTGGAATAGATAAAAGTTTAACTAATCTTTTAGTTTCTTTTAGTCTTTCTAAAGTTGAAAACCTTAAAAGTTGGGATATAGCTTTTGACATTAATGAATTTTCAAAAATTTTACTAAATGAAAATAATAGAATAGCTATTTCAGATTTAAGAGGAAAAGATTTAGAAAAATTTTTAAAAACCAAGAAAAATTTTCTTAGAAAAAGAAGGTTAATCAAAGAAAAAATATCTAAAACAGCAAAAGAAGTTTTAGAAAAATTTGCTGAAGGAAATCTTGAAAAAGGAAATTTTATAAGAGGGACTATTTATAATTATTTTAAGGAGTATTCTAATATTGATTTAAATAAAAACATTCAAAATACTTTTGACTTTGATAATAGACTTTTAAAATTTTTTGAAAATGACGATAAATTATATCCTCAATCGACTCCGACTGAAAAGAAAGATTTCATTGATAATATTGAATCATTTTTAAGGGAAAAATACATGGAATTGCGAATGGACGTTGGACAGGTTTATCTTTTCGAAAATTTATTGAGTCAATGGACAACTCTTTCACTTTTGGGAAAAATTGAATATGAGTTAGAAGATATTCAAAATGAAAAAGGAGAAATATTGCTTGAAAGATTCAATGAAATTATTGATAAGGTTATTCTAGAACAACCAGTTATTCCGTTTATATACGAAAAATTGGGAGTCAGGTATAGGCACTATTTTATTGACGAATTTCAAGACACTTCTAAATTACAATGGAGTAATTTGATTCCATTAGTGTCTCATTCTTTAGAGGGTTTAGATGATAAGCAAAGAGAAGGTTCATTAATACTTGTTGGAGATCCCAAACAAGCTATTTATGGTTGGAGGGGAGGAGATAATATCCAATTTTTAAAATTATTAGATAATCAGTCAAATTTTCAGGTAGAGTCTGAAATTTTTACCCCTGGAATAAATCACAGAAGTTTAAATTGTATAGTTGATTTCAACGATGATTTTTTCAAATTTATTAATCATAAGATCAACACCATTAAATCAAATAAAACATTCAACTTCACTCAAGAGAGTAAAAAAACTGGAGGGTATGTAGAAATAAAAGTCGTTGACAAATTAAAAAATAAAGAACAGAGAAATATCTCATTTGTCAATCAAGCTATTAAAACATTAATTCAAATAAATAATTCAGGTTTTAATTGGGGAGAAATAGCAATATTAACCAGAACTAGAAAAGAAGTTGTTTCAATCGCTAATGCTTTGAGTAAGGAAAATATACCTTTTGTGTCTTCAGAATCATTATCCGTTTCTGAATCAAAATCAGTTAATTTTTTAATCACACTTATTCGGTCAATTATAGATCCAAGTGATATGTTTCAACGCAAAGAAGTTTTGGAGTTTTTGTGGCAAATTAATTTTGAGAAAGAAGATTACCAGGATTTAATGTTTGAAAATTTAGATAAAGACCAAAGTCAAAGTACTTTTTTTAAAGAGATCAACAAAACCTTTGGTTATTCTTTCAATCCAGAAATTTTCAGTAAAGTTTCTTTATACGAGGCAATTGAATACGCAATTAAATCATTTAGGTTGAAGGGTGAAATAGATGCATATTTAATTGCTTTTTTAGATGATGTTTTTGAATTTTCAACTAACCAAAATCAAAATTTAGCTGCTTATATATCCTATTGGGAAGAAAGAGGATCAGAAATAATAATTCCTATGCCTGAGGGGAAGAATTGCGTAATTATAAATACTATTCATAAATCAAAGGGACTTGAATTTTCTAACGTGATTTTACCTTTTTTGGAGGATCCATTAATCTCTTTAAAGAACTATCATAAGGTTTGGTACCCTATTAATAATGGTTCAGACAATAATTTTAATTGGGGTTGGGTTAATTTTTCTGAAAAATTGAAACTATTGGGAGATAAGGGAGATAATTTTTATAAAGATAAAATTTTAAAGAGTCAATTAGAGTCTCTGAATGTTTTGTATGTTTCACTTACAAGAGCCATCAACAATTTATTTTTAATCTGCCCAAAGGAAACTGATTTAAATGATCCATTGAAAAGTTATTCAACTCTGATAAATCAGTTTTTAATTGAAGAAAACAAAACCCCAGAAGATGACAATTCTTATGTTTGGGGTAAGTTTTTTAAACCCAGTAAAAGAAAATATGAAGAAGAGAATAGTATTGAAAAAATTCCCATTGAAATTTCAACTAATTGGCATGAAAAACTACACAAAAAAAATCTTTCAAAAGATTTAAATCCTCAATCCATTAAATCAGATAAGGGAATTGTAATTCATGAGCTTCTTAGTAGACTAAAATATGATAATGATCTTACTCAAATCATAAACTTTGGAATTGAAACAAATAAAATTAAAATTCAGGAAAAAAAATATTATCATGAATTAATAACTAAAATAATTAAACATCCTGAGTTAAAGGATTGTTATAGTCAATCTTGTTATGCTCTTAATGAACAGGACATTTTAATTCCCAAAAAATCTTTTGTTCGTCCAGACAGAATAGTTAAAACTTCAAAAGGATGGACAATAATAGATTACAAAACAGGTACTTATAAACTTGATCATGAAACTCAGCTTTTTGTTTATGAAAAAATCTTGAATGAAATGGGATTGAATGTTTACAGAAAACACCTTGTTTATATCGGAGAAAATATTGAAGTAAGATCTATAAAACTTAAGTCTTAAATTTTGAAAACTTTTTTAGACGAAATATCAAAAAAAATTATCTCTTTAAATTATCAATTTGAAGACATAAAAATTGTTGTTCCAAACAAAAGAGCAATATCATTTTTTAAAAAATCTCTATCAAATAATCTGTCTAAACCTCAATTTTCTCCAGAAATAATAAGTATTGAAAAATTTATGGAAGAAATGTCAGGGCTAAAAAAAATTCAAAGAATAGATCTCTTGTTTTATCTGTATGAAATTTACAAGACAGATAATATTGGTGATTTTAATGAGTTTTTGAGATGGGCAAATACAGCATTGGATGATTTTGATGAAATAGATTTTCATTTATTAAACGCAGATGATTTTTTTGAATACGAAAGTTCTTTAGCAAGAATTGAAGAGTGGGCTAAAGGAAATTCATCGAATGATTTAATAAAAAATCATTCTAGTTTTTTTAATTCTCTTAAAATATATTATGAAAAACTTTATAAAAATTTGATGCATGAAAATAAGGGGAGTCTTGGAATGATTTTTAGAGAAGCTGTTGGGAATCTTGAAATATATCTTCAGAACACAAATAAGTTTCATTTTTTTATTGGTTTTAATGCTCTTAATAAATGTGAAAGTCAAATTTTCCAAGAATTTTTATCATTAAGAAAAGGAGAAATAATATGGGATATTGATAAATATTTATATGAAGATGAATCGAATTCGGCGGGAAAATTTATTAGAAAATATTTTAATGAATGGAATTATTTGAGACAAAAAAAAGAATCATTTGCTGAGAAAAACTTTGAATTAAAGAAAAAGATATCTCTTGTCGGAGTGCCAAAAAATGTTGGTCAATCTAAATATGCTGCAGAAATTTCTGAAAATATTTATAAAAAATCAAAGAGAGAAAAAACTGTAATTGTTTTGGGAAAAGAAACATTATTAACTCCATTATTATCTGGATTTTCAAATAATAAAATAAAGTGGAATGTAACGATGGGACATCCAATTTCTCAAACTTCTTCTTCAGATTTTTTTGATTTATTTTTTAAAATGCATATAAATGTTTCTTCAAATGGATTTTATTATAAAAATATTCATGAGATTATAAATAATAGTTGGGTTAAGGAAATGTTTCAATTCAATAAAATAAATATCACATCTGACATAGAAAAAATATTAAAGACTAATCAGTTATTAGTTGATCCTTCATTTTTTCTCGATCAAAATAGTCAAAACAATCTTAAGAAACTTTTTTTTGAAAAATTTAAAGACTCTAAAGATTTTATAAACCGACTCTTAAATATATCTGATCTTTTTATTTCTTTTTTTGGATCAATTGTTTCAGAAAAGGTCTTTTTAGAGGTGAATCATTTTAAAAGAATTAAGGAAATTTTTTTGCAAATATTAGATAAAAACAAAATAGATTTAATTGGCAATGATATTAATTCACTATATAAAACATTCAAGTTTTTGATTGGATCGGAAAAAGTAAACTTTTCAACTGATTCATCTGAAGGAATCCAAATCATGGGACTTTTAGAAACAAGACTTTTGGATTTTGAAAACGTAATTATAACAAATGTTAATGAAGGAGTTTTACCCCCTGGAAAGAAAAATCATTCATTTATTTCATTTGAATCAAGAAAAAAATTTGAGATGTTTACTTTTCTTGATAAAGATGCAATATATACCTATCACTTTTATAGATTGATTCAAAGAGCAAAAAATATATTTCTAATATATAATATTAAAAGTGAAGGTCTTAATTCTGGCGAAAAAAGTAGATTTATATATCAGTTAAAATTTAATAATCTTAAAAATCATGATTTAAAAGAAATAAATTTAGGATATGATTTTCAGAAACAATATTCTAAAATTGACTTGATTAAAAAAACAGAACAAGTAGAGAAAAGATTAGTAGAAATTTCTTCTAAAGGGTTCTCTCCTTCTTCTTTAATTGAATACTTAACAGATCCAATCGAATTTTATTACAAAAGAATATTAAAAATCAGAGAAACTGAAAAAATTGAATCTACAATAAATTATAAAGATAGAGGAACTATTGTTCATAAGGTTTTAGAGGATTTGTATAAACCCTATTTAAATAGAATCCTAAGAATAGAAGATTTTAATTTGATGGAAAAGAATATAGAAGATTTGATAAATGAAAAGTATGAACTTGTTTATGGGAGAAGTCATAAAAAAATAGGATTAAACTACATAATCCATGAGGTTTTAAAGAAACATATCAAAGATTTTATTTTAAAAGAAAAAAATCTAGTTAAAGATGGTAGGACTTTAGAGATAATATATTTGGAAAAGGATTTAGGGAAAAATATTTCTGTTCCTGGTCTTTCATACCCAGTAAAGTTAATTGGTCAAGTTGATAGAATTGATAAATTAGATGGAGTTACTAGGATAATTGATTATAAAACAGGTAAAATTTTACCTTCTAATTTAAAACTTTCTAAAATTGAAAACTTATTTTCTGGCTCTCAATTTGCTTCATCATTTCAACTTTTAAGCTACTTTTATTTGTACTCAAGTTATTTAGAAAATAATGATGCCGTTCAAGCAGGTATAATTTCATTTAAAAATTTAGATCAATATTTTATGCCACTTTCACTTTCAGGCTCTCAAAAAAATAATTTTATTGATTCCTCTATTCTATCATTATTCGAAAAGTCTTTAATTGATCTCATTATTGAAATTTTTAATAGGAAAATTCCGTTCAGGCTTATGGAATAATATTTATTATATTTAGAGGAGTTTTAACAAAATTATGAATAAGAAAAAGAAAGGCTTTGTAATTCCTGAGGAAAAAGGAGTTAAAAAAGAGAAGTTAAATTGGTTTTTAAGAGCCATTACTCTTGGAGACAGATTTTCTTATCAAGATTTTTTTGATCGTTTAAAAAAGGGTGTAGTAGATTTTTTAATTGTCTTTTTTGGTGTATTGGTATCTTTTGGAGTAGAACAAAAAGGAGAGGATTTTGACGATAGAGGTAGAAACATAGACAATCTAATTAATCTTCGAAATGAGATGATTAGCATGCAGGAGTATACTCAATTCTATATTCAACAAAATCAGTGGGTCACTAATATTTATCGAAGATTATATGCTCAATGGGAAGTTGATAACGATAGTGTTTTTCTTTTATATGATGAAGAAGTTACTGAGGATGAAGGATATTATTCCCCTTTAACTTATTACCCAAATTTAGATCCATTTAATCCCCCACGAGTAGTTTATGAGGCAATTAAACTCGATGGTACTTTTAGATTCTTAGGGCCTGAAATAGGCAGAATCGTCAACGAGACCTATGACGGTACTGATCTTAAGTATTTAATGATAAATACTGATAGGGAAGAAAGAATTTTTGTCAACCAATTCAATGATAGGCTTTCTCATAAATGGGTTTATGATGTAGAGGACGATATTAACTTATACAATAATTATTGGTGGGTAAAAAACAGAAAATATATTCAAAAGGATAGGTTCTTGAGATATAATTTGTATAATAGACTCGAATTATGGGATCAAATTGCAACTCAATTGATTGATTATGATGGATTTTTGGATAGAAATATTAAAAAACTTGACTCTTTAGTAAAAATTAAAGAATCTGAAATCACCATAGTTTATTGGTGTCTATTCAATTGTGGAGAAGAGTTCAATTGATTTTTTTATAAGTTCATCTCTTTTCTTATCAACTCTGCAGATAACTTTCCAGAAATAAGAGCAGGGGGGACTCCGGGTCCAGGAACAGTCAATTGTCCTGAGAAATAAAGTTTTTTAATTTTTTTACTTTTTAGTTTAGGCCTTAGAAAAGCTGTTTGCATCAAGGTGTTAGCTAGTCCATATGCGTTTCCTTTATAAGAATTATAGTCATTAACAAAATCATTAATACAATATGATTCATGGAATAAAATATCATTTTTCAATGATTGTTCGGTTAGTTTTTCAATTCTTCCAATTATCAGTTCAAAGTATGATTTTCTTAACTCTTTTGTATCCTCTATACCAGCAGCTATGGGAACAAGAACAGTGCAAGCTTCTTTATTTTTCGGAGCCATAGATTTATCAGTAATTGAAGGGAAATTTGTATAAATCAATGGATCAATTGGCCAAGATGGATCATCGTATATACTTCTAGCGTGTTTATCAAAATCTGCGTCAAAGAAAAGTGTGTGATGAGAGACGTTTTTAATTTTTTTATTAAATCCAATAAAAAATAAAAGTGCAGATGGAGCAAAAACTTTTTTCTTCCAATATTTTTCACTGTATACTCTATCTTTGAAATCCAGTAGCGATTCTGAGTGGACGTAGTCAGCACCACTTAGAACAATATCAGAGAAAAAATCTTTTTCATTAACTCTAACTCCAGAAGCTTTATTCCCCTTTGTTAATATTTTTTGAACTTCACTATTTAAATGAAATTTGACTCCTAATTCTTTTGCTAATTTTTCAATTCCAAGAACCACGCTGTACATTCCGTTTTTAGGATGCCATGTTCCTAATCCAAAATCAGCATAACTCATAAAATTATAAAATGCAGGAGTAGCAGAGGGTTTTGCCCCTAGAAAAAGAACAGGGAATTGAAGAATTTGAGTCAAATTAGGATTTTTAAAATTTTTGACTACTTGTCTTTTAATACTGGTGAAAAAGTATTTAATTTTTTTTATGGTGTTAATTGTAATTAATTCAAAAAAGGAGTTACCATACATCTTATATACTACTTCTCCAATTGCTATTTTATAATTTGTTTTTGCTTCAGAAATAAATGTCTCTAACTTTTTCTTGCTACCTTTTTCTATGGCTTCAAATTGATCGCATCTTTTTTCAAAAGAATCTTCAAGTTTTATCGAATCTTTTTTGCCAAAATATACTTCATAACTTGGATCTAATCTTTCTAGAGAATAATAATCTTGGGGAGATTTTGAGAAATCTGAAAAAAAATTTTCAAATATATCTGGCATCCAGTACCAAGTTGGTCCGATATCAAAAGTAAATCCTTTTATTTTTAATCTTGCAGCTCTCCCCCCCACCATTGAATTTTTTTCAAAAACATGAACTTCAAAACCAAATTTGGACAGATAGCAAGCAGCTGCTAATGAGGAGAATCCAGAACCAATTATTGAAACCTTTTTTTTCATACAGGAACAAATATACCTTAATAATATTGTAAATTTTTAAGTATAAAAAAATCTAATGGATGATTATCTTTTTAAATAGAAATTACTGAAGGAAAGTTCAATTGATTTTATTTTAAAGGATTTTTTTTCTTTCTGTTTTGAGCAATTATTTCTTCTACAAAAGAGGCGCTAATTATTCCAGTTGGAATTGCAACCACACCAATTCCAACTAATGAAATTATTGAGGCAAAAATTTTCCCGCCAACAGTTATAGGATAAACATCACCATATCCAACTGTAGCTAGTGAGACCGTTGCCCACCATATTGATTCGGTAATACTAGAAAACTTTTCTGGTTGAGCTTCATTTTCAAGGTAGTAGATAGCAGAAGCAGAAAATAGAATGGTTAATACTGATAAAAAAAGTGTAAACTTCAATTCTCCTTTAACTGCAGATAATGCTTTTACAAATAACTTTAAAGATTTGCTTTCCCGGCCAAGTTTAAAGATTCTTGTCAATCTAAATAGTCTAAGAATCCTTAGGAATCTACCATCAACTTTAACGAATTGATTTAGGTAAAAAGGGAGAATGGAAAAAAGATCAATTAAACCAAAAAAACTGAAAATATAATTAATAGCGCCTTTGAATTTTTCATTTTTGTAAGCAGAATATACCCTAAACAAATATTCAAAAGAAAAGATAACTATTGATACAAACTCAAATTGATAGAATAAATCCCCATATGCTTCGTGAATAAACTGATGGGAGTCTAAAATCATTGCAATAACATTTGCCGTGATTAGCAAATAAATAAACTTATCAAATGAATTTAGAGATTTCATAAAGCTATTTCTTTAGCATGTCCCTAAAAATAGCAAATAAGACAATTGCAGTAGTTACTATAACAACTCCGACAACAAAACCTTCTGACATTATTATTAATTAATATGATCAAATATAAATATTTTTAAGCAAAGTTTTTATTTTTGAATTATGACTAGGTGCATTAAAATTTTAAGTTTATGTATTATTTTTTTTTCATGTGATCTTTCTAAAGAAGAGAATAAGGTTGAAAATCTTAATAACGAATCAGAACTATTAACAAAACTTCCAAAAGTTGATTTTCTAGAAGATTTTTCTAATCAATTCATTGAAGATAATGACATAGATCAGTGGACTAAATTTATTTCATTTAAGGAATCTATTGAAAGCATTTCAAATTTAGATCCCAAAGGAATTACATTTTATCTTGATGAACTTGAAAAAAAGATTGAAGAATTATTATCTTCTTCAATACCTAAAAATTTTGATTCGCCTCCTATAATTAGTAGGATAAAGTTGATCCAAATGCAAGTAATGAAATCTAAATTTTATTCAGAGAACCAAGAAAATAAAAAACTAGAATTAGCATTAAATGAAATGTATAAATATTATAATGCTTTACTTAAAAGAATGATTTCATTTGTTGAGGAAGAAAGAGCTATACCAGGGGCAAAAGAAAATCAGTGATAAAAAACTAATTCCCGGTCTTTAATTAAATTCTTGTTTGTTTTAATTGAATCAACAATATGACCAAGATGATTATTTAAAATTTCTGAAAAATCGTTTTTTTCAATTATTTCTTTATATAATTTAATGAGCTTAAGATCTAGATCTATAATTACATCAGAATGATTTTTTTTTAGGCTTTTATTTGGAGTCGTAACTATTTTTTTATGATCAATTCTGTTTAAAACTAAATTTTCAGGAGCATTGTAATAAAGTCTAAAAACAACCATCAAATCTTGACAAAGTCTATTTCTAGTTGTTGCAGTTTTATTTAAAAACCTTTTATATTCAGGATAAGGGCTTTTATCAGCAGCTTTTATATATTCAAGTCTAGAATTGTTTAGCGTATTTAAAATTTTTTCTATGAGAATAAAAATTTTGTATTCTTTTTTCACTTTTTAATAGTCTATAAAACAAATCTAGCTATCTTATTGAAGCGTTTTACTTCCTGTTAAATCTTATATCAACAATTTATTCACATTAAGATTTAAAAAAGAAAAAATAATTAATTAAGAAAAAAATGGTATATTCAAGTAGAGCATTCTTTAAAAATGGGCATAAAAAGTTTTCAAGGGCAGCAAATAAAGCTATCAAGAAAGATTGATAAGAATATTACAGTTGGTGATATCATGTCTCGGGATTTAGTCACATTCTCTCCCAACGACTCCATTCATCATGTAATGTCATATTTTATTAAATACAAGATATCTGGTGGCCCTATTGTTGATGAAACAGGCAGGCTGGTTGGGATCATTTCTGAGGCAGATTGTATGAGAGAAATATCTGATAGCAGATATTTTAATATGCCAATTTTAGATAAATCAGTTAAGAGTTTTATGAGTTTTCCTGTAGAAACCATTCAAGCTTCAACAAATATTTTTGATGCAGCCTCAAAGTTTTTTAAGACAAGTAAACGAAGATTTCCTGTAATGGATAAAGGCCGATTAGTCGGTCAAATTAGCCGAAAAGATATTGTTATTTGTGCTCTAAAAATGAAAAGTCAAACCTGGAGATAATTTGTTTAATGAATTTTTGATCCTGTTTCAACCTCAAGATCATCAGGGAAAATAAAAGAAGAATTCCCTTTTTGATCTTTTGCTAAAAGAATAATTCCTCTTGTAATGTGTCCATCTATTTTAAATGGTTTAATATTAGCTAAAACTGCAACTTTTTGTCCTATAATTTTTTGCAGGTCTATTTTATAATCTTCTCTAGAAATAATATTCAAAACATCATTTTTCACATCAACTTTGAATGAAAGTAAATTTTTCTTTTTAATTTTTCTTACAGAAACAATTTGCCCAATCAAAAAATCTAGACTATTAAATTTTTCAAATAAGACATCTTTTTTTAGTAAGTCATTTTTTTTCACTTTTCAACTTTTTTAGTTGCTCCATAATCTTATCATCTTCAATTTTTTCAAATAATAACTCTGGTTGATTTATTTGATGTCCACCATCAATAAGAAAAGTGTTTTCACTTACTTGATCCCATTCATAATTTAGGTTTAAAATTTTTTTCATTTTAATGGAGGTAAAAGGTAAAAGGGGCTCACACAAGATTGCAAGTCCGGCTGAAATTTGAATTCCA
>Ga0208261_1000542_pt1 | contig 14573 bp, 10 predicted proteins | sample Knorr_S7_td_DCM__FD_185595 | JGI IMG/M metagenome (GOLD analysis project Ga0208261, IMG submission 185595) | Marine microbial communities from Southern Atlantic Ocean transect - Knorr_S7_td_DCM_ad_131m_LV_B (SPAdes) (version 3) | ecosystem: Environmental > Aquatic > Marine > Oceanic | place...
AAAAATATTATTGGAGGTTCTTGATCAAATCAATATAAAGTCATTAGGTTCTCTTCCTTCATGCAAAGACTTATATCTGCCAGCAAGGAATTTAGGTTTGGCTCCAGCTCATGAAATTCTTGATTTAGAAATTAAAATCAAGAAGTGGGCCTCGATAGCTAAAGATCATCTAAATATTGAAAGTTTTAGAACGCTTTTATTATCTCCAGAATCCAATAAAAAAACAATTAACCTCCTAAAAAAGAAAGAATCAGCGGTAATTCACCCAATTGCTATAGCTGAAGATGAAGCTTTCCATTTTAGGTATCAAGAAACAAAAGAATTATTAGAGGGAAACGGAATGCCAACTATTACTTGGAAGCCTCTTGAAAACGAACAGATTCCAAAAGAAGCAAAAGGATTAATAATACCTGGTGGTTTTCCTGAGCAACATGCAAACCAATTAAGTAATTCAACTATAAGCCTGAATTCAATAAAAATGTTTTCAAAAAAGTTTCCCATATACGCTGAATGTGGAGGAATGATGCTTTTGGGTAAAAGTATATTTGATCTTGAAGGGAGAGAGCATGCAATGGCTGGAATATTACCTTTTAAAGCTAAAAAGGGTAATTTAAAAATTGGTTATAGAGAAGCAACAACTAAAAATAATAGTCCTATTACAACTCCTGGTAATAAACTCATAGGACATGAATTTCATCGCTGGGAAATAATTAATGAAAGCTATAATTCAAGTATAAATAAACTATGGGATATCAAAGGTTGGAATATGGAGATTAAAAACGAAGGTTTTTGCAATCATTTAATTCATGCAAGCTGGATACATCTACATTGGGCAAGTTCGCCTCTTATTTTAGAAAATTGGAAAAGAAGCGTTATGAATTTGACCTAAAGCAGAAATGTTTTAAAAATAACATTTTCCAAATTACTCGATTAATAATTTCTCTAAAAGAGATTGATTTGTCTTACTTTTATTATCACCAACAATCCATACTCCTTTGCTCGCTCTGCTTACAGCAACGTATACAAGCCGTCTTCTAAATTCAATATCTTTAGGCCAGAAAACATCAGAAGTTATAAAAACGTCTCCAAAAGTACTACCTTGACTCCTGTGAATTGTAAGTACAGAAGCAGGTCCTAAAGAAGCGAATGAATCTCTTATAAAAAAGAAAAGCTTCCAAATTGAACCACTATTTTTTTTTCCTCTTTCTCTTGCATGATTACTCAATTTGTTCAAAGTAAGGTCTAAAGCAATACGAGATTTAGATCCTATTTGAGGCATTAACCTCAAAGAAAATTCTTTTTGGTCACACCTTACTTTAGCTATCTGAGTTTCAACAACAGGTAGAGAATTTTCAATATCTTGTTGGATTTCTAAAGAACCCAAATCAAAACTATTTGGAATTACATCCTCTACCAACATTTCTCTATTGGAACTAATTAAAATATCTGGTTCTTCTCCAAGCTCATTCTCGTTTAATGAAGCATTTACCATGACCGCTTTGCGGCTAATTAACACCTCCCCAGGTAAAACCTGATATTGATCAGCCATATCACCATGAATCGCTCTTCTTGCATGAGGAACTAAATTATCAACAATTCTATTCGTATAGCACAAAATTCTTGCTCTATCGTAATCATCTTCTAAAGAAGATAACCTCAATGCTGATTTAGCTTTTTCAAGCCAACTATCCCTATCTAATATTCCTACATTACCTTTCTTAGAGTTAATAATTGGCAATATTGGAGGCTGATCACAAGAGATCTGCCCGTCTCTAATGATTTTTGCCAATTTCAGTACAGGTCCTTGATGACGAACAACTTCCTTGAGTTCAGAATTTACGGCTCGTTTCATTGAGAAAACTGAGCTAGAACTTTCTCCCACAGGTGGGAGTTGAGCAGGATCACCAACAAAAACCAATCGAGTCGAATTACATCTGGCGCATTCAAGAGTTATCTCCAATAAATTGGAATCAATCATTGATGCTTCATCTATTAAAACAAGTCCTAAATTCTCCAAAGAGCTCTCGGTTTGATCTGTTTTTTCACATATTTCGACATCTGCTTGTCTTTTCAACTTAAGTCGAAGCAAACGGTGAATAGTAGAGGGGAACCATGTTGGTTGAATAGATTCACTTTTTAATCCCTCCCTTAAGACACCCACAGCCTTATGAGTTGGTGCAACAACAGTCCAACACAAACCTAACTCATCTACCTTTTTCAATAGTTTCATCGATAAATATGTTTTTCCGCTGCCTGCAAACCCCCTCATCACAAAGGGTTTAAAAGAATACGGGGTCGTTAGCCATTCACAAAACAATTCAAGAGATTTTTCTTGGTCCTTAGTTAAGTCAAAACAATCTTCTTTTGTTTTTGCTTCTTTCACACAGAAAACAAGCCGATGAGGTGCAAAACATCCAAAGGAGATCCAATAAAGAAAATACCTGGCAAAGCAACCATAGGTCCAAGAAAACTTCCCACCAATACCTCGATTTTTGTGTGTCCCAAAGATTCTTTTAAAATAGTTTCGGACGATAACTCTTTGGATTTATCCTTTAAAATCTCATTAACTTTTGCAGCTGTTAAGCCTGCCGATCTTCTTATCCCAGAAGCGTCGTACATAACAATAAAAGCGATTGTTGATGCCAAAGCAAATACTGGATCATCAAAACCAAGCTGAAGTCCAACTCCTGCAGCAGTTCCTGTTACCAATGCAGAATGACTTGAAGGCATTCCGCCTGTTTCAATAAGTACTGATGGTCTCCACCTTTGATTAAAAATTAATTCAAATAATAATTTAGAAAGTTGAGCAAGACCACATGCTGCCAGGCCCCAAGCCAAGACAGCGTTATCAAGAAAAAAAATAAATTGAGATTCGAAAGCTGAATTAGTACTCATCTATCTCTATTTGTAATGTAATCAGCCAATGCAAGAAGAGGTTTTGATTTCTCAGGCCAAGGATCAAGAGCATTTTTTGCTTTAACTACTAATAGATCAGCTCTCTTTCTTGATTCCTCAAGGCCAAGTAATTTGGGATAAGTAGTTTTATCAGCAATTAAATCCTTTCCTGCTGTTTTTCCCAACACCTCGCTACTTGCTGTTACATCAAGAATGTCATCAATTATTTGAAATGCTAATCCAATTCCTCTTGCATAGATGCTTAATGCTTCGAGAAGCTTCTCATCAGCTCCACCAATCAAGGCGCCGCAAGTAACACATGCCTTTAGCAAAGCTCCTGTTTTGTGCAGGTGAATATACTCTAAGGTCTCCAAATCAACCTCTTTCCCTTCGCAATCAAGATCTACTACTTGGCCTCCCACTAATCCAGGAGCACCTGCCACCAATGAGAGCTCACCTACTATTTTCAGGAGTCTCTCTGATGGTATCCCCTTTGTCCGTATTGATACCATCTCAAAAGCTCTAGTTAATAAAGCATCCCCAGCAAGTATTGCTACCGCATCTCCATAGACTTTATGATTTGTAGGACGACCTCGACGTAAATCATCATTATCCATTGAAGGTAGATCATCATGGATAAGAGACATCGTATGAATCATTTCCAGAGCCACTGCCGTAGGCAGAGCTTTTTCGACTTCGCCTCCAGCAAGTTCGCAAGCAGCAAGACAAAGAATTGGCCTTAATCTTTTACCCCCGGCCAAAAGGGAATAGCGCATAGATTCTCTTAATTTTTCTGGCTTTTCAGGGCCTAGAGACGCATCCAGCGCATCTTCAACTAGAGCTCTAGATTTCTCAAGATACTCAGCGAAGTCAAAAGAAGCGATTGCCTCCTGCATGCAAAAAATCGATTCGTATCAATTCTGTCAGGACATTGTGATTCATGGAAGTAAATGACTAATAGTTAAAGGTAATCCGCAATGTTTCTGCCACCTATCAACCGTATTAGCTAGAAGCATTGTTACTGTCATAGGCCCCACACCTCCAGGAACAGGAGAATAAGCAGCTACTTTATCTTCAATCTCAAACATCTTTACATCTCCACAAAGTTTGGTCTTTTTACTCTCTTTGAGGTTTTCTTGCTCAGGCGGAAGTCTATGAATGCCGACATCAATAACGACACAATTCTCACTTACGTGATTTTTTCCAATCAGATAGGGCTTCCCAGCAGCCACTACAAGTAAATCAGCCTCCCTGGTTAAAGAAGGTAAATCTTTAGTTCTTGAATGAGCAACCGTGACAGTGGCATTTGCAGCTTCAAGCATTAAGGCCATTGGCTTCCCCACTAGAATGCTGCGCCCTACTACTACTGCTCTTTTCCCTTCTATTTTGATTTGGTTTCGCTTAAGCAGAGACATAACCCCTGCAGGCGTGCATGATCTTGGGCCTTTTTCCCCCTTTATCAATAGTCCAAGGTTCAAAGGATGTAATCCATCAGCATCCTTATCAGGGTCAATACTACTAAGCAAGGAATCCTCATCAAGATGCGAAGGCAAAGGGAGTTGCAATAAAATTCCATCAATATCCTTTTCTTCATTTAAATTTTTGATAATTTCTCTAAGTTCTTCCAATGAAATATCTTCTTTCAAATGTTTTGCAAAACTTCTAACACCTACTCGCTCGCATGCTTTTTCCTTGTAATTCACATAAACTCCACTCGCAGGATCGTTACCAACCCTTAGGACTGCAAGACCCGGGGGACGTTTCGCAACTTCCGATCCAGATTCTATAGTCTGTTTAAGTGTGAGTTCAATCTCCTGAGCAAGTTTTTTTCCATCTAAAATGTTTGGCATAAATAAAATGAATACAATTTCAATTAGTCAACGCATTAAACCTAGCGTTAAGGCGTAGGTGAAAAAATCTGTGGCTAAATTACCCAGTCCAAAAAAAATTTGGAGAATCTGGTTAGGGAGTCAATCTCCCAGACGACCGATACTTCGCTGGTCAGCCACTGACAAGTTAGTTCTCTTAATGGTCTGCCTATTAGTAGCAATATTTTCAAGTTATAAGTTGCTTGCTGTTCCCGATCTCAAACCAGGCGATATTGCGCAAATCAACGAAATAGCCCCAAAGGATGCATCCGTACTAGATACACAAGCGTTAAGAGAGAAAAGAAAAAGCTTAGAAGAAAGTTTTGTCCAAGTCATCGATAAAAATCAATCTAATAATTTAGAAAAGATTGTTTTAAAGAAAATCAAAAAACTTCGTATTTTAAAAGATTCTAATTTCGAAGTAGCTATAAATAATATCAATCCTACTAATTCAGAAAAAAGTTGGCTAATTGTTGCTTCTAAGAGTGAATTGGAAAATTGGGAAGAAGAAATAAAAACAGCTTCAAAGAGAATGCTTTCTCAAGGAATTATTAATACACTTGCACTTGATCAACTAAATGAAGCTTCATCTTTACAATTGGAAAATCTAGGTGTAAAAGAATCTCCAAATAGATCATTGGGAGCAAAAGTATTAACGAGTAGTTTTTATCAGAAAAGTAATTTAAAAGTTGATTCTTCAAAAACAAACATATTACTTGAAAATTTAATGACTAAAGATGGTAAAAATATTATAAAAGTTAAAGAAGGTAGCTTAATATCAAAGAAAGGTAAGCCAATCAGTTCTCAAGAGTTTGATGTTCTTGAACATTTTAATAAAATAAGCCGAAGTCCTAGGCCCATAAAGTGGTTAATAACTTTCACGGAATCTATGGGAAGTTGTGGATTACTTCTTATGATCATGAGAAGAGAAAAGCCCAGACTTCAAGCTAGGCATGGATTACTTTCTTTAACCTTATTATTTGTAGTTCAATTAACAAAAGATTGGCTGGGTCCACTTGCAAGTCCATTGCAATTAATATTACCTCCAACACTCCTTCTTTCACAAGGAATAGGTACAACAACTTCATTAGCTTGGATAGCTTCTTCTAGCTTGATTTGGCCAACATCTCTTGATGGATTAAGTGAAGTTAGATTAATAATTGCTTGTATTGCTGGTTCATTCGTAGCCTTTTTAGGCAGAAGGATGAGAAGCCGTGCACAAATTCTTCAAATAGCTGTTTTTATACCTTTTGGTGCACTATTAGGACAATGGTTTATTTTCAATCAAATAATTAAAACAAAAAATTTAGAATTTAATAATCTATCTTTTGATCCTAATTCTCTTCTTAATGAGGCACTTGTTTTAAGTGCAATGCTAATGGTAACAATATTAATTATTCCTATATTAGAAAATACATTTGGATTACTTACAAGAGCAAGATTAATGGAGCTAGCAGATCAAGAACGTCCGTTACTTCGACGTTTATCTAGAGAAGCACCAGGCACATTTGAACATACTTTAACAATTTTAAGTCTTGCAGAAGAAGGCGCAAGAGTGATTGGAGCTGATGTTGACTTGATAAGAACTGGAGCCCTTTATCATGACGTTGGGAAACTACATGCTCCTAATTGGTTTATTGAAAATCAGAAAGATGGAATAAATCCGCATGAAGAAATCAAAAATCCATATAAAAGTGCCGATATTCTTCAAGCCCATGTAGATGAAGGATTAAAGCTTGCCAGGAGATATAGACTTCCATCGCCCATTGCTGACTTCATTCCAGAACATCAAGGTACTTTAAAAATGGGTTATTTTCTTCATAAAGCTAGAGAAAGTGATCCTTCTGCTTCTGAAAAACGTTTCAGATACAAAGGGCCTATTCCTCACTCAAAAGAGACTGGGATCCTTATGCTGGCAGATGGGTGCGAGGCTGCATTGAGAGCACTAGACGCTTCCTCTTCAGATAACGATGCTTGCAAAACAGTCAGAAGAATAATTCAATCGCGTCAGATTGATGGCCAATTAAAAGAAAGTAGTTTAACTAGAGCAGAAATAGAAATAATACTTAGGGCCTTTGTATCTGTATGGAGGAGGATGCGTCACAGAAGATTGAAATATCCCAGCTTTAATTCAAGGTAAAAGCAATAACATCTAATAGAAAATACAGTCTTAGTTAAAGCCTAATTCGTCTATGGCCTCTTCTACACCAATAGAGCAGGGCTAATAAATTCAGAAAAGCAATTAGCAATGATAAACCGCTAATACCAAAAAAATCATTCACTTTAATTAACCTGATGATCCCATAAGGCAAAGTCCCTGAAAGAGTCATAGATAAAGCTACGATTGATAAAATAACTCCCCAACCTCTTTGAGCAAATAAACCACCTGAAGCCACAATCCCAGTTATTGCAGATGGCCAAGCAAGACTAATAGCAATAGTTATATTTGCAGTTTGCAGAGGAGGGCCTGATCCAACTACATAGGCAATAAAAGGAATTGCAAGTGTATTTGAGATCAAGCCAAACCAAGTAAGCGTCCAGTAGCCGCGCATTCCTGAACCCATTTTTAAAAAATTATTCTCTTAAATAAAAACATAGTATTAACGATAATACTCAATTTCAAGCGAGAGCAGTTTGCAAACAATTAGATGGATAACAAACAGTTCTCCAAGTTCCATTTCCTGCAAGTACTTGTACACCTATACCTTTATCTTTAATTGTGCATCTCAAACCTTGACCATTGCACCACAGCTTTGCCGCGCTAAGAGCTGCTTCTATACTTTCATACGGAGCATCTAAGACATGATGAGGAGATCCATCAAGTCCAATAAGTCGATAAAGATTTCTTTTAAAAGCCATTTATGTGCGCATTTTTAATTGTCACAATACATATTAAACTTTGAAAAAGGCCTATGGGCTATTTTCCTAAAAAAAATTTACTCAACTCTATTTCAATTTGAGAATATAATCCAAAAGATATCAAACTCCTTTTTTATCTGCTTGAGCCAAATCATGTTGAGGATGAATGGATTTCCTTCCCTCAGCAGCTACTAATCTATTAAGAGCATTTATGTATGCTTGTGCCGCTGCGACAACAACATCAGTATCAGCAGAATGGCCGGAAAATAGACTCCCATCTCTTCTGATTCTAATCGTAACTTCTCCTAAAGCATCTATTCCTTCCGTAACTGACTTTACAGAGAATTCAATCAATTCATTAGGTTCTTCAGTTAGAGAATCTAAAGCTCGCACTACTGCATCAACAGGACCTGTGCCTAGAGATACAGCAGTCTTCTCTTCTCCATCTTCTCCAACGACAGTTACTGTTGCAGTGGGCATGAGCGATGTTCCACAACTTACTTGGACCAATTTCAATTGGAATAAAGCTTCTGGAAGTTGAACCTGTTCACTGACGATGGCCTCCAGATCACGATCTGTTATTTCTCTTTTCCTATCAGCTAAGTCTTTAAATCTAGCAAAAGCCTCATTAAGGTCTTCTCTGTTTAAATCATATCCAAGGTCTTCTAATCTAGCTCGAACTGCACTCCTACCACTCAATTTACCTAAAGAAATCTTATTGTCAGACAAGCCAACTGTTTTTGCATCGATGATTTCATAGGTAAGCCTATTTTTCAATACTCCATCTTGATGTATTCCAGATTCATGCGCAAAAGCGTTTGCACCAACAATTGCTTTATTTGGTTGAACGACCATACCAGTTAAATTTGAAACCAAGCGAGAGGACTTAGTTATCTCCTCTGTTCTGACTGCTGTTAAAGGGGTTGGAGATTCAGGAGGCCTACCAAAAAACGGATTAAAATATGATCTTCTTACATGAAGGGCCATAATCAATTCTTCTAAAGCAGCATTACCTGCTCTCTCTCCAATTCCATTAATAGTGCATTCAAGCTGTCTCGCTCCATTCTTTACAGCTTCAAGGAAGTTTGCCACTGCAAGCCCTAAGTCATTGTGACCATGAACTGAGAGAACTGCTTCATTTATATTTGGAACATTTTTATTGATGTTTAATATCAAATCTCCAAATTCAGAAGGGGTTGTATACCCAACTGTATCTGGAATATTTATAGTGTTCGCGCCTGAAGATATAGCCAATTCAATTACTTCATATAAGAAATCTAAATCACTTCTTGCTGCATCTTCACAAGAGAATTCAACATCATCAACAAAACCTTTAGCATAGCCAACCATATCTGGGACAATATCAAGAACTTCTTTTCTAGATTTCCTTAATTTATGTTCAAGATGTATATCACTTGTTGCGATAAAGGTATGAATCCTTTTTCTTGGAGCTGGAGAAATCGCATCAGCACAAGCCTTGATGTCAGGCTTTGAGGCTCTTGATAGACCGCAAATAATAGGTCCTTCTTCTCCTCCTACTTGCTCAGCTATTTTCTGTACTGCAGCAAAATCGCCAGGGCTAGCGAAAGGGAATCCTGCCTCAATAACATCTACGCCTAATCTTGCTAATTGTTGAGCTATAGCCAACTTTTCTTCTAAATTAAGACTCGCGCCAGGGGATTGTTCTCCATCCCTTAATGTGGTATCAAAAATTAAAACTCGGCCTGGATCTTTGGCCATAGCATTAAATATATAAAAATAACTAGACCTTATTAAGATCTATATGAATTAAACTAATTCTAGTATATATCTAACAAATTTTTACACAAAATATTAAGTTTCTAACTATTTAATTGATCTTTTTATATTTTTTATTTCTAAAACAGTAAAAATCTAAGATTTAATCTCAAATTAAATGGGAAATTTCTAAGTAATAAATCAAAATTAATTATTTTTAACTATCTTATTTAAGTATCTAATTTAACTAGATTTAAAGCAGAACTTAAAGTTTATCTTTTCTAGTACGAATAAAGAGTATAAGTATCGATGGATCTATTCCAAAAATCTGGAAGTTTTAATGCCTAAAGGCAATCTCGCCATAGTCCTGCATGCCCATCTACCTTACGTGAGATCAGAAGAGCCTGGCTCCTTAGAGGAGGATTGGTTCTTTCAAGCTCTAGTGGAATGTTACTTACCACTTTTAGAAACTCTTGAAAAAGCTTCAAAAGCAAAAGATCAAACACCTAAGATCACAATAGGGTTATCGCCTACGTTGCTTTCGCTCTTAGAAGATGAAGTATTAAAAAATCGCTTTGAAGAATGGGTAGCTATTAGGTTAGAAGTTTTAAATACATTAGAAACAAACTGTATAGCAGCTCAAATACATCTAAAAGATCACTTAAAACGCCAATTAAAAAGCTGGAAGAGCTGTGAAGGTGATCTAATAGGAAGATTTAAAAAATTACAAGCCTCAGAAGTAATTGATATTCTCACCTGTGCAGCCACTCATGGATATCTTCCACTTTTAAGAGAAAACCCTGAAGCAGTTATAGCTCAATTAAAAACTGCTGTAAGGGAGCATCAGCGCCTTTTTGTGACCGCTCCAATGGGTATTTGGTTACCTGAATGTGCTTATTACGAAGGTTTAGATGAATTAATGGCTGAAGCTGGCCTTAGATATGCAGTTCTTGATGGGCATGGTTTATTGAATGCAGAGCCTAGACCAAGATATGGTCTATATGCTCCTATTTGCACTAAAAGAGGAGTAGCTTTCTTTGGTAGAGATAGTGAATCAACTCTTCCCGTTTGGTCAGCAAGGGATGGTTATCCAGGTAATCCAAACTACAGAGAATTCCACAGAGACTTGGGTTGGGATTTATCAATAGAGAACCTAAAAAAAATAGGGATAAAAGAGAAAAGGCCCTTAGGTATTAAATTATTTAAGATTTCTTCTAAAAACACATCTTTAGCTGACAAAAAAGAATATGACCCAAAAGCTGCAAAAGAAAGCGTTGAAAAAGACGCCGAAAATTATTTAAAGGACAGAAAGAAACAATTGATAAAGCTTGAAAACTCAATGCAAATAGAGCCATTACTAATCGCTCCTTTTGATGCAGAACTTTTTGGTCATTGGTGGTTTGAAGGCCCAATATTTCTTTCTAATATATTTATCAAATCAAAAAATGAAGGTATTAAATTAATAACTCTAAAAGAGGCACTACAAGTAACATCAAAAATCCAATTATGCAATCCTTCTCCTTCTAGTTGGGGACAAGGTGGCTTTCATGATTATTGGTTAGACAAGTCAAATGCATGGATTGTTCATGAATGGAGTAAAGCCGGGAGAGAAATGGTAAGTATTTGTTCAAAAGGTTTAATAGATGAATCAAATATCAAGATAATCAGTCAGGCTGGAAGAGAACTTTTATTATGTCAATCCTCTGATTGGAGTTTTATTCTTAAGGCAGGAACTACTACTGAGCTTGCAAGAGAAAGAATAAATTTGCATCTAAAAAGATTTTGGATGTTAATTAATACAATTAAAGATAATAAAATTATCAATCAGAAAACTTTAAAAGGGATAGAAAGAGAGGATTGTATATTTCCTTTAATTTCTCCAATAGATTGGAAAAAGAAAATCTAACTTTTCTTTTTTACTAAAAAATTAATCATTCCTAATCGAACTTTGAATGGGGCAATAGAAAATAATTTGAGCATCACAATAAATAGTCTTGGCAAAGGAAGAGTATTAGTTAAATATCCATACCAATCGTTTTTGGGTAATTTAAAAAAAGTATCAAAAAAGGATCTTAATAGGGATTCGTCAAAACTCATTAATCGTTGAAGTCCAAATTGATAAAGACGATGTCTTTGAACTAATTCAGTATTCCATAGTTTTTTCCATCCTCTTCTGGCTATCTGAGATGTAGGCATAAGAGGATCATTTTTAATTGTTTTTGCTATTTCCTTTGCTAATGAGGGTGCTCTTCTTAAAAGTGATCCAACAAGATATCCAGACGCAGGATGAACCATGCTTGCCGAACCTCCAAAGGCCAAAAGAGGTTGATCTCTATAAGGTAATGGCAAATTCATAGGGAAAAGACAATGTTCTTCATGCGTTATTTCTTCAATTTGAATTCCTTTGCTTGATAGTCGTGAAATTAATCTTGATTTTAAAATTTCAAATGAAACTGGAGGTGCACATGCCAAGGAAGTTTCCTCAACAAAATAACTTCCATCTCCCAAATCCATTGCGTAAAGGAAAGAAGGAGGCTCACTTAATTGATTTGAATTTAAATGGTCTGGTCTAAAATCCATTAATACAAAACGATTCTTCTCTACTGGAGCAGAACTAAACTTTCCAACCACACCATATGCCGCCTGCTTAGCAATATCATCATGGTCAGGTCTTCTTATAAAAGGACTTTTATGACCGCTTGCATCAATTACTAACCTGGCAAAATATTTGTTTCCAGAAGTGCACATCACAGTTGTTTCTTTTTCACCAAACTCTATTTTCTTTACTGTCTCAACTTGCCAAGTAAGTCCATTACATCTTTCTAGAAGAGCTTCTTGAAAATTAATTGAATTAAAAAGGCCATAATCAAGATAATGATTTGTACAAATATTACCTTTTTCATTCAATCCATCTCCAAAGAAACTAACAGTATCTTTCCATCTATATTTGAGTAATTCCTGCAAATTTAAAGACTCAAGTTCAGCGGCCCAAATTCCATAAGTATTTGGCCAAGGTTCTAGAGGAGACTTAGAAGCTATCGCCTGAACTTTAAGTCCTTGTTGAACCAACTCAGCAGTGATGCAAAGAGCAGCTGGTCCTGCTCCCATAACTAATACATCAGCAGAATCAATCAATTTCAATTTTTAGACATTGGATCAGTATTTATTTGTTCATCAGTTGTGGATGATTCTTTTCCTTCTTCATCATTAATTTGTTCTGGAGGAACCAAAACGACCTCCGACAACTTGTCACCATTATCAAGTTTCTGAATCCTTACCCCAGTTGCAGCTCTTGATTGTTGAGAAATTTTATCTGCACTAGTTCTAACAATTACTCCCCTTTCACTAACTAATAATAATTCTTCTCCTTTACCTAGAACTCTTAGGCCTACAAGCTCATCACCGTCTTTTCTGAATTTTATCGCTCTTAGTCCCATTCCTGCTCTTTTTTGCAAGCGAAATTGAGTCACAGGGACTCTTTTCCCTAGTCCACTTCCAGAGGCAACAAGTACCCAAGGGCCTTCTGATACTGATGATTCATCCTCAAGCTCATCTTGTACATCACTTTTATCAACATGGTCAGCCAACTCAGTAGATAAAACATCCATACTTACAAGAGAATCTCCAGACTTAAGATTCATTGACCTAACCCCTCTTGCTGATCTGCCTAATGGCCGTAATTCAGAATCATTCAATCTAAAATGGATTGTCATTCCATTTTTGGAACCAATCAGAACACTGTCGCCAGATTCAGCTAATCGAACCCAAGTCAAAGCATCGCCATCCTCTAAACCTATTGCAATTAATCCATTTGCTCTAATCTTGCTAAAAGATGAAAGAGGTGTTCTTTTTATAAAGCCCCCCCTCGTAAGCATTAATAAATAGTTTTCATCATCAAAAGAACTCACTGAAAGTAATGAAGTAATAGCTTCTTCCCGTGGAATTGGGAGCAATTGAACAATAGGAGTACCTTTTGCAGTTCTACTACATTGAGGAACTCTGTAAGCCGGAAGTGCATAAGCAACTCCTCTATCACTAAAAAGGAGAAGACTATCGTGATCATTACAACTAATAAATTTTTTCACTTCTTCCTCGCCTTGGCTTCTGGTTCCTGCTTTACCTCTAGTACCTCGACTCGTTGCTTCAAATTCATTAACAGGCATTCTCTTTAAGTAACCTGTCTCGGTCAACAAAACTACTGATCTCTCATTCGCAATTAAATCAATATCCTCAAGGCCTCCTCCTAGATCAAGAATTTCTGTTCTTCTGGGAGAATTATATTTTTCTTTAATTTCATTTAATTCTATTTTTGTTATTTCAAAAACCCTTTCTTTCTTATTTAAGATATCTTTTAAATCTATTATTTTTTCAACTAAATCCTCATGTTCTAGTCTTATTTTATCTGCCTCTAAAGCGGTCAGTCTTCTTAGCTGCATCTGTAAAATAGCATCTGACTGAATATCTGTTAATCCATGCAGTTCTTGTAATTTACTTTTAGCAGTAGCAGAATCAGAGGCTGATCTAATAAGATTAATTATTTCATCTAGCTGATCTAAAGCCAATAATAAGCCTAATAATATATGATCTCTACTTTCTGCCTTCTTTAAAAGATATTTAGTTCTTTTTTCAATTGTTTCTACTCTAAAATCTAAAAATACTTGCAACATCTTTCTCAGTGACAATGTAACTGGCTCACCATTAACTAATGCCAGCATATTTGCACTAAAATTAGTCTGCAAAGGAGTGAGCTTAAATAAATTATTTAAAACAACTTGAGGATATGAATCTCTTCTTAATTCAACAACAATTCTCATTCCATCTCTATCACTTTCATCTCTTATATCTGCAATACCTTCAAGCTTTTTATCGTTGACCATATCAGCTATTCGTTCGATTAATGCTGCTTTATTTGTTTGATAAGGAAGTGCAGTAATTATCACTGCATCTCTATCTGGTCTCCCTGGATTTTCAATGGTTTCTATTTCAGCAACTCCACGCATCGTTATTGAACCTCTACCTGAAAGATATGTTTCCTTAATTCCACTTCTGCCAAGTATCTGTCCACCAGTTGGAAAATCTGGGCCTTTGATAATATTCATTAACTCTATTTCTTCTAACTCAGGATTAGAAATTAAAGCCATCAATCCATCAATCAATTCGACCAAATTATGGGGAGGTATGTTGGTTGCCATACCTACAGCTATTCCAGACGAA
>Ga0208261_1000543_pt1 | contig 14563 bp, 13 predicted proteins | sample Knorr_S7_td_DCM__FD_185595 | JGI IMG/M metagenome (GOLD analysis project Ga0208261, IMG submission 185595) | Marine microbial communities from Southern Atlantic Ocean transect - Knorr_S7_td_DCM_ad_131m_LV_B (SPAdes) (version 3) | ecosystem: Environmental > Aquatic > Marine > Oceanic | place...
TGCCGACACTGCGGATAATTGAACAAATGCCTTAGCAGTGAATTGCGCGATCAACCGCGCAATAGATGTTTTCCCAGTACCGGGAGGGCCCCAAAAAACCACAGAAGATACTTTGTCTGCTTCTATCAGGGCTCGTAGAGGGCTTTCAGTTCCTAGGAGGTGATCTTGGCCTACAACGTCTTCAAGTTTCACCGGACGCATCCTATTAGCAAGAGGAGTTTGCTGACTAAGCCGATCTCTCATAGAAGACGTAAACAAATTTTCTTCATCTACCACAGCCTAAAAACTACTTGAAAATCTTCTTATGTGTGGCGAAACGAAGATTTGATCTATCTGATGGTCATTTGCGGATGAAGAAGACTTTAGGACTAGAATCTTGTTATGAGCTCAAGCGAACCCAGTCGACATGAGGTTTCGAGTTTTGAAGACGTAATGGGGCCTGCATCTAGTTATAAATCTGGTAAGGCAACGATTATCCACCTCAATCCAGATGAAAAGGACACTGGACGTAGGATCGTTGATTTCTTTTCAGGTTTGGCATATGGAACAGATGGCAGTTTTGAAAAAGTTGCTGAAAACATATACCTTCTAACTCCACCAGGAATGGCCGGATTTGCCCCTACCACATCTGGAGAATAATAAATTCCACCTTACTAATTTCAACCTTTAAGTACTTGGAGGAATGAGGCGGAGTCCAAGCTCTTCTAGGTGGTTATTTTCCAGTTGAGATGGTGCGTTCGTGAGAGGGTCAGCTCCAGATTGTGTTTTGGGAAATGCGATTACTTCTCGAATATTCTCTTCACCAGAGAGAATCGCAGCTAAGCGGTCAATCCCGAAAGCGAATCCTGCATGTGGTGGGGCGCCATATCGAAACGCATCTAGCAAGAAACCAAATTTCTCTTTGGACTCCTCTTCATTAATTCCTAAAATCTCAAAGACCTTAGATTGGATTTCAGGCGTATGGATCCTCACACTCCCTGACCCTAATTCCCACCCATTTAATACAAGGTCGTATGCTTGAGATCTTATGTCCAAATATTCTTCCCCCTGAGCTGAATCGAGTGTTTCCAGATCTGCAGTATGTGGCATAGTGAATGGATGATGAGCTGGTATTGGACGTCCGTGATCACCGATCGATTCAAAGAGCGGGAATTCTGTAATCCACAAGTATTTCAGTTCACCTGAGTTAACCGGCGGCCGCCCTATCTCTAGACGCAAAAGACCAAGGACATGATTAACCGTTCTCCTCTTATCCGCAATCATGAGGATCATATCTCCTGAATCTGCAGATAAGGCGGTGCAAATACTTTCGACTTCTTTATCAGACATGAACTTGGTCAAGGCGCCTTCAAGGCTTCCCCCATCTCCGACTCTGAACCAAGCAAGTCCTTTAGCGCCCCAGCTTTGACACTTCTCAGTTAGTGCATCGATCGCATTTCGGGCCAAATGATCAGATCCGCCTTTATAAAGAATCCCTTTGACGCAATCGACTTTAAACACATTTGCTTCTGTGTCGGTGAAGATGTCTGTTAGTTCAACTAGTTCCATACCGAATCGGATGTCAGGCTTGTCAGAGCCGTATCGCTCCATTGCTTCACTCCAAGTCATATGAGGTATGTCATCAGGCCGAAACCCGGTAATTGCTTCAGTTGAATCTTTGATAGCTTCAGAGACAAAATTGATGATGTCTTCCTGAGTGGCAAAGCTTGCTTCCATATCGAGTTGCATAAATTCGAATTGTCTGTCAGCCCTTAAGTCTTCATCTCGTAAACATCTTGCTATTTGGTAATAGCGGTCGATACCCCCGACCATGCAGAGTTGTTTAAAAATCTGAGGGCTTTGTGGCAGGGCGTAAAAATTTGTTGGATGGAGCCGGGAAGGAACCACAAAATCTCTTGCCCCTTCAGGCGTTGAGGCAATAAGCATAGGAGTTTCCACTTCAACAAATCCTTGCCTTTCCATTGCCGAGCGAATAGCACTATTGACCTTGGCGCGAATTCGAAGGTTCTTTTGCATTCGAGGCTTCCGAAGGTCTACATAACGATGACGGAGTCGAATGTTCTCATCGACTTCTGTCCGCTCATGCATTGGGAATGGGGGGGGTTCTGCGTTAGAGAGCACCTGAACTTCGCAATCCCCGATTTCGATTGCTCCTGTTTCGAGCTTTTCGTTAGTCTTACCTTCAAATCTAGTCCTTACGGTTCCAGTGATACTGACGACATATTCAGATCGAAGGTCTAGCTTCTCATCTACGACACACTGAACGATTCCGGTGTGATCGCGTAAATCGATAAACGCCAGATGCTCGCTATGTACTCGCCGCGTGTCTACCCATCCACAGACTGTTACTTGGGAATCTACGTCAGTCGAACGAAGCTCGCCGCAGTAATGAGTTCGCATTGTCATTCAGAATACCTTCCTTCGATACTGGCAACTAGAGCGGTTACCAAGCTAGTTCTTGGGACTCGTTCTTGAGAGCCATCTCCACGTAAGTCTCGAAGCGTAACTTCATTTTTCTCGAGTTCATCATCTCCAACAATAATTGCAAATAAAGCCCCAGATCTATCTGCCACTTTCATCTGAGCTTTAATCGAACGATTCCCGAAACTTCGATCTGCCCCGAGCCCATGAGCTCGAAGTTCATCAGTAATTTGAGTGGCTTGAGATCCTCCTGTTAAATCAACAACGAATGCATCCAGGGGTTTCATAGGTCCCAGATCTAGTTCTTCAGCTTCGCATGCAAGCAAAATGCGATCGATGCCAAGTGCAAAGCCTATTCCTTGCGTGGGAGGGCCGCCTAGCTCTTCAATAAGGCCGTCATAGCGGCCGCCGCCGCCAATCGCATTTTGAGCCGTCTGCAGTTTGTCAGCAGTGAATTCGAAAGTTGTTCGTGTGTAATAGTCGAGGCCGCGAACTAATCGCGGTGATATGACGAAAGGTATACCGACGGAACTAAGCCCTTCACAAACTAATTCAAAATGATTTGCATCTTCCACCGAAAGGAATTCCTGTATTGTCGGCGCAGCGCTAATTATCTCGAGATCTTCTTCTCTCTTTGAGTCTAAAACCCGGAGAGGATTCTTTTCCAGGGTATCTCTTGATTCTGCACTAAGATTCGTTGCTTCTGACGAAAGGTAAGAATGAAGTTCTTGGTTGTATACCCCTCTAGTCTCCGCATTCCCAAGTGAATTCATTTGAAGTGTGACGTGCTTAAGGCCAAGGAATTCGTAAAACCTCCAAGCTAACGAAATTATTTCTGAATCAGCTGCAGGGTCATTCTCCCCTATAATTTCAGCACCTACTTGAACAAATTGTCTGAAGCGTCCTGCCTGAGGTTTTTCGTATCGAAATTGTGGCCCCTCGTACCATACTTTCCATGGAGTGGTTGGACGATGTTGGGCAAACGCCCTGCAAATGCTTGCTGTCAATTCAGGTCGCAGGGCTAAGTTTTGAGGCGTCTTTGGATCTTTGTCCTGAAAAGTGAACATCTCTTTAGATACGACATCAGTATTTTCCCCGAGTCGGAGAAAAACTCCGAGATCTTCAAACATCGGAGAAATTACTTGACCGTAACCGAATCGCTCAGCTAGCTCGGCAAAAGAATCCAAGGCCCATCGCCATCTTCCAGCTTCTTCAGGAAGTATGTCTCTGGTGCCTCGAGGGGCTTGATAACGGGATTTACTCATGGGAAAAGAATACAGGAGCGATCTAGGGCCGAATGTGATATTCGATAAACGACTGCTCTCTGACCGGCTCTCTCTTTCGAATCAAGACGCCCTACTCCAGTGGTAATCGAGTGCCTCCGCGAGGCGATTCACTGCTGCATCAACACCAAGCATGTCGTAGCCCCCATTTTCAGAGACACTAAAGAGTGCATACCTAACTTGATCTCCAGCTAATAAGGGCCCCTCATCTGATTTAGCCATGTACTGATCAGCTCTTAATTCATCCAGATTCTTTCCCTGAACACTTTCAAATCGCTCTAGCGAATCAGCAACCGTAGAGAGGAACTGATCAACTTCTTCTCTCACATATCCAACACCATCTACTATCGGCGGAGTTAGCGTTCTCAATTTCTTGCTTTCGATAACCGAAACAGCTTCCTTACTACCCTCACTTTCACTTCCTTCTCGAGAAAACGATGATCGTTCAGAAGACTTAGTACCTAATTTCGAACTGCCTACTTTTCCAATGTAGGTTCGCGCTAGAGAGTCAAGACGGTCATCGACTTCCTTGGGGGTATACCCGGTTCGCTTCGTTATCGTAAATCTGACAGCTTCCAACTCACTTGAGAGCAAGTTACTCTCTCCTTTATCAATACGCAGAGCTACTTTTTTAAAGAATCTGTCAACCTCAGAGATTCTGTATCCGCCAGAAGTAATCTTACTGAACTTCTCTCGTTGAGCTTTGCCTGATCCCATCTGAAACCCTTCAGAGATAAAGTTGAAAAACACTTCCAACCTATTTTCACTATTTGTCGACTATACGATCTTACAATTGGCCATGGTGGCCGGACATAATCCTATATGCGTCATAAACTCCATCAATTTGGCGAATGAGATTTAAAAGCCAATCGAGATGACGGCTATCTCCAATCTCAAATTCAAAATTCATTACGCTAATACGATCAGCCCCAGTCCGCGTTGTACACCGGAGAATATTTACCCTAGCTTCCGAAAGAACGTTGGAAACGTCACCAAGCAGCCTTGTCCGGTCAAAGGCCTTGACCTCTATAGAGGCAACGAACGTTCCATCACTGTCATCATCCCATTCAACATCTATTAATCGATTGGCATGGCCAACAGCTAATGAAACTGCGTTAGCGCAATCGCTTCGGTGGATAGAGACACCTCGACCTCGAGTTACAAAGCCCATTATTTCATCCGGAGGAACCGGAGTGCAGCACTTAGCTAACCGGACCATTATGTCATCTACCCCTTCAACGATTACCCCTACTTTGCTATCTTTTCGCCGTTTCGCTCTTCCTACTTGTCTCTCTCGGTGAGTAGGTAGAGTTGCAGCCAAATCTTCAGTTTCATCAGATTCCTCAAAATGATTGAGTAACCTGCCGACAATACTTTTCGCACTGACATGTTGTTCACCAATTGCTGCGAACAGTGAATCGACATCTTGATAATTCAAAAGTTCACTGATGTCAGTGACAGACGCACTATTTAGGAGCTTATTTGCGGGTAGTCCTTCTTTCCGGAGTGCTTTAACAAGTGCCTCACGCCCATTATCGATAGCGTCTTCGCGACGCTCTCTTGAGAACCACTGCTTGATTTTTGCGGCGGCCCTATGGGTTTTAACAAACCTTATCCAGTCTTGCGATGGGCCGGCCCCTTCCGCTTTACTTGTAAGAATCTCAACTGTGTCGCCAGATTCGAGAACTGTATCTAAGGGCACCAGTCGGTTGTTAACGCGAGCTCCACGGCAGGAATGGCCTACCTCTGTGTGAATTGTGTAGGCAAAGTCAACAGGAGTTGCTTGCGCTTCAAGAGTTACTACTTCTCCGTTGGGGGTGAAGACGAACACTTCGTCATGATCTAAATCAAGCTTTAAGTTCGACATGAACTCACTTGGATCTTCTGTCTCTTGCTGCCAATCAACTATTCTGGCAAACCAAGTCATATCGTTTCCTTGATCCCCTTTGTAATTAAAATGGGCCGCAACTCCGTGCTCTGCCCTGTGATGCATTTCCTTGGTTCGGATTTGAACTTCGAGTGGTTTTCCCTGAGGGCCAATAACAGTTGTATGCAATGATTGGTATAAATTAAATTTTGGCATAGCGATATAATCTTTAAATCTGCCTTGCACAGGATGCCACGTAGCATGAATTGACCCTAGAGCTCCATAACAGTCCTTTACGGAATCGACGATTACACGAATTCCGACAAGGTCATAAATCTCGTCGAATTCTCTAGCTTTTAAAACCATCTTTTCGTAGATGCTCCAGAAATGTTTTGGGCGGCCACGTACTTCAGCCCCTATATGTAGCTCATCAAGTCTTTCTTGAACATCGGAAAGCACTTGGGCAAGGTAGATATCTCGCTCTGGGGCCCTAGCGGCAACCATCTGGTCTATCTCCGCATACCTTTTGGGGTGGATTGTAGCGAAAGCTAGATCTTCTAATTCATTTTTTAGCTCTTGCATCCCAAGACGGTGAGCCAATGGCGCATAAATATCTAAAGTTTCAGTTGCTATTCGGTGCTGTTTCCACTGAGGAAGAGATGCAACCGTTCTCATATTATGTAAACGGTCACCAAGCTTTATGATCAATACTCTCAGGTCTTTAGCAACAGCAACGAGCATTTTTCTCATTGACGCCGCTTGCTGGGCTTCCTTGGTGTCGAACTTGATGCGTTCAAGTTTGGTAACTCCATCTACGATTGAAGCTATCTCTTCGCCAAACTTCTTTTCGATATCCTCTAATCCAGCACCAGTATCTTCGACTGTGTCATGAAGTAAAGCTGCAGCAACTGTAGCTTCATCGAGGCCAAGAGAAGCTATGATCTCAGCGACTGCTACAGGGTGCGTAATATATGCATCACCAGATTTGCGCATCTGACCATCATGAGCCTGACAAGCCGACTCGTATGCATTCTGGATAACTTCAGTAGATTGCTCTGGGTGATGGGCTTTAAAGACGGTTAGGACTTGCCCTAATTCAGAAGCCTGCCCTGCTTCAATCCGGTCCCAAAGACTAATCTTGCTTACGACGATGCTCATCTCTTAAAACTAACCTCAAACTCTTCTACTCGTACTGAATAAGGGTAACAGTTCTATAGCCATGAAGTTTTTGTTCTCCACCTAGGAATTGGAGAGACACTAGAAATGCAAAGCCGAGTATGTCTGCTCCAATACGTTTAAGGAGATTCGCTGCACAAATTGCAGTTCCTCCAGTCGCCAAAACATCGTCAATAATTAACACTCTTGCATCATCTATGAGACTATCCCTACGTATTTCGAGTTCAGCTGTTCCATATTCAAGGTCGTACTCTTGAGTGAGGACATCACCCGGAAGTTTCCCTGACTTACGAATCGGTATCAATCCACATTTCAATCTGTCAGCCAATGCTGAAGCAAATAGAAACCCACGCGCTTCTATACCAGCAATATATTGAATACCATCACCAGCAAAGTGTCTCTCAAATTCATCCAATGCGAAACGAAACGCAGCTTGATCACGCAATAGAGGCGTAATGTCTTTGAACTCAACACCATCTTGAGGATAATTTAGGACCGTATCAATGTACTTAGAGAGTTCCATACATCCCCTTTGGGTATACCTCTGAATTACCGTCTTTTATTTTTCCTTGGCCTCGGCGGAATTGAGGGGTTTGCTGGCAGAGAAGCACTCGCCGAAACGCCGGATTTTCTTTTCTTGACAGCTTCGCTCAATCGATAAGAGCTCCCTTTGTCCGCGCCTTCATTACCAAATTTTTCACGTAACCAGGTAGCGATGGGAGCAGCAACAAACAATGAAGAGAATGTTCCAATTAATAAGCCGATAAGTAATGCGAGAGCGAACTCTCGGAGGGTAACAGCCCCCATCACCCCAGAGCCAATAATCAAAACTGAGACAACTGGCAGCACTGAAGTAATACTCGTATTGACTGATCTCATCAATACTTGGTTGAGCGCTTGATCGACTACCTCTCGATATTCGGATTTTGCGTTGACCAAACGGTGCTCATTGTCTCTGACTTTATCGAATACCACCAGAGTGTCATATAACGAATAACCCATAATGGTCAGGAAAGCTATGACTGTTGCCGGAGTCACCTCAAGCTGAAAAAGTGCGTATATTCCGACAGTGATAACGATGTCATGCGCAACAGCAACTAAAGCCCCGACTGCCATTTCCCAACGAAGCCGAACTGTGATGTAGAGAGCGATAATAACGAAAAACACGATCAGCGCCTTCACAGCTTTATCTGTAATTTCATCACCCCACGATGGCCCAGCAGTTGAAACACTTACAGAATTAGGGTCAGGGTTACTAGGGTTCGCCAGTTCCGCAAGAACCAAAGTGATATTTTCCACAGTGTCGACTTGCTGCTCGTCATCTATTTGATTCTGCACTGCTTTCGTTAGCTCTGTTCGAACACGAAGAACACCTCCACCAGTCTGAATACGCGCATCAGCGAGACCCAAGGCCCGAAGCGCATCTCTAACTTCATCAGACTGGAGATCATTAGTGACTGGGACTTCCCATGCTCCACCACCTTCGAATTCGAGTCCTAGATTTAGATTCCGAACGAAAAGCCCAATAACGGAAACAACAATTAAGGCAGTCGAGACAATCAGAACTCTTACCCAAATAGCTGAAAACGGTACAGCCGTTTCATTCCTGTACATACGACGAAGGCGACTCATGATACTTCCTCCTCCTGAGTTGGCAATCCATATAGCCATGGCCTACTGCTAAGTGCGTTGGAGAGGCTAAGCCACTTCACGAAAGGGCGAAGGAAGAAATAAGTCGCAATTAGGTCCAAAATTGAGGCGAGTCCCAGCATTAGAGCAAACCCTCTAACGGATCCAACAGTGAGGAAGTAGAGGATAGCTGCGCCGATGAGAGAGGCTAAATTGGCGTAAAAAATAGTTTTGAAAGCTATAGGGAAAGACCGGTCTACCGCTGATCGGAGAGTTCTTCCGTTCCCAATGTCTTCTTTTAGGTGTTCAAAATAAACCACATTTGAATCTAAAGAAGTACCTATTGAAACTATAAGACCAACGACACCTGCGAGAGTCAAAGCCAAGCTACGAGAGGTAGACAACCAGGCAAGGATTACCCAAAGCATCGTTCCGGAAAGCGCTAATGAAAGAATTGCTGCTACACCAAGGAGCCGGTAGTAGGCAAACATAAATAGAGCTACAAATGCCAGGCCGACTATGCCCGCTATTACTCCAGCATCAAAGGAATCTTTTCCTAATGTGGCTGAAACTATTCTGCTTGACGGTGTCTCAAACTCGAGAGGTAAAGAACCGTATCGGAGAACTAAGGCTGTTTCTTCTGCTCGCTCCTGATCAAAGTCACCGCTGATTGTTATCTGATCTCTTTCAAAAAAAGGCGTCTGGACGTTTGGGGTCGACTCAGTAACCCCATCGAGGACGATTCCTAATTGAGAGGTAGGACAGGCAGGCGTTTGATTGAAGCATTGATTAGCTGCAGAGTTAAATAGATCTATTCCATCTTCTCCGGAACGAAAAATAGGAAGTACAAGCCACTCAGGTGGTCGGAAGGTTGAATCAGCAGTTTCGAGAGCTGCCCCAGTAAGCATTGTCCGGCCTAAAACCAGGCGACACTCAACTTGGCCGAAGCAAACTTCGCTATCCCCTAAAAGGATTACAGGAAGTTCAGCATCATCTTCCTCAGGGAGCGTTGTAGGCATAGCTAAGGCATCGGCAAGAGCAAATCCTAGATTCTCACAACCAATACCTTCGGGTGTAGATTCAGCAGTAATTCTCTTTACACCGGTTTCAACCAGTGATGACGGTTCTTCAGCCGAGTTTTCATCTCTGTCTGACGGTTGAATGCCTACAGGCCCATCATTAACTTCACTATCAGATTCAGATGGAGTGCTTTCATCATTCAAATTAACCTGCTCAGCAGGAATCCGACCACACACTGGACGGAAACGCAACTCAGCTGTTTGCCCTACTACATCCAAAGCCCGATCTTGGTCTTCGACTCCTGCAAGCTGGACAACTATTCGATTCGATTGCCGAGTGATATCTGGCTCGGCAACTCCCAGTCCATCAACACGATTTCTAATAATTTCAACAGATTGGTCTAGAGCTTCGCGAAGCTCTTCGCCTTCAAGTTCAGTGTCTTCTGACGGCTCTAAGACAACCTCAGCACCACCCTTTAAATCAAGCCCTAAAAGAACCGAGTTTCCTTCTATGAGAGACCAAGTAAGAAGCCCAGCGACAATAATCACTATAGAAAGAAGCGGGGTGAGAAGTCGCTGTTTCATGATGGGTCGAAAGCTCGTTTAGTCTTCGTCGTTGTACTGTATCATTTCGGCAATCGATGCTTTTGAGATCTTTATCTCAACACCATCAGCGACCATTAGGAAGACAGTATCGCCGTCAAGATCGCTTATCGTCCCATAAATCCCTGAATCAGTTCTCACATCATCACCAACGTCAAGGACACTCAACATCGCTCGCTGCTCTTTCATCCTTTTCTGTTGTGGTCTAAGTATCAGCAGATACATAATTACAAGCAAAATTGGAATAAATAGAATTCCCATAACATCATCCTATCTTCGGGAAAATAATTCTTTCAGTTCGCACATGGTACTGCGTTCAGACCATTATTCCCTTATCAAAACACATTAGGTAGATAATTTCGAAGCTTCAGCCCCAAATTTCAAGGATTTCTTTTCGAAACTCTTGGAATGTGCCCCTTGATATGGCGTCTCGCATCCGTTGCATCATATCGAATAGCCACGCTAGATTATGCAGGGTTAGAAGACGTGCTGCTGCGGGTTCTCCCACCGATAAAAGGTGGCGTAGGTATCCTCGAGACCAATGAGAGGCTGGACTTTGAAGGAAATATGGATCTATAGGGTCTTCACTTTTTGCGTACCGAGCCGCTCCGAGATTGACTCTACCTTCTCTAGTTAAGGCCGTGCCATGGCGAGCAAGACGTGTCGGCCAGACACAATCGAACATGTCAACCCCGAGGTTGACGGCTTCTACAAGACCAGCTGGGTCACCCAAACCCATAAAATAGCGAGGCCTATCAAATGGAAGTGTGCGTATGCTCGCATCCATCGGTTCAATCATTTCTGATCTACTTTCACCAACAGACAGGCCACCAATTGCATAACCATCAAATCCTATTTCAACTATTTGCTCAGCCGATGTCTGACGAAGCGAGAGATCTAGACCACCTTGAACTATCCCGAACTGGGCGTTAGTGAAATTTTCATTTTCTCTCCTGGTAAGGAAATATTTTCTTGCGCTCTCAGCCCAAAGGCTTGTTCTAGTTACTGCAGTTTCAATGACTGATTTCTCTGCTGGCAGAGGAGGGCAGACATCTAGCGCCATCTGGATATCCGCACCAAGCCCACATTGAATATCAACAGCATCTTTTGGCGTTAATCGGTGGAGACTTCCATCATATGTTGATTTAAAAGTTACGCCTTGGTCATCTACCTCTGGCTCTAAGGAGAACACTTGGTAGCCTCCAGAGTCAGTTAAAATTAGCCTGTCCCAACCTGTATACCCATGAAGTCCACCTTGCGCTTTGATAATCTCAACTCCTGGCCTGAGCATCAAGTGGTACGTATTACCCAGAACTACATCGGCACCAAGTTCTTCTAGGTCAAGTGAGTTAAGGGTCCGTACCGCCCCTCGAGTTCCTACCGGCATGAAGGTTGGTGTTTCTAGAGCATGCCTCTCCATAGAAAGTTTTCCGAGGCGAGCAGAACCATCTGTTGATTCCACAGCAAAATTTGGTGTTGGTTCTACCTTCATTGTTCTAGTTTATGTATCCGGCTTCTCAAATAACCTGTCTCTCTAGAAACATTGCATCCCCGAAAGAGAGAAACCGGTACCCATCGTCTAAAGCCAACGAATATAGTTCACGCCATCGTGCACCGATAAACGCTTCAATCATAACTAACAACGTCGATCGTGGCTGGTGGAAGTTTGTAAGCAAAGCGTTAACAACTTTAAATTCAAATCCTGGTGTTATAAATAAGCTGCTCTTTCCTTCAAGCTCGTGCGTTATAGCCGCTGTCTCAAGCGCCCGAACTACGGTGGTACCGATAGCAACAACTCTCTTTGCTTTTAGGCAAGCGCCCCATGTCTTCGGAGAAATTCGATATTCTTCCTCATGCATTGAGTGGCCTGAAAGGTCTGATGCCTCTATTGGGCGGAAGGTACCAAGTCCGACATTGAGCTCAACAAAAGCAATTTCTGCACCTACTTCCTTTACCCCATCTAAAACTGATTGCGTCAAATGAAGTCCTGCAGTAGGTGCCGCCACGGACTTTTCATCTTCGGAGAAAACAGTTTGGTATCGTTCGGCATCTTTCAAGCTGGTAGTTATGTAAGGAGGAAGAGGAACCTTCCCTTCACTCTTCATCAAATGCCTTATTGAATCTTTCCTTGCTTCAATAATCCTCACCCCAAGTGCCCCATCACCTATTACTTCCAGAACAGGTTCCTGAGCTGAGTTGTATAAGAGAGAACCTGATGGCACTTTTCGACTTGGCCTAATAAGAGCTTCCCATCGCCCATCAGGCAACTCAGATAGAACGAGCACCTCTACAGCCCCACCAGTTTTTTTGAATAAATTGAGTCTGGCGTGCATCACTCTTGTGTTATTCAAAACAACGAGGTCGCCTTCTTGGAGAAATGCAGGAAGATCCCTGACATGCTTATGAAGAGTAGTTTCTCCGTCTACCAGAAGCCGAGAAGAATCTCGAGGAGATAGCGGGGTTTGTGCTATCGCTCCCGATGGCAAAGAATAATCAAATGAAGATGATTCCATTCAAAACAGCATAAGCGTAAATTCAAGTATTAGGTTAAGAGAATAAATTCGGAGAGGACTCGGAAGCTCTATCTGGCGGTTTCATCCCAAGATGAGTCCATGCTGCGTCCGTTGCCACCCTTCCACGAGGCGTTCGCATAATAAACCCCTGCTGGATGAGAAAGGGTTCATAGACGTCTTCAACGGTTTCTGCTGGCTCTGAAACACTAATTGCAAGTGTCGATAAACCGACAGGGCCACCATTAAACCTTTCACAGATAGCTTTCAAGATTGCCCGATCAACCTTATCTAGCCCACGCTCATCAACACCGAAAAGCTTTAACCCATCTACCGCTGTCTGCTCATCGATAACTCCTTCAGCCTTAATTTCTGCATAGTCTCTAACTCTTCGCAGAAGTCGATTAGCTATACGGGGAGTGCCCCTTGATCTGACGGCTATTTCCCTGCTTCCAACCTCTTCGATGTCCACTTGAAATATGTTCGCAGAGCGAAGGATAATTTCATTTAAATCTTCAGCTTCGTAATAATCCATCCGAGCTACTAAACCGAAGCGGTCTCGGAGAGGGCCAGTTATTAAGCCAGTTCGGGTAGTAGCCCCTACCAAAGTGAACGGAGATATTGTCAGCCGAACTGAACGCGCTGCGGGACCTTTCCCAAGCACAATATCCAGCTGAAAGTCTTCCATGGCGGGATAAAGAACTTCTTCAACAGCTCGATTTAATCTATGTATCTCATCGATAAAGAGAACATCCCCAGGTTCTAGTTTCGTGAGGATCGCAGCCAAGTCTCCAGCACGCTCAAGAGCGGGCCCAGACGTTGTGTGAAGCGATACTTCCATCTCTCTCGCAACAATATTGGCTAACGTGGTCTTACCTAGCCCTGGTGGCCCTGCGAAAAGCAAATGATCCGAAGGGTGTTCCCTTTTTTTCGCAGCTGTAAGGATGATCGAGAGATGTTCTTTTAATTCAGGCTGGCCTATAAAGTCATCAAGGCAAGCTGGTCTAAGGCCTAAACCTTCTAATTCAAAATCTACCTCTTGATCTTCAATTGAGTTTTCAGGGGAAAGAAGTTCTTCTCTCATAGGCCTACCAATAATCCTAGTTTTCTCTTACGTCACTGCTGCCAGCTCTTGCAATGCGAGTTTAAGCAATAGAGAGGGTTCGGCATTGGATGGCAGGTTTTTCATTGCTAACTGTATTTCTTCCCTACCGTAACCAAGGCCACTTAAAGCATCACGAACATCTTTACGGCTGGAGTCATCCGTTAGAGAGTCGTTATCGTCCGAGTCTTGGCCATTGAGAGAGATAGAATCTAAGTCAATTTTTGATTGCAGTTCCACGATAAGACGTGAGGCAGTTTTTTTACCTATACCTGGAACTAGACATAATGCGTCAGAGTCCTCATCAGCTAAAATATTTGCCAGTTGGTTAGGTGAGTGGGTGGACAATATAGAAAGCCCCAACGATGGGCCAACACCATGTGTCGAAATAAGCGCTTCGAAGAATAAACAATCTTCTCGAGTTGGGAATCCGAATAGAGACTGAGCATCTTCTCGAAAATGATGATGTGTGTACACAAGTGTTTCAGAACCAGTTTCACCAAACTGCTTTTGTGTTAATGGCGGTATAAAGATTCTGTACCCCACGCCGCTTACCTCAACAATGATCTCCTGATCTTCAACTAATATCAACTCTCCGCGAAGGCTCCCAATTGTCATGGTGCCTCCACGCTCTGACGAGCCAAATAACAAAGGGCAAGCGCCAATGCATCAGCAGCATCAACGGGTTGAAGCGGAGTTCTAATTCCCAATAGGATACGAACCATTTTTTCCATCTCTTCCTTATCAGCACCTCCATGGCCGGCAACAGCCTGCTTCACTTCATTTGGAGAGTACTCAACTACTTCACAACCAGCAGAAACACCTTCGGTCATGACTATTCCAATTGCTTGCCCTACAGAAATAGCTGTCGCCGCATTATGTTGGAACAAGACTCGTTCAATAGCTACAACATCAGGCTTATAATCAGCAATCAGTTCTCGAACTTCATCTCT
>Ga0208261_1000547_pt1 | contig 14541 bp, 14 predicted proteins | sample Knorr_S7_td_DCM__FD_185595 | JGI IMG/M metagenome (GOLD analysis project Ga0208261, IMG submission 185595) | Marine microbial communities from Southern Atlantic Ocean transect - Knorr_S7_td_DCM_ad_131m_LV_B (SPAdes) (version 3) | ecosystem: Environmental > Aquatic > Marine > Oceanic | place...
CTTGAGGAAGAAAATGCATTCACAGAACATCACATGTCAGATACAAAAAAAATTCAGAAAGATTTATTTAAAGAGATAAAAGGAAGAATAAAATTGGATGATGAAAGTTTACCTTATAGAGATCATACTTATGAATATTGGACGAAAACAACTACAAAAGGAAATTATTCAATCAAATTGAGAAAAAAAATTGGCTCTAATGAAATTGAAGAAATATGGAATGGAGACAAAGAAAAAGAAAAATTAAAAACTGAATACTTCGGAGTTGGTGATTTAGAGGTAAGCTATAATGATAAATATCTCGGTTTCTCTTTGGATTTAAAAGGATCAGAGTATTATACAATTTACGTTCGAGATACAAAATCTGGTGAACTTATTTCTGAGAAAATTGAGGAAACTAGTGGAAGTATTCTTTTTAGCTTAGACGATAAATTTATTTTTTATTCAAAGCTTGATAAACATCATAGACCAAGAAAAATATTTAGACATAAGTTAGGAACATCAACAAAAGAGGATCGACTAATATTTGAAGAAAATAGTGAAGCCTTCACTGTTGGCATAGGATTAAGCTCGGATGAGGAATATTATTTTATAAATACTTCTGATCACAATACCAGCGAACAATACTACTTCCATAAAAATGAGGAAAATCCAAAACCAAAAATTATAAAAAAAAGAGAAAAAGGCATAATCTATTCAGTAAATTCTTGGAATGGAAGTTTTTATAATCATACAAATAAAAATGCGGAAGATTTTAAAATTGATATTTGTGAAAGTTTAGAAATTCAAAATTGGAAACCATATATACCTGCTAAAGATGAAGTTTTAATTGGTGGACTAACTTTTTTAAATAATTGGATAATAAGAAGTGAAATATCAAATGCTTTAGGTAAAATATACGTAAAAAATTTAGAGTCGAAAATAGAAAAAGAAATAGAATTTACTGATGAAAGAGTAATTGATCCAGGAATTTCTCTTCAACAGAGAGATAGAAATACTGATTTAATCCGATTAAATTATTCCTCTCCGAAAACTCAAAATAGAGTTTATTCGTTCAATTTAAGAACAGAGGAAAAAAAACTTATTAAAGAGCAAGAAATTCCCTCTGGTCATAACCCAGATGATTATATTGTTGAAAGACTCGAGTGTGCTTCGCATGATGGGAGACTTGTTCCAATTACAGTAACAAGACATAAAAAAACTAAAATTGATGGATCAGCAAACTTACTACTCTATGGTTACGGATCATATGGAAACTCTATGTCCCCCGGATTTTCGTCTACTAGGCTATCTTTGATTAATAGAGATATAATATGGGTTACTGCCCACATAAGAGGTGGAATGGAAAGAGGAATGAAATGGTGGAAAGAGGGAAAACTTTTAAACAAAAAAAATACATTTGCAGACTACTTGGCAGTAGCAAAATATTTAATAAATAAAAAATATACTTCAGAGAATAAAATTATTGGAATGGGTGGTTCAGCTGGAGGACTTTTGATGGGAGCTGTGGTTAATAAGGAGCCTAGTTTATTTTTAGGAATAATTATGGCAGTCCCTTTTGTGGACTCTTTAACAACTAACCTTGATCACTCTCTTCCTTTGACTGTCGGAGAGTTTGATGAATTTGGAAATGCTAAAGATATAAAAGAACACTTTGACTATATTTTTTCTTATGCTCCATATAATAATATTAAAAAAATGGATTACCCAAATATCTTGATTACAACAAGTTTAAGTGACAACAGAGTATTATTTGATGAGCCAGCAAAATTTACTGCTAAACTTAGAGATTATAAAACTGATAATAATCTTTTGCTTTTAAAGACTGAGATGAATGCTGGCCATGGTGGTAAATCTGGAAGAGATGGAGCAATAGAAGAGATAGCATTTGATTACGCGTTCGCATTGAAAATTACAAATAAAATTTGATAATTTGATATTGAAAAAATAAAAATAATACCTACTTAAAATAAGCAAGTCGCCTAATGGGGCTTGTAAACAACCTTGCTAACAAAGGAGGATAATATGACAAGTAAGGATCTATCTATATTTAACTCACTAAGACCTTTTTCGATTGGTTTCGACGATATGTTTGATCAATTTGAAAACATGTTAGGAAATGGAAGTTTGACAATGCAATCAAACTACCCGCCTTACAATATAAGAAAAACTGGAAAGGATAAGTATTCGATTGAAGTTGCCCTTGCAGGATTTTCTAAAAAAGATGTCGAAGTAGAGTTTGAAGACAATTTGTTAACTGTTAGAACAAAACAAGTTGATAAATCTGAAAATAGAGAAGATGGTGAAATTATTCATAAGGGTATTTCACAAAGACAATTTGCTAGATCATTCACTATCGCAGATGATGTAAAAGTGGGTGGAGCAGAATTAAAAGATGGTCTTTTAACGATAGCCTGTGAAAGAATTGTGCCAGAATATAAAAAGAAAAAACTTATTGAAATTAAATAAGTAAACCTTGCTTGTGGGGAAATATCCCCACAAGTACTAAAAACAACCCTTAGATTGAAATCCAACCACCATATCGTCGTTATTAACTTCAAACTTTCTTTCGCAAGGAATTCCGTATTTTTTTGTTTTATAAATTAATAATTTTGAACCATTATCACTTTTAGAAATACTATTTGCTTCACCCATTACAATCTTAAGCTCAGAGACCGGTTGGCCAATAAATTGGCTTAATTTTTTGTTTTCTTTTTTAACAATTTCATCAGTCTTATCTTTTAAAGATTGGCAGCTAGAAACTGAAATTAGAATTATCATTGCTAAAATCAAAGTTACTATCTTTTTCATATTTAATAATAACAGGTTTAAATTGCCTTAAATATAAACTTATAAGTTGAAAAATGTTAATAAAGTTTGATTTTAAAGAGTAATTTAAAAGAGAATCAAATAACTTCAAAATAAAAAAATTTATGGAGGAAAAATGTTAGACAATTATTTTGAATATAAAAAGCATAAAACTGATTTTAGAACTGAAGTAGTTGCGGGAATAACCACCTTTTTAACTATGGCTTATATAATGTTTCTAAATCCTTTTATATTATCCGGAGAGTTTGCTGGTCCTGAAAAAGGTTTCTTTGATTTTGGAGCAGTATTTACTGCAACTATAGTGGCGACTGCAATTGCTTGTTTCATAATGGCATTTTATGGAAAAACTTGGCCAATTGGACTAGCTCCAGGAATGGGCATAAACGCATTTGTTGCTTTTGGAGTTGTTGCGGGTATGGGTTATACACCACAAGCAGCTTTAGGCGCTGTGCTAGTAGCAGGAGTGCTATTTTTAATTATCTCATTAACACCTATTAGAGCATGGCTTATTAATTCAATACCTAGAAGTTTGAAATTAGGAATTGGTGCTGGAATTGGACTTTTTTTAGCAATTATAGGTTTAGAAATTATGGGAGTTGTAGGAGACCACCCTGTTACGCTTGTAACTTTAGGAGATATTAAAAATCCTTTAGTACTTCTTGGATGTTTAGCTTTTGTTTCAATGGTAGTTTTAGAAAAATTAAAAGTTAAAGGAAATATTATAATTGGTATTATTGCATTTAGTATTATTGCTTGGGTAAGTGGTCTTGCTAAATTCAATGGGATAGTTAGTTCTCCACCTCCAATGACTTATCTATTTGATTTTGATTTGACTGCTGCAATGACTGCAGGGATGTCTACAGTTATTTTTACTTTATTGTTCATTGATTTTTTTGATACCGCTGGAACACTAACGTCTGTTGCTAATGTAGCAGGAAAAGTAGACAATAAAGGAAGAGTTAAAGATATCAATAAAGCAATGTTATCAGATAGTGTTGGAACTGTAGCAGGAGCATTAATGGGTACAACAACAGTAACTAGTTATGTTGAATCAGGAGCAGGTGTAAAAGCTGGAGGTCGGACAGGAATGACATCTCTTGTGATTGGAGTTTTATTTTTGGCGTGCCTATTCTTTTCGCCACTTGCAACTAGTTTGCCAAAAGAAATTGATGGCGCTGCTCTTCTTTATGTAGCGGTACTTTTTGTTAGGAATATAACTGATATTGAGTGGGATGATATTGCAGAGTCTGCTCCCGCAATTGTTGCAATGATTACAATGCCACTAACCTATAGTATTAGCAATGGAATAGCGCTAGCTTTTGTATCCTATGCTTTGATAAAGATATTTACAGGTAAATCTTCTCAAACATCACCTGCAATATGGGTAATTGCAGTTTTAAGTATTATAAGCTTCGCAGTAGCATAATTTAAATATTTTAAAAAGGGCTAGTTTAATTCTAGCCCTTTTTATGCTTTGAAATAATTTTACTAATATCAATTTCTTCATAATGCTCGGTCGGCTGTACAATCCAAGGATCGGAATCTAATGAAACAGGGCAAAAATCTGGTACAAATACTGAAGATTTTTTTTTCCATAAGCATGCAGTTCTAATTTCATTTATATTTTCTTTAATCGGTTTATAATTTTTTAACCATTCAATACTTTTATTTAATGTTAATCCCGTATCAGATAAATCATCCACTAAAAGAACTTTATTAAAATCTTTTGAAACAGCTAATGAGCTAATTTCTCTTGCAAACATTAATTTTCCTTGTTTGTCCTCCATTCCTTTTCCTGAGTAACTTTGTATAACTATGTAAGCAGTTGGGAGTTTTAAAATTCTAGAAAGAATATCAATAATTGGTGCGGCTCCTCTCATTATACCGACTAAAACAGTGGGCTTATAGTTCTCATGAACCATTACCGCTAATTTTTCTACTGTATTTAAATATTCTTCAAAGTTAATTATTAATTTATTGCTCATATTAATTTTGGTATCATATTAAAAACTAATTAAAAATAATATAATTTTATGAAAATATTCGATTGCTTCATGTATTTTGATGAAGATATATTATTAGAACTTAGGTTGAATTATCTAGACAAATTTGTCGATAAATTCATTATAATTGAAAGTAGCTATAATCATAAAGGTGAAATTAGAAAACCCAATTTTAAAATAGAAAAATATAAGAAATTTAAAAATAAAATTGAGTATGTTTTAATTAAGGAACAACCAAAAGATATCGAGGAAATAAATGTCGATGACTCAGAAATTAAAACTAATGATAAGTACATTTTAAATGCAGCAAAAAGAGAAAACTTTCAAAGAAATCATATTAAAAATTGTCTTTCGGAAGCTGATATTAATGACTGGATTATAATTTCTGATCTTGATGAAATACCCAACCTAGAAAAGATTAATTTTAAAAACATAAGTCATAAATTTATTTTTTTTAAACAGGACATGATGTATTACAAATTTAATCTTAAACTTGAAAATTGTACTTGGATAGGAACTAAAGCTTGTAAAATGAAAAATTTAGTATCTCCTCAGTGGCTTAGAAATATTAAAGATAGATCATATCCATGGTGGCGAGTTGATGCTTTATTCTCCAAAAATAAGTATGGAAGTATTAAATTTATAATTGATGGAGGTTGGCACTTTTCATATCTAAAAACACCTGAGGAAATCGAAAAAAAATTAAAATCTTATCTTCATCATAGAGAATATGAATTAAATCCAATTGGTATAGAAAAAATTAAAATTTTGATGAACCAAAAGAAAACTGTTTACAATTTAAAAACTGATCAACGTTTAAATAAATTTAATAGTGAAAATAAACTCAAAAAAATTGAGATAAATCATTTGCCAAAATATATATCTGATAATCAAGATAAATTAAAAAAATGGATTGAAAATTAGCGAAAATAATTAGTACTGAACTGGTTCATCATCTATAGACCTCCATAAATACCAAGTAGCAACTGAACAATAAGGAGAAAATTTCTTTTTTAATTTTTCTACGAAATTTTTTGGTGGCAAATATTTTTTTTTATAATTATTCGATATAGCTCTTAGCAGACCAATGTCTTGAACCGGCCATATATTTTCCCTATTAAAGGTAAATATTAGTATCATCTCTGCAGACCATCTGCCAATTTGTCTTAGACTTGAAAGATAAATAATAGCATCTTCATCATCCATATTTTTGATTAGTCCAGGATTGAATGACCTATTCAGAAATCTAGAGGAGAGTTCCTTTATACCTTTAACCTTTTGCCTACTTAATCCACATGCCTTTAATTTTTGGAAACTTAATTTTTTTATGTTTTGAGGATTTATTTTTCCTTTACATAATTTATCAAATTTTTTAAATACTGAGTTAGCTGCTGCAACACTTATTTGTTGACCAATTATACTTTTACAAAGAGAAAAAAAGACGTCTTTTCTAGTAGTTAAAGTTTTATCTTTAAATTTTTTTATAAGTGTTTTCATTACTTTATCTTTTTTAGATAAATATTTTTTCGCATTATTCCAGTACCTAGGCTGTTTACTCATTTCGCTGAATAGAAACTTGTTTATTTAAAATAATTTCTCTCCTAAAGATAATCAATGAAGAAACAATGACTAGAATTGCTCCTAATAAAGTTTTGAGAGTTGGTATCTCCCCCCAAATTAAAAATCCAAATATTATTGCAAAAACTAGTGCTAAATATTTCAAGGGTGTTACTAAAGATACCTCTGAATGTTTATATGACTGACTCAGCCACAAATTTGCAATTCCCCCAAAAATTCCAATTAAAGACAATAAAACTAAGTCTTTTGTATCAGGCATAATCCAACCAAATGGTATTGTAAAAAAACTTACAAGAGTTATCGCAGCTGAAAAATTTAATGATATTAACCACACAGGTTCAGTTGTTGATAATTGTCTAATAGCGATTGCCACATATGATAAACCTAAACAAAAAATGATAGGGTAAATATAATAGACATTTAAAGAGCTGAAGCCAGGTTCAGTTATAATTATAATTCCAACAAATCCCACAAAAACAGCTAACCATCTAAAAAGTCCAACTTTCTCACTTAAAAAGAAAATTGAAAAAATTGTAGTAAAAATAGGCGCTGCAAAAGAAATACTCACGACAGTTGCTAAAGGTAAATTTCTTAATGCAATAAATATTGCTAATAGAGCTATCAATCCAAACGAGCACCTTAAAAAATGTAGACCAAGTCTCTTTGTATAATAAAAATTATGAAGTCTATCTTTAGGTATTATTAAAAAATAAAACAGTAATCCAAAAAAACCTCTAAAAAATAAAACTTGTCCTAATGGATAGTGTTCTGACCATTTTACAATCAAATCCATGATCGAGAATGCACAAACAGATAGAAACATGTACAAAAAGCCCAATTGATTTTTAGACAACATAAGAATAACTTTTAGATAATTATAGATAATAATCAATGGAAATAGCAATATTAGCTTTAGGATGTTTTTGGGGGCCAGAGGAAAAATTTTCTAAAGTTCAAGGTATTATAAATACAGAAGTTGGATATTGTGGTGGCAATACTAATCCAACTACATATGAAGAAGTATGCACTGGATCTACAAATCATGCTGAAGTGGTAAAAATAGAATTTGACGAAAAAATTATTAAGTATGAGAATCTACTTAAAAAATTTTTTGAGATGCATGACCCAACAACGCTAAATAGACAAGGTCCTGATATAGGAACTCAATATAGAAGTGAAATATTTTTTACAAATATTAATCAAAAAGAAATAGCTGAAAAAATAAAATCTAGAATCAATTTAAAATATAATGGAAAAATTATAACAAAGATTTCAGGAGAAAAAAATTACTGCAAAGCAGAGGAATATCATCAAAAATACATACAAAAAAGAAATTAGTCATGAGTATAGTTTCAACAGAATGGCTAAGTAAAAATCATTCAAATGTAAAAATTATCGACTCATCCTGGCATATGCCTAGCAGTGGTAGAAATGGATTTCAGGAATATAATAAACAACACATTGAAAATTCTATTTTTTTTGACATCGATAAAAACTCAAATAAAAAAAATAACTTACCTCACATGCTTCCTGAACAACATGAGTGGAATAAAATAGTTTCTAACTCTGGAATTTCTAATTCTGATAAAATAGTTATATATGATAATTCTGACGTTTTAAGTTCGTGTAGATGCTGGTATACGTTTATTTTTTTTGGACATAACCCAAGTTTAGTATCTGTTCTAGATGGTGGATTATTTAAATGGGAAAAAGAAAATAAAGTAGTTACAAACAAAAAAACAAAAATAGTGAATACAAATTATTCTTCAATTAAAAATGGTCATTTGGTAAAAACTAAGAAAGAAATAGACAATAATATTATAAATAAAAAATTTAAAGTAGTAGATGCTAGGAGCAAAAATAGATTTTTAGGATTAGAAAAAGAACCTAGACCTGGATTAAGAAGTGGATCAATTAAAAACTCATTTTGCCTTCCTTTTGGTGAATTAATTAATAAAGACGATAAAACATTTAAAGATAAAAAATTTATAAAAAAAAAATTTGAGGATGTGGGAATCTTTAACGAAAATAATATAGTATTTTCTTGCGGATCTGGAATTACAGCTGCAGTTTTAGCCCTAGCATATTCTTTGATTAATGATAAATATTCTCCTACTGTATATGATGGCTCTTGGGCTGAATATGGTATGATTGAATAAATTTAATAAAATGAAAAGATCAAAAAAACTTATAATTGTTATATCAATTTTTTTTCTTGTTATTGTTAGTGTAATAATTGCAAGGACAATGATAGGAGCCCATTTTCAAAAAAAATTTAGTAAAAGGCCTCCACCTGGAATAATTGTAACAGATGTAAGAAATGAGAATTTTTTTGAAAAAATAGATAGTTTTGGAACAGCTATTTCAAAAAAAACTACATCTTTCAGAATAAAAAAAAACGAATTACTTTCTGAATTGAAACTCAAAGACTATGTGAAAGAAGGACAAACTATTGTTAAATTAAAAGAGAGAATTATAACTGCGCCATTTAATGGTATACTTGGTTACAGAGGTTTAACAGAAGATACTTTAGACTCAGAAAATTCAATCATTATCACATTAGATGATAACTCAATAATTTACTCAGATCTCAAAATTCCAGAAACTTTTGCCAATGAAATAAAAAAAAATCTTCCAATTGAGGCAAAATTTTCAGGAAACAAGAATAAACTTTATTCTGGAAAAGTTGATGGAGTATCAAGTCGAATTAATGCTGAAACAAGAAGTCTTTTAATAAGAATAAAAATTAATAATGATAAATTTGAATTAATTCCAGGATCTCTTTTAGAGGTTACAATTAAATTTAATGAAAGAAGTTCTTTGGGTGTACCTGACACTAGTATTATGTTGGAGGGAGACAAAGCCTTTGTCTATAAAGTTATAGAAAATAATAATATAGAAAAAAAAGAGGTAACTATCGGTATCAGAAATGAAGGCCTAGTAGAAATATTGTTTGGGCTTGATGAAGGTGACACAATTGTTGCCGCAGGGCTTAAAAAAGTAAATCCAAAAGGTAAAATAAAACCAATTAAAAAATAAATGTTTATAACTGAAATAAGTATTAAAAGACCAGTAGTTGCTTGGGTAATGTCTCTAGTTTTAATTGTATTTGGAACATTTGTTTTCACAGAATTACCCGTCAGAGAATTGCCAAGTGGCTTACAGCCTCCTGTAGTTCAAGTGAAAGTTGACTATAAATCTGCATCAGCAGAAATAATTGACCAGGAAGTAACGCAAGTACTAGAAGATGTAATAGGTGGTTCTGAAGGAATAAAAAATATAGACTCAAATTCTGAAAATGGTAGTAGCACAATAAATATTGAGTTTAATACTGATATAAATTTAGATAGTGCAGCAAATGACATTAGGGAAAGAGTTGCAAGAGTGGTGGATAATCTTCCTAGTGAGGCAGATGCACCACAAATACTAAAACAGTCTGCAGGTTTTTCAACTACAATGTGGTTAGCATTAAGTTCATCCACATGGAGTGATTTGGAACTTGGGGATTATGCGGAAAGATACCTCGTAGATCAATTTTCAAGCGTAAAAAATGTCGGAAGAATAAGAACTGGAGGACTAAGAGATTTAAGCGTAAGAGTTTGGATTGATCCGATTAAATTAGCTGCAAACGACTTGACCATACAAGAAGTTGAAAATGCTTTAAGAACTGAAAATATTAGTTTACCTGCGGGGACTTTAGAAGCAAACAATATTGATCTAACACTGAATTTAGATAAATCTTATAATGAAATTAATAAGTTAAAAGGGCTACCTTTAAAGAAGATCAAAAATAGTATTGTTAGACTTGATGATATCGCAAATATAGAATTTGGTCCTGTCTCTGAAAAAACTCTTTTTAAAGCACAAAAAAAGGATTCTTTAAATTTAAAAACTGTTGGTATTGGAATCTATGCTAAAAGTGGATCCTCTACAGTAGAACTTTCAAAATCAATAAAAAAGAAATTAGTCCAAGTAAGAAAAACTTTGCCGGATGATTTAAAATTAGAGATAGCTTTTAATAGAGCAAATTATGTAGGAGCAGCAATTAAAGAGGTTTATAAAACACTTATAATAGCTTTCTTTTTAGTGGTATTAATAATTTATCTATTTTTAGGAAATCTAAAGGCTGTAATAGTTCCTGCTGTTGCGCTTCCAGTAAGTCTTATAGCTTCTTTTCTTGGTCTATATTTATTTGATCTTTCAATAAATATTTTTGTGCTACTAAGTTTTATTCTAGCAATAGGAATTATAACTGACGACTCAGTAATAATGACTGACGCGATATATAGAAGAATTGAAAATGGAGAAACTCCGTTGGTGGCTGCCTATAAAGGGTCAAAACAAATAACTTTTGCGATTGTTGCAACAACATTAATATTAATTGCTGTTTTTTTACCTTTAATTTTTATTGATGGTATAGCTGGAACATTGTTTAGGGAAACTGCTATAGCTTTATCATTCTCGATTGTAATATCTTCTTTCGTTGCTCTAACTTTGTCTCCAATGTTGGGAAGTAAATTTTTAAAAAAAACCCAAAAACAAAACTATTTTGTAACAAAATTTAGAGGTTTCTTTAATTCTTTTTTAAAAATTTACCAGGAAACATTGTTATTTTGGTTAAACAAAAAGAAAACTATAATTTCATTTATAATAGCTATAATTATTTGTTCTGCGGGCCTATATTCTTTTGCCAAAAAGGAACTACTACCTATGGAAGATAGAGGTGTATACATTATCATTGGCAACACTGACGAGGGTAGTTCTTTTGAGTATACAGAAAAAAGAGCTGAGGAAGTTGAAAAAAGATTAATTCCACTCCTTCAGTCCTCTGATACACCTTATAAAAGATTAATTATGAGAGTTCCTGGTTTTGGAGATAATAAAAATTCTTTTAATAGTTTTATAATAATTGCTCTTTTAGATCATTGGAAAAATAGAGATCTAGACTCTTTGACGGTAATGAGGCAGGCTATTGGTAAAATTGTTACTGTTCCTGAGACTATAGCATTTCCTATATCACCTCAATCTATAAGGGTTTCAAATTATAGAAAGCCAGTACAAATGGTTATAATGGGAAATAGTTATCAAGAACTAGAAAAAATTCAAAACGAAGTTATCGAAAGATTAAGAAAAAATAAGAATCTTAATAGAATAGAATCAGATTATTCAAGAGATAAACCAGAAATAAAATTATCAATAAATAAAAATAGAGCTAAAGATTTGGGTATATCATCTGACTCTATTGGTAAAACTCTAGAAACTCTTTATGGCGGCAAAACTGTAACTAAATTTAATAAACTTGGAAAAGAATATCCTATAATTCTTCAACAATTTTTAATAGATAGAAGAAGTAAAGAGGGTTTAGCAAAAATATTTGTTAGATCTAACACAACTGGGAAACTTATTTCTTTAGCAAACTTGGTAGAGTTTAAAGAGGAAGGATCTCCTAAAAAATTAAAAAGATATAACAGACAAAGAGCAGTTACTATTTCTGCAAACTTATCAGAAAACTATACCCTAACTGAAGCTATTAAATATCTTGAAAATACAATGAATGAGATTCAGCCAGATAGACAAATTGGCTGGAAGGGAAAATCAGAAGAGTTGAAAGAAACAAGCAATGAACTTTATATTATTTTTGGATTAGCGCTGCTTACAGCATATTTAGTAATGGCAGCTACCTTCAACTCTTTTATTCATCCGTTTATAATTATACTAACAGTGCCCCTAGCGTTATTTGGTGGTTTAGTTTTTATCTTATTTTTAAATAGTTCGATTAATATTTTTTCGCAGATTGCCTTAGTTATACTAATAGGGATTTCGACGAAAAATAGTATTCTAATAGTTGATTACGCAAACCAACTAAGAGCAACTGGAAAGAATATTGAAAATTCTATAACAGAGGCTTGTTCTTTAAGATTTAGACCAATAATGATGACATCTATAAGCACTATGATAGCCATGATACCTTTGACTATTGGCAATATTGGACCAGGAGCAGGAGAAGGTTCAAGATTAGCTGTAGGAGCAACTATTTTGGGAGGTATGATAATATCAACTTTTTTTACGTTATATGTTACCCCTACCATGTATCTATCATTAGCAAAAAATACAAAAAGGATAGATGCGGTTGATATTGAATTAAATAAGCAACTTCGTTAAAAAATAATATATTTCTTTTTATTCAATTTTTTTTGACACTTTTGTAATTGATTTTTATATATATCAGATTGTTTTTTAACTCTTTTAGCAAGTCCAATAACTTTTGTATTTTTTTTATAGTTTTTATAATTACCCCATCCCTCATGATAAGCGATATATTGCTTGAAAGCATCTGATTTAGAAATTTTTAATATCTTTTCAGTTTTATTTGTATACCATCCTATAAAATCAACACTATCTTTAAATCTAGTTCTTCTAGCAAGTTTCTTTCCCGTTTCATTTTTATATTGTTTCCATGTTCCTTTTACCGCTTGCGAATATCCAAATGAACTTGATGGTCTTTTGTAGGGTATAACTTTAAATATTTTTTGTCTTTTAGGTTTAGCTAGCCAATTAAAATCAGATTCCATTTTAATAATCGCTAATTGAATATAAATTGGTGTTCCCCATTTTTTTTCAGTATTTTTAGTATGTTTATACCAGAGATATCTTTCTGAAAAAATTGAACATCCATCAGCGGTATTTTTTGGTATTGAGGAACAAGAAGTTAAAATAAAAAAAAAGAGTAAAATTAAAAGATTATTTAAATTCAGCCGTCGCTTTTTCATTAAGCTCTTTCATTTTTTCTCTTATTTCATTATCAGAAATATTGTGTATTTTAAGATCATCTTTAATTTTTTGAAAAACATCTTCATCACCTTCTTCTTTAAAATCAGCTTTTATTACAGACTGTATATACTCTTTTTCTTGATCACTATTATAACCTAAGATTTTTGAAACCCACACTCCAAGGTATTTATTTCTTCTTGCACTTATCTTAAATTGTTTTTCTTCATCATGCGCAAATTTTTTTTCAAAACTTTTTTTTCTATCCTCAAAAGAAGTCATTTTTTTCTCCAAATATAAAATATTAACATCGAAAATATAACACCAGCTATATTACCAAATAAGTCAGAAAATTGAAAACTTCTATTGGGAATTATCATATGAAGTACCTCCAAAATTATTGAAATTGAAAAAAAGTAGTAAATTATTAAATTTTTGTGGCTTTTGTAATAATTTATAAATCCAAAAAAAGATAATAACATAAAAGCATACACATGATTTGACGATAATACAAAATCTGCGGTAATTTGAGGTTGTTTTTCAAAGCTTCTATAAAAAAGAAATCCTAATATGCTACCTGGATAAATATAAAGAATTAAAAAAATTAAATTTAAAATATGGAATATCAATTTTGTCATATATAAAATAGATTTATAAATAAAATTTTTTAATGAGTCATTTAATTTTAATTAGACATGGCCAAAGTGAGTGGAACCTTGAAAAAAGATTTACTGGTTGGGTGGATGTAGATCTTGCCGCTAATGGTAAATTAGAAGCTTGCAAATCAGGGGAGCTTCTAAAAGATAATAATATTAATATAGACTATTCTTTTTCTTCTTTGCAAATTAGAGCAATCAATACGTTAAAACTTGTTCACAATACAATGAGAATGAAAGAAAAATTTACAAAAGCATGGCAGTTAAATGAAAGACATTACGGTGCTTTAACCGGCCTAAACAAAGATGAAATGAAAAAAAAATTTGGAGAAAAAAAAGTTCATGAGTTTAGAAGATCCTGGAATATTAAACCTGAACCTTTAAGTAAAAATAATCCTTATCATCCAACTAACATCGAAACCTATAAAGATATTCCCAAAGAAAATTTGCCAGACACAGAGTCTTTAGAAGATACATATAATAGAGTTTTACCATATTATAAAAAAAATATTCAAAGTAAGATTCTTGAAGGAAAAAATGTTCTGATAGTTGCGCATGGTAATTCAATTAGAGCAATGTGCAAATATCTTTTTAAACTAGATGAAAAAAAAATATCTTTACTTGAAATTCCAACTGGAAATCCATTGGTCATTATTTTTGAAAATAATAAAATAATTAAATGCAACTATTTAGACAAAACAAGAGCT
>Ga0208261_1000548_pt1 | contig 14534 bp, 14 predicted proteins | sample Knorr_S7_td_DCM__FD_185595 | JGI IMG/M metagenome (GOLD analysis project Ga0208261, IMG submission 185595) | Marine microbial communities from Southern Atlantic Ocean transect - Knorr_S7_td_DCM_ad_131m_LV_B (SPAdes) (version 3) | ecosystem: Environmental > Aquatic > Marine > Oceanic | place...
ATATTTTGTGTTGGTGTTCCTTCACCATCAAAACTAAAAGCTCCAACATTTTTAGGATGAAGACCTTCGTCGCTTATGTTTAAATTTGGAACTGAAATTTGATTACCTAGTGAGTCTTCTTTCATTAAACTTAGTCCATCAATAATAGACCGTGCATTAAACATAGAACTAAATGCACTTATTAGTTGAAGAAAAGCCTCAGGAGTAAAACAAACAAGATACTTGTTTGTTTCTATTGATTTATAATCTAAATGACTAATTAACTTATCAGATGTTTCACTTATACATGAATCAATATCAAGTTCTTCTAAATTAGAGTTTATTCTTATCCCCCCTGCACTTCTAGGCTTCTTATTTTGTTCCTCAGCCTTGGCATACAAATATATAGAAGATTGTGATAATTTCATATGTCTATTAGCACCTTCACTATTTATATATATTCTTTCCATATAACTTTCATTTAAACCATTGTAAGGAACAGAATCTATTGATTTATGAGTATCTATTAATTCTTTTTCTGCCTTCTTTAAAATACTAAGCAATTGATCAATTGTATGGGAATTAGAAATTTTAGGATTAATATCTTCTAATTCTGATTTAGCTAATGAGGAAAATTCAGGAGACTCCTTTTCATTACCAAATAGGCTAGCTTCAATTGCTCCTTTCATTGCTTTTTTAATGCCTTCACTCGTCAAATCGGATGTACTAGTAATTCCTACTTGATTGTTTTTATTCCATACTCTTAATGTCATGGAATTTCTTTGGGAACCTTTTAGTTGTTTAGCATTTCCTTGCTGAACTTGAACAGATATATCCCTACTGGAAGATGCGCCCATATCCCATTTATTTATAGATGACTCTTCACTATATTTTTTTAAAAGATTATTTAATATAATTGGATCTAATTCACTTGTTTTAGAATTAGTGATTGATTTATTCATTTTATCTACCTCCAACTGTTATTGAATCTACTTTGATATGTGGTTGGCCGACAGTAACATTCACACTTCCACTTACAGACCCGCAGAAGCCTGCTGCAAGATCTAAATCGTTTGCGCACATTGAAATTCTAGGTAGTATTTCTTTTGCTTCACCTATTAATGTTGCCCCTTTAACTGGTTTATCTAGCTTTCCATTTTTTATTAAATAGCCTTCTTCAACAGAGAAGTTAAACTGACCAGTTGGTCCTACACTGCCACCGCCCATTGATTTACAATAAAGACCATCGTCAACACTTTTAATTAATTCTTCTGGGGAAAAATTACCTTGCTTAATGTATGTATTTCTCATACGACTTGCAGCAGCGAAAGAGAAATTTTGCCTCCTTCCACTACCTGTTCTTGGATGACCAGTTCTTAGAGAGCCCGCTCTATCCGAAAGAAACTTTTTTAATATCCCATTCTCAATTAATAAAGTATTTTGAGGTTCCATTCCTTCATCATCCATTGAGAGTGAACCAAAAGCATGATTCGAAAGTCCTTCATCAACTGCACTTACGGCTTCGTTAGCAATTTGCTTATTTATTGAGTCATGAAATGGAGATGTTCCTCTTTCTAATTGAGTTGTTTCAAGAAGATGACCACAAGCTTCATGGAATATGACTCCTCCAAATTTATTAGCAAGAACTACAGGCATTTGCCCAGCTTCAACAAATCCTGCGTAAAGCATTTTCTGAGCGCTTTCATTTAATTCACAAGCACTTTTTTCGATATCCCAGTTTCTTAAATCGTCAGGATTACCAGAACTTCCATATCTTCTAGCAGAGGTCGATCTATGTTTATCTTTTTGGGCAATTACATTTATACCAACAGTTTGATGAAGACGGATATCTCTTGAAAATACACCGTCTGAAGCTGCAACTAAAACTTCTTGCCAATTCCGTGAATAACTCGCTCTTCTTACTTGAAGATTTTTATTTTTATCTGCCAGTGAGTTAGTGGCTTCAAGCAGTTTAAGAGTGGATTCATTTAGATCTGGTGAATGATCTAACCAATCATTCTTATTTGATCCAAAATCCTTTAATTTCTTTAACCCTTCAAACTTGTCTTTATTATTTGAACCACTTGTGAGGCCTAACATTCCTAAAGCTTGATTTAAGGCAAAGAGAAGTCCTGCTTTTGATAAATCATTTGTGCTTACAAAACCATCTTTTTTGCCAAGAAACACCCTAATACCTGCTCCAATACCGAAAGATGGACTTACATTTGAAATGTCATCCTGCTCGGCTAAGAGAGATATGTTGTCTGATTTTTCAAGAAAGACTTCTACTAGGTCAGCCCCAGCGGATTTGCCCAGAGACAATAATTCTTCAACTTGAGGTTTTAATTTGTCGTCAAAAGTATGGAATAGCAAATTTTCACTTTCTCTAGTTAGTAATGAATTAGTCAATTTTTTTTTTTTTACATTATGGCATTTGATTGGCTTAACTGCGTATTTAATATTAATAGGACATATTTATTGTTATTATTTAAAAACTAATTAATAAAGAAGGAATTCTAGTTAATAATTTAATAATATCTATTTAATTAACACCGATCCATTTTTGACCATTTAATCTTTGTAGAACTCGAGAAATTAGTAAAGGTAATGTTGTCTTCTTTTCGTCAATTAGAAATGATTCAACAATGCTTGGATCTGAATTTGACTCAGCTAATAATATAGTCTTATCTGAAGTTATTATATCTTTGCTAAAACAAAGCCAGAATTTTCTTTGCTCAGATAATTCACAAAAAACCATCCAGCAATTTCCTCCTACAACTGGTCTTTGACCTTCTATTAATTTTATCTCACACACAACTGTTCCTTTATCTTCGATAGATGCCTTTAATCCAGGAATTAGAAAGTTACTTATAAACTCTTTAAAAGGTTTATCCTCTAGCTTGGGTGGTTTTACTGGTTTTTTAGCGATAGCGGGCGCATTACTATTTAATAAGGAGGATTTCTCTGGTTTGTCTAAAGTATTTAAATCTTTTTTACCTTCAGAAGCAGGTTCATTCTTATCTAAAGAATCTGATTGAGACCTAGTTACTTTTTTACTTGAATCTATTTCGTTTGAGGGATTTTGATTTTCCATTTTTTTATATTAGCAAATTAATAAAGATGCTTGCTAAGATATTCTTGATTAAATATATTGTTTTGTTCTTCGTTTACCATGCTGAATAAGTTTCATCATCCCAGTCACTCATAATTGAGTTTGGTTGATTGATCGTTTCATTTTTAACAAATTGTTCATCCAAATCATCATCAAATTCGAAAGCGCCTTCATATTCAGCTTCATCATTATTAGATGTTTTATAATTAAAACTACTTCTTTCTGTTCTTCCTATTACTCTAAAACTTGCATTAATTGTTGGTGAAGGGTCTTTAATATCTCTCTCTATTAAAGTATTATCGTAAGAATGATTGGTATTCTTTAGAGCTTCTTTGTAGTCAGGACTCTCTTCATATTTAGCTTCTTCTTTAAATTCTAGAACTTGTCCTTGTGATGTTTGAATTATTTTTCCGAGTTTTGTTGTTATTAAGTATGAGAGAATAAAACCTGTTCCTGTTGATATTGCAAGATAATTGCCTAAAGTAAGTGAGGGTGTACTCCAGATTAATATTTTTATTTTAGTATATTCCTTTTGATTACTTATACTTAGAAAAATTATTAATACTAATGTAGATAAGAATGGCGTAGCTTTAAGTAAATAACTAAGCTTCATTTAATCGGACCATTCCATCTTTTAATATAATTTAAATCCTCTCCAAGAGAATCAAATAATCTAACTACAATAAAATCTATAATATCTTCGATAGTTCGTGGGTTTGTATACCAAGCTGGAATTGGGGGTACAATTGAAGCCCCAGCGATAGCAAGTCGTTTCATATTTTCTATGTGGATCAAGCTTAAAGGTGACTCCCTTGGAGATATAATTAGTCGCCTATTTTCTTTTAAGTGAACATCGGCACATCTTTCTATTAAATCTAAGGAAAAGCCAGAGGCTATCCTTCCCAAGGTTCCCATTGAACAAGGAACAATTACCATGCCCTTTGTCTTATGACTGCCACTTGCAATTGATGCTGAATGATCATTCCATCTATAACAAGTTAATTTACCGGATTTCACTTCAAGCTTTTTTCTCCAAAATTTTTCTTGGGCATTTGGTTCGACTGGAATATTAATACCACGTTCACTTTTGGCTACTTCATATGAACCTTTGCTGAGGATTAAATCTACTGATTGATCATTCTCTAGCAATACCTGGATTGAACGCTCTGCTATTTGCATAGCCGAAGCACCAGTAATTGCAATCACAATACTCTTCATTTAATCTTCATTATCAGATTCAACTTTAATAGTATTTATTGTTTCTGTTTCTGTTTCTGTTTCTGTTTCTGTTTCTTTTACAAGTTCCAAGTCAATTTGATTTTTTAGAATGTCAACTTTTAAAACTCTGACATTGATTTTTTGTGCAAGTTGATATGTTTTTTTGCTTTTTCTACCTACTAAAAGGTTTTGCCTAGATCTATATTCGTACCAATCGTCACCCAAAGTACTTACATGGACTAAGCCTTCAGCAGTTAAGTCATCTATCTCAGCAAAAAAACCATAGCTTTGTACACCAGTTATAATAGCTGTTACCTCTTTACCTATAATTTTCTGAGCCTCTCTACCCTGAGCAATTGAAATGATGTTGTTTCTAAATGATTTAGATTTTTTTCTAATTTCATTTAAATTATTAATTAATCTTAAATTTGAATGATTAGCAATAATTTCATTAAGCTTAGATGGAAATATTTCCCAATCAACTTCTCTCCAGCTATCATTTTTACCTAATTCGACAGTTAGTTTACTTCGGCTTGTAGATTTACTTTTACCTTCAGATAAAAGTAAAGTTAATATAAACTGATTAAATATATTCCAGTAGTTTAAGGATGGGCAACACCAAGGAGATTCAATATTAGTTTGTGCTGCATCATAATTTAAATGCGTAATGTCTTCATGAGTATTTATCTCGTAGAGTTTTAAATGAACTCCAGGAATTATATGTTTAACAAGCTTATGAAGTATTTTCTTTTCACTACTTGATTCAAATGACTTTATTAATTCACTAGATGTTATTGTTCCATCAGCATTAACGGTTATTTTTTTATCTAATGCCAATGCTGATTTAGTTAATTCGTTAATAGATGATTGATCAATTTCTTCGTGCTCTTTATAAATAAATGGTAATCTATAGCCTATTAAATGTTTTGAAAGAATATTATTTGAAAGTCTTATGTAAATATCTATTAGAGATTGTGGATCGCAACAATCGTAAGTTTTAGACCATCCGTGAAAGTCCCTGCCAGGAAAAGTTTTTGATAATTCACTTAATCTCTCTAATTTAGGAATATACTCATCTAATTTAATAGAAATATTGTTCATATTATTAATTATTTTGGCTGAATGTAAAAGAGTATAAAGGACTTCTAGATTGTCTTTAATACCTTTAAGAGCTATAGGAACTGACTTCGATTTAGCTTTTCTGTTGTTTATAGCTGTAAGGTGTTTTGGGGTAATGATTTTCACAGGCTTAATAATACTGAGTGTGAATTTCCAATCAGTTATATTGCCATCGGCATTAATATCTATCATCAATGAAATAGCTTCGCATTCCTCATTGATTTTAAATTGAGATGCTGATCTAAGTGATTCATTAAGAAACTCTAGCCAGTTGTTACCTAAGCAAATCACTTCACCTTTATCTTTAAGATATCTATCTAGCTTCCCGCCTAAATTGATTCTTTCAGAGATAGTAGGTGCATGAACCCATATTCTGTTACCCCCTTCATAGGGTTGCGCATATAATCCAGGAAGAGAAGGTGAATTAGTAGATTCCCAACTTTCAAATAATAAAGAAGGTTGAGCAGTTAAATCTGATCTTCCTTTTGAGGAAATCTTCTTGGGAGCAACTTTAGGTGCTACCAAACTCTTAGATATATTATTCTTGGAAAGTAATAATTCAATATCTCCCTCCACTCCTGAATTAATCGATAATTCTCTAACAATTGAACCCTTAGCATTAAATTGAGCAATTGGATATTTAGTTATCTTTATTTCATGAATTAAATCTTTATCGGGATATTTCTTATTAGTTTCTATCACATCTTCAAGTTCAATTGTTACTGGTATTCTGTCGTCTAAAGGGTAGGCCTTTAATTCTCCAGTGGACTTGTCAGGTTCAACTTTTGCCAGCAAAGTTTCATTATATCTTTGTAAAACACATTGTATTTTTCCCTCAGGTGCTCTCCTCCTTACTCCTTGCTTAGTTATTAATACAATTACAGAATCGCCATGCCAGGCATTATTTAAATTACCCTCTCTAATGTAAATATCTTCACCTTGATCTTCTCTAACAACAAAACAATAGCCTTTACTACTACAACGCACCCTACCTCGCAAAAAATCTATATCATTGTTTATCGTCAGTTTATCGTCAATAATAGTTTGTACGATTCCTAGTTTTGTAAGAGCTTTAATAGCTACGTTTAAATTATCTTTATCGATTTTTTTTGTGATTTTTAAGGATCTCTCAAGTTTTGAAACTTCTAATCCATCCTCACAATCTAGACTTTCTAGTATTTTTAGAACTGATGTCATAATAAAAGGGGGGAATTAATTTAATTTCATTGGATTATGTCTTTAAAAATAAAAGACTAAATATTTCAAAAATAAGTTTAGTTTAGAAGCTATCATTAGAAGCTTCTGTTTTGCTCTGTAATAATAGGTTAATACCTATTATTAAGAATACTATTCCTGAAAGTAGTTTGAGTAAAAAGGCAGGAATTAGATTAGCAATAGACCCACCTGCCAAAGCTCCTAAAAGGGTAGCTGATATGAGAGCTAATGACGAGCCAATAAATACTGCTAATGGTTTATTAGTTGTACTACTTAGAGTTATGGTTGTTAATTGAGTTTTGTCGCCCATTTCAGCAAGAAATACAGTAACAAATGTTGTAAAGAGAAGCGTAAGAATCATTAAATTAGTTCAATTTCTAATTTTGTATAAAACCAATAAAACCTTGTGTTACTAGGTATATTCCTAAACTTAACATAACTATTCCCGAAACCACTGTAAACTTTTGCCTTGGCAGGTTATTAGCTATCCATCTACCTATTAGGACTCCTAAAAGGCTGGTAGAAATAAGTGCTAGTGAAGCACCAATGAAAACAATTAGCGGTCTACCAGACTGTGCAGAAATAATTAATGTTGCAAGTTGGGTCTTGTCTCCTAACTCAGCTAAAAAAATTGTACTAAAAGATGTAATTAATATGCTAAAAAAAGGATTAGAATCCTTTGAATCACCCTCTTCTATTTTAGAATTTGAATTAGGTTTACCCATTAATTCCAATTAAGAGATTTTCTCCTTTTTATGTATATACAAAGAATATATATTTTATATACTATAGATGAACAAGTTAAAATTGAAAATACCTGATTTCATACGATTGGATCTATCTTCAGGTTATCTATAATAAAATCATTTCATACGCCTAACATCTGCTTTCAAGCTATTAAGACGAGGTTTATAAAATCAGCATGAAATTATTGAACATCAAAATTTTTTAAATAATGACTGGGATTGCCAGTTGTTTAGTAAGATGGGAAAAATTTCTAAAAATCATGGGAAACCTATTGCCTTTAGTAGCAGTCTTTCTTGCAGGACCAGCGATAATTGCTTTGATCTTCTATAGAAGAGGTGTTTAAAGCTAAGCAGCCTTACCTAGTGCAATCTTTGCGAAAGTAAGAATTTTTTTTGCAAATACTTTCTGATCTACATTTAAATTCTCAGATGATATTGATAAGTCTGAACTAAAAGACTGGCCTTTTGAGTTAGTGATTAATATATTCTTAGTGTCCATTAATTGGCATTTATACATTCGACTGTGCAATTGTAAACTAACTATATCTTTATGATGTTTAATATCTAAAATATTTAATTGCAGTGTATTTAATTTTTTCCATCTATTTATTTCAATATAGAATGCGATATCAATTAAATCTTGTTTTTTTAATTCAATAGATCCATTCCATTTAATTGCTTCTATTGTCGATGTTCCGTCATTAAGAGTCATTTTTAGGTGATCACCCTTTAGTTTATAGATATCTAGGATTTTGCACTTTCTTGCCCAGAAAATCGGTGTAGGATTCATTATTCCAAATGGACCTATCAAAGTTAATTGTCTATAAAAATTATAATTAATTTGATCAAAACTAATAAATGCATCAGGAGTTATTGACTTATATAAATTAATATCTTTAAATTCTCGATTAGCTATTTGATTTAGCTTTTCTCTAAGCTTGTCAATATTTTCGTTTTTAATTGAAAACCCTGCAGCGGCTGAGTGGCCTCCATGCGCTATTAAAAGATCATCGCATTCAGCTAAGGCCTGGTTTACCATTAATTTATTGTTTGATCTTATAGATCCTCTGAAGTTCCCATCATTTGCTTGTGCAAGTAAAGCAGTTGGTAAATTAAACTTTTCAGCTATTCTAGCCGCAACTATTCCTATTATTCCAGGGTGCCATTCTCTCTTAGTTAATACTAGAAATTTTCTATCACTTCTATATTCACTTACTGCTATTTCTAGAGCTTCTTGTTCAACTAAGGACGTTAATCTTTTTCTTTCCCTATTCATATTAAAACAATCATTTGTGAGTTTAACTACTGAATCATTTGATTTATTTGTAAAGAGATCAATGATAAGGTTGGGGTCACCAATTCTACCGACAGCATTTATTAAAGGAGCTATCTTAAACCCAATATCATCTGATGTTATATCAACATTATGAATTGATAGCTTCTTCATAATAGATTTAATCCCTTTATTAGTTGTTGAATTTATTTTTGGTAAACACTCTTTAAGCCATTTTCTATTGGCACCTTTAAGGGGAGCCATGTCCGCAATAGTGCCAATACAAAAGAATATATTAGCCGTAGAAATGTTTATATCATAATCAATCTTCTCACATATATTCTTTGCTAGTAGGTATGCAATACCTACACCTGCCAAATATTTATAAGGTGAATTAATAGGAGTTTTTTCTGGATGTATAAGCGAAAAAATATTTAATTTCTTATCAGGTATTTTATGGTGATCTGTGATAATTAAATCGATCCCAAGATCAACAGATTTCTTGATTGCGGCAAATGCAGATATGCCATTATCCACAGTAATTACAAGCTTAATTCCTTGATTATTTATATTATTTATCATGTTTTCATTAAGGCCATAACCCTCATCCTGTCTTGAAGGTATAAACGGCTTAACTATTGCTCCAAGTATTGACAATAATTCGACTAAAAGCACAGTACTTGTTATACCATCCGCGTCGTAATCACCACATATTGCAATCTTTTCTTTTTTTAAGCAAGCCTTAATTATTCTTTGAGTCGCTTTAGATAATTCATCGAAATGTTCTTCGGGATTTGGTAGGTCTGATGGTGTTATATATTCATCAAATTCATTATTTAGATCGATCCCTCTCCTAATTAAGACGGCTTGAAGAGTGTGATTTAAATTTATATTAGTTATATCATCTTCATTTATTGGCTTAGGTAATATCCATCGATTCACAAGGTCTTTATCTGTTTCCAAAAGCTTATCCTAGATTGATTCCTTATTAATCAGAATTATATTTGTTTTATACTGAAAAATCATGCATAAATTAAAAGCAGTCTTTTGGGATGTGGATGGAACAATTGCCGATACAGAATTGTGTGGGCATAGAGTCGCTTTTAATTTGGCCTTTAAGGATTTTGGTTTGGATTGGAACTGGAATGAGAGCCAATATTTGGATCTTCTAAAAATATCGGGAGGTTTTAACCGCATAATCCACTATCGAAACAAAATCGATAGTGACATTACTGAAAGCAAATGTTCCGAGATTCAAGCCAGGAAGCGTATTCATTACAAGAAATTAATTCAATCTGGCAAAATTAAAGTAAGAGAGGGAGTCCTGAGGCTTATTAATGAACTTCATAACTCTGATATAGAACAATTTATTGTTACGACCAGTGGAAAAGATTCTCTTGATCCTTTTCTAAAAACCTCATTGAGTTCACATTTAAATTATTTTTCCGGATTTATTACATATGAAGATGTAAGTAGGCACAAGCCCTTCCCTGATGCATATAAGCTAGCGCTTAAATTAAGTAAGCAATCACAATTTAATTGCATAGCTATTGAGGACTCTAAGATTGGCGTTGAATCTGCTAAGGCAGCTAATCTTAATTGCCTTTTGATTTTGCCTCCGTGGAATAGTTCTAAGCAAAATATTTCTAAAAAAGCTAATGCATGTTTAAATAGCCTTGGTAATTTTGATAATCCATCTAGGCTAATTTATGGTAAAAAGCTAATTAGTAATCATGTGGATTTTGATTATTTGACAAATATTATAAATTAAAATGCAGAAAACTAAATTCAGAGAATTTATAGATTCACTGATTTTCATTATTAATCCAATTATCTCTGATTCATGGAGCAAGAGGAGTTTATTGCTTCTTTCATTACTATTTGGTTTTTATTTTACCAATAGTTTTCTTTCTTTTTTACTAGATAAATCTGTTAATACAATATTTTTGGCAATTATAATATTATTAATTATGGAGTTGGTAATCCGATCATATCTAATACCTAAATTGACCATTCCCGTAATGATAATAAATAATATCCGAATTGGTTCTACATATGCTCTGATTCTTGAAGCCTATAAGCTTGGTTCTTAATTATCCTTAATCAGCTTCTTCTTCTGAAGTCTCATTCATTGGATAAACAAATCCCTGAGCTCTTCCAGTAAGTACTGATTTTCCAATTGATAATGCCTTTTCTGCTGCTACAGCAGCCTTACCTTTCCATGTGGCGTGTCTTTGATTTCTCTTCCCCTTAGAGGTTTTTTTCTTGGGTACCGCCATTTTTTCTCAACAATTACAGACTTTATATTTTATAACGTCAAGCTCCAATTTAACAAAAAAAAACTTAAGGAAATACTAACTTCTTGTCTCTTTTTCTATATAAATTCAAGTTCGCTATCATTTTTACTATAGTTAGTATATAAATTCTTTTGAATTAATTGATTTAATTATAAAATGAGTAAAAGTTATAGTCAATTATTGAGGGATATTGAAAGTGGTGAAATTATTTCAATTATTTTAATTCCAAATAGAAGAGAGGTCATTGTTGAATTAATAAATGGAGAGAAAAAATTAATACCTATATTTTATAATGATCAGAAAATTCTTCGAATATCAGAGGAATATAATGTTCCTCTTACTGTAAGAGATATTAGATCAGATCAGAGATTAGCAAACTACATAACAGGTTTTGGCCTCACTTTGATTTTTGTTTTCTCTCTTGTATTTCTAATTAGAAGATCATCCAAGTTATTAAACAATCTGCAAAGTTTTTCTGGTCGTTCTTCTCAAGTAAATGAAGATGATATTAGAAAATACACATTCGATGATGTGGCTGGATTAAATCAAGAATCAGACGAATTAAAGGAAATAGTAATCTTTTTAAAGAATCCACAGACATTGAAAGACCTCGGAGCTAAAACGCCGAAGGGAGTTTTATTAGTGGGTCCACCTGGAACCGGTAAGACATTACTAGCTCGCTCAATTGCAGGAGAAGCTGATGTTCCTTTCTTTTCTATTTCTGCATCGGAATTTGTTGAAATGTTCGTAGGTGTTGGAGCTGGACGTGTCCGTGATTTATTTAAAAGTGCTAAATCAAAGGCTCCTTGCATAGTCTTCATAGATGAAATTGACTCTATTGGACGACAAAGGGGAGCTGGAATAGGAGGAGGCAACGATGAGAGAGAGCAAACACTTAACCAGCTCTTAACCGAGATGGATGGATTCGAAGCAAATAATGGAGTCATAGTTATTGCAGCTACGAATAGACCCGATATTCTTGACCGAGCATTAACTAGGCCTGGTAGATTTGACCGTCGTATTGACATATCCCTTCCTGATCGAGAAGCTAGACACAAAATTTTGTCCGTTCACGCAAGGACAAAACCTTTATGTGATTCAGTGAATCTGAAAGACTGGGCAACTAAGACGCCTGGCTACTCAGGTGCAGATTTACAAAACCTAATGAATGAGGCTGCAATCTATGCTGCTAGAAATAATAAGTCAGTCATAAGCAGTGTTGAACTAGAAAATGCACTTGAAAAAACACGATTTGGAATACTGTCTAAGCCACTTTCAGATCAGACAAAAAAAAGACAAATTGCTTATCAGGTTATTGGTAAAACCCTTGTTGCTTTATTGATTCCGACCCAAGATAAATTAGAAAAAATCTCTTTATTTAAGTCTCTCGGAAATATTTCTGGAATGACTTATTTCACACCAGATGAAGAGACCATAGACAGCGGACTTTTAACACGTAACTACATTTATAACAAAATTGTTATTTCACTTGGTTCTAGGGCTGCTGAAATGATTATTTTTGGCTCTAAGGAAGTTACACAAGGATCACAAAAGGAACTAGAAAATGTATATTTTTGGGCAAATCAAATGGTTACTAAATTTGGATTCTCAGATCTTGGACCTATTACTTATGATTCAGAAAAAGATACAATTTTTCTTGGAAAGGATCTTATGAAGAATAAAAAAGAATATTCTCAGAAGACAAGCAGGGAAATTGATAAGCAAATTATTTCAATAGCAAATAAGGCTGTTAATCATGCAATATTTCTTCTTTCAGATAAAGTTTCCTTAATGGATAATCTTGTTGATGAATTAATAGTTAAGGAAACTCTTGAATCTGATTTTATAATTGATTCACTTAATTCTTACTTATCTAGCAACTAAGTAAATATTATCTATAATTTTTATAGTGCAGAGAAGTATTCCTTGCTTCCTTTAGGATCTTCTTTCATGGTTTTGTCACCAGGAGTCCATCCTGCTGGACATACTTCATCAGGGTGAGATTCAACGTATTGATATGCCTGTAATACTCTTAGAGTTTCGTCTATATTTCGGCCAACAGGTGCTTTATTGATTGTTGAGTGCATAATTATTCCGCTTGGATTAATTATAAATAAACCTCTATCAGCTTCTCCATCCTCATTTAAAACATTATAAGATTGGCAAATTTCACGTTTTAAATCAGATACTAGTGGATAGTTAATGTCACCAATTCCTCCCTCATTCCTTGGTGTTTGAATCCAAGCAAGATGTGTAAATTTACTATCAACCGAAACACCTAAAACTTCTGTGTTTTTACTACTGAAATCGCTATATCTGTCACTGAAGGCCGTGATTTCAGTAGGGCAAACAAACGTGAAGTCTAATGGATAGAAAAATAGAACAACATACTTTCCTCTGTACTGAGAAAGTGTTATGTCCTTAAATTCTTGATCTACTACTGCTGTTGTAGCAAAATCTGGTGCTTGCATTCCTACCCTTAGGCACTCATTTGTCGTCATGGAATTTGTTTCGTATTTTGAATGGTTTGGAGAGTAGAGAACTTCCCCTTTTCCTCTTTATAATTTATCATGTAAAGATCAAAGAGACTTACTCTTTCTATCTAAGCAAGCATAATCTCAAAAAATGAAAGAATCAGTAAGTTGGGACCCATCACTTATTAAAAAATTTAGTTCCTCAAATCATTATAAACTTTTAAATCAGTTGAGAAATGAAGTTAAAAAATATCCTCTAAATAAAAAGAAAAATACAACTTCTATTCCGACTAAGGAAACTATTAGCAATAAAAATAAAGCAAATATACCAGCAATACAAAATAGTTCCTACACTAATAGTTCTAATCAAAGTACTAAAGTCAATAGTAATCAATCAACTGTGAGTTTTAATAATGCCAAAAATTTTTCTATATATAACCAAACGACAAATAATAATATAGTTCAACAAAATGAAAGCATTTTATCTGATTCTTCGAAATCAAACCAAGACTCTTCCTTTAAATCTTTCAAAGAGCGTCTTGATAATATAGATATGAAATAATATCTACCTTATAAAAATATTTAATTTTATCAATTTGAATAAATAATACATTTAACCAACTATTTGAATGTATACGGGTTAATTGAACTATCACTAATACTTATATATGCTTTGATCCTATGAACTAATGTCAGTGGAGAGACTTGAACTCTCGACCTCAGCGTTATGAATGCTGTGCTCTAACCGGCTGAGCTACACTGACTAACTAATACCAAATAAATTCCAGCTTTAGCCGATGTTATTCAAGAAGTTTTTCGTGAATAACATCTATCAAAACTGAGACAGAAAGGTACACATACAACATGATAATTCAGGAAGGTCTTCTTCGGAAGAAATCTTGAGATCTATATTTTTTTGAAGTCTATGAATAAAGCTTTCAATGTTCTACTGTATTAATATTGGGAATGAATACCACTCTTTTTCACCAGAAGCTAATGACTCTTGATTCCATGGATAAGTACTGATTAGAATTTTCAAGCAAGTACATACATAATCTTGCTATTTATAAATATAGGTTTGTGGTCTTAGGTTTAATAAAT
>Ga0208261_1000550_pt1 | contig 14478 bp, 13 predicted proteins | sample Knorr_S7_td_DCM__FD_185595 | JGI IMG/M metagenome (GOLD analysis project Ga0208261, IMG submission 185595) | Marine microbial communities from Southern Atlantic Ocean transect - Knorr_S7_td_DCM_ad_131m_LV_B (SPAdes) (version 3) | ecosystem: Environmental > Aquatic > Marine > Oceanic | place...
AAGGCCACGACGACCACCACGGCCACGATCATGGTGGTGTAGATCCACACTTCTTTACAGATCCAGGACGTATGGCACAGGTAGTAAATCAGCTTTCTGATTTCTTAGTTCTTAATTTCCCTGAAATTGACGGAGAGGACTTGGTATCCCACATGGCGGACTACTCCAAAAAACTTACGGACCTCGACAGTGAAGTAATGCAGACACTTTCTTCGATACCCGAAAGTTCTCGGGTCTTAGTAACAAATCATGAAGTTTTTGCCTATTTTGCTGAAAGTTACGACTTTAAAATTCTTGGCACAATAATCCCTTCTGCATCCACGCTAAGCAATGCCAGTGCCAAAGATCTTGTCGATCTTGCTGAAAAGATGAAGGCCGAAGGAGTCTTAGCTGTCTTCGTGGATTCTTCTTCCTCAGATGCGCTAGCCGACGCTCTTGCAGGTGAATTAGATGGTGTTGCAGTAGTTACCTTGTTCTCCGAGTCTCTTGGCCCAGAAGATAGTGCAGGGTCAACTTACTTAGATATGGTGCGAACAAACAGCGAACTAATAGCCAGTGCATTAACTGGATAGAATCTATTTATGAGCTTCTTTATTGATGCCTTTGAACCCGCTTTTATGCAAAGGGCATTAATAGGGGGCTTGATAGCTGTCATAGCAACATCACTTGTCGGGACATGGATAGTGCTCCGCGGGCTCGCATTTCTTGGGGATGCACTGGCACATGGTGTCATCCCCGGAATTGCATTGGCAATTTTGTGGGGTTTCGATCCTGCTATTGGAGCTTTTGTAGCCGCACTTATTATGAGCGGACTCGTCACATTCGTTTCCAACAGAACAACTGTCCGTGACGACACAGCAATCGGATTGCTTTTCGTGGGGATGCTGTCATTGGGAGTTGTGATCGTTTCTAAATCAAAGTCTTTCTCGACAGACCTTACTTCACTTCTATTTGGTGATGCTCTTGGAATCAGCGTTGGTGATATTCAAAAACAACTCGCTTTTACAGTCATTGTCGTTGTCTTCACAATATTTCTATATAGACCATTTTTGGCTCTCACCTTTAATGAAGTTAAAGCTCAAACCTTGGGCATGCATCCGCGTTTAGCTCAGGCAGCATTACTTGGGCTTCTGTCTCTCAGTATTGTTTCAAGCTTTCAAACTATTGGAACACTTCTAGTTTTCGGTCTGCTTGTTGCACCTCCGGCGACTGCTTCCCTAGTGGTGAAGCGAGTTTCTGGAATAATGGTTGTTTCAGTTTTATTTGGGACGCTCGCTGTATTTTTGGGACTCTTAGTAAGTTTCTATTACGGAACAGCCGGTGGGGCGACAATGGCTGGATTCAGTGTCCTCCAATTTTTTGTTGTACTCACGGGTCGTTCAATACTTAGACGTTCACGCAAACTACGAACTAAAGAAACACCTGAAGATGAAATGGCATCGAGCGCTGAGCAATTTTGAACACATCCCTCCCCCTTAACTAACTAGAATGCAGGTATGTCTGACAAAGGCCCTTCTCTTCTAACTCTGAAAGCCATGAATTTCGTTCATCGTTCAGTGATCCGGTTAAGTTTGGGTCGTTTAGGTTGGCAAGCTGCAAAAATGCCGGTTCTTGAACTTACTACAGTGGGTCGCAAGTCTGGTCGTCCTCGTTCTGTGATGCTGACCTCTCCTCATCAGGAGGGTGACTCTTTTTTGATTGTCGCTTCGAAAGGCGGATCTGACAGTGCACCAGACTGGTTTCTAAACCTTGAAAAAGACCCCAATGTTGAAGTCAAATTTCAGGGTGCTCCTAGAGCGGCGATGTTTGCGGAGATTCTTGGCGAACATGAACGTAATCAACTTTGGCCGATGATTGTTGAAGGTTTTTCCAATTATGGCGACTATCAGACTAAAACCTCCAGAGTTATCCAACTGGTATTTCTTCGGCCTTTTACATGACAAACTCAACTTGGTCTGTTCACGCAAAAAACCTTCCCGAGCATGCCCGCAACCCTATTCACACAGATGAAGGTGGAAGAGCAGCTGGATTCGATGGCGCCTTAGTCGCTGGTGTGACCATTTACGCATATCTAACTAATCCTGTTTTAACCTTTTGGGGAATCGATTGGCTACGCGAAGGGTCTTCGGTAGTTGAATTCAAATCCCCTGTATTAGCTGAGGAACTTGTGGAGTGCGTAACCGTTTTAAACCAAGGATCATTAGATGTGAATGCCACAGTTAACGATGAGGTTCGTGCAAAATGCACGGCTTACATGAACCATCCAACTCCAGCTATCTCCCCTGCTGCATCAAGTGAATCATTTGAGTCAGAAGAAATCCATCTAATTGATGAATGGGAAAATTATGGACAACGAGCTGGAGATGATCATGAGATTTATTCCGAACGCGGTTTGATACATCCCGCTGTATGGCCTGCTTTAGCTAACTATATTGTTGAAAGAAATCTTGTGAGCGGAGCCTGGATACACACGCGAAGCAAAATTTATCATCATGATTTAGTTCAAATCGGCTCTATTGCCAGTATTGATTCCAAAGTCATTAATCGATTTGAGACTAATAGTGGCAATAGAGCCGTTATGAATATTTCGATAAAAGTTGACGGTAAAAAAGTGGTCAGCCTTGAACACGAAGCAATAGTTGCTTTAAAACCGAATTCTTAATTTTGAGAAGTTCAAACTCTTTCGTTTCCAAAAGAACTCCTAGCCTTGACGTTTTATGTGACCTATGCGACTTCTAGAACATTTCTGTACATTTTTTGGCAAACTTTCCTATGCCTAAAACGAAAATTTCTTCACTTCTTCTGGCAAGCTTTTTGATAGTTTTTCTTTCTGCATCCCCAGCTTTGGCACATGATCCTTTAATTCTACTTCCTGAGCAAAAAACTCCTGAGGAAGGTCCTTTGCTTCCGAATGGAACTATTTCCTTTGCCTTATACGGGAGCCTTCTCGAAGGGGGTGACCAAAGGGGATTTCAATTCAACCTGAAACCTGAGGACCGGTTAACCATCTCATTGTTGATTCCAAACTTAGGACCCGAAAATGAACTACCGGAAGAAAAACTTCCAAGACTTTTCTTGTACCGTCCTGACGGTTCAGTTCTAGAAGGGATATCAGACCTGTACGTTCCATTCGATGAACCTTTTTCCATGACTAGATACATTCGAATTTTTGACCATGTTGAAAAGTCCCAAGGTGGTTTGCATCAAGTCAAAATTGTGGGCAGCCATCCATCTCGTTTTACAGCCTCTATTGGTTACATCGAAAGCTTCGGCACGCCAGTGGAAAATGTCCCAAACAGAGACGCCGGGCGTACCGGAATTTATGACTGGTATCAAAACCCTGTTTCAGAAAAACCTGTAGAAGCATCAGAAGAAAAAAAAGTTCCTCTCGTTGAAGAGACAGTAGTTGAAAAACAGGATCCCGAAATGGCGGAAACTTTAGACACATCCGAAGAAGAAAAAGTCGCCCCTGTCAGTCAAGAGCCTCGTGTCGTTGAAGAGACAGTAGTTGAAAAACAGGATCCCGAGATGGCGGAAACTTTAGACACATCAGAAGAAGAAACTGCCCCTGTTGTTGAGAAAGCAATGACGGAGACCTTAGAGGATGATAGGAGTTCTTCTTCAAAAATTTATATACCTATTGTTATCGTTTCACTGCTCCTTTTGTTTTCCGTTGGAGTTATTAGGAGAAAAAAATCTTTTAATCAAGCGACCGACCGGTAGTACTTTCAACATTTTCAGGAAGGCTTCCTTCATAATCGTCTCCTGTCGAGTTCGTACCAGTTGGTTCGAACATCAAAATGGAAGCTCCATCTGACGAAGGTTTGTGAAATACGCCTCTTGGGACAACATAGGTGTCTCCTTCTGACATATGCACAACTTTTTCTGCACTCCCTTCTCGCATTGCTATATCGAAATGACCTTTCAACACTAGGAAAAATTCATCTGTTTCTTCGTGCACATGCCATACATGTTCACCTTTGACATGAGCAATTCGCACGTCATAATCATTTATTTTTGTTACGATTCGCGGACTCCATGTATCACTAAACGATTCAAGAGCTGTATTAAGGTTCACGGGTTTTTGTATCATGCTTTAATTCTATTTCTTAAATGTTTTCTGGTTAGGGTCAAGTAATGAATCATTTATCTGAGGAAACAAGCCCTTATTTACGTCAGCATGCTGATAATCCGGTCGAATGGTTTCCGTGGCGGGAAGATGCTTTTGAACAAGCTAGAGAACGTAACGTTCCCGTTCTTTTATCAGTTGGTTATTCAGCGTGCCATTGGTGTCACGTGATGGCTCATGAATCTTTCGAGAATCCCGAAATAGCAGCTTTAATGAACGAAAATTTTGTGAATATCAAAGTCGACCGCGAAGAAAGACCTGATGTTGATGCTATTTACATGACAGCAGTTACTTCATTAACTGGGCGTGGAGGTTGGCCTATGACTGTTTTCTGTGATCATGAGGGTAGACCTTTTCATGGCGGAACTTATTGGCCTGATAAACCTCGTGGAGGAATGCCTTCTTTTCCTCAAGTGCTCGAAGCTGTCAACGAGGCATGGGAGACAAAGAAGTCTGATATTGACCAAATGGCCACCGAATTGACTTCCCGTATAGAACAGTTGTCTCAAATTCCTCCGGATTCATCACCACCTTCTTCTGACGTTTTAACGCAAGCTGTTTCAAATATGATTTCCCATCATGACCGAGTTCATGGGGGTTTTGGAAATCCACCTAAATTTCCTCAAGCTATGAACCTTGATTTTCTCATAAGACGCATGGCTAAAGAGGAGAACGCTTCTATTGAAGCTGTTGTTACCTTCACTCTTGCAAGCATGGCTTCTGGGGGAATTTACGATCACCTAGGTGGAGGTTTCTCCCGTTACTCGGTTGATGAACGGTGGCTGGTTCCTCACTTCGAGAAGATGCTCTACGACAACGCTATGCTCGCCAGAGTTTATCTGCATGCATGGAAATTAAATTCGGATCCCAGATGGCTTCAAGTAGCGGAAGAAACTATTGAATACGTTTTGAGAGATTTATGTGACCCTTTGGGAGGTTTCTATTCAGCTGAAGATGCTGATTCTGAAGGTGTGGAGGGGAAGTTTTATGTTTGGGATAAGAAAGATCTAGAAGAAATATGTGGTGACTATGCCGATGAGGTGATCGAATGGTACGGAGCGACCAGTGGTGGCAACTTCGAAGGTTCCAACATTCTCTACAGGCATAAGATTGGCGATCTAATTAGACCATCTAACGTAGAGGAGTCAAGAAGAGCCCTTTTTGAGAAACGCAAGGAACGTATCCGCCCTGGTCTTGATAACAAAGTTCTCACGGAATGGAACGGGCTTATGCTCGCAACTCTGTCCGAGGCGGCTGTCGCAACTGGTCGAGATGAGTGGTTGGAAGCTGCGAGATTGAACGGCGATTTTCTGTTGAAAAATTTGAGAGATGAAAATGGCCGATGGTTGCGAGCATGGCAGCCTGAAGCTGGCAGCCAACATCTTGCTTACGCAGCTGACTATGCGGCTGTCATTGATGGTTTAACACGTCTTGGTGAGGCGACAGGTGAGAGGCGTTGGACAGAGATGGCTACAGAAACCGCCTCTGCTTTAATTAATTTGTTTGAGGACCAAGAAAACGGTGGATTTTTTACTACAGGCAATGATGCCGACCCTCTCATCACGCGAATGAAAGACGTTTTTGATAATGCTATTCCTTCCGCTAATAGTCTCGCTGCTGTGGCACTATTTCGTCTAGGAGCTTTGACAGGCCAGTCGAGTTTCGTTGAATCAGCGGAAAGAGTTTTGCAACTTGTTTCCAAACAGGTTGCGCAGCATCCGACTGGTTTCGGTCATCTGCTCGGAGCTCTTGACATTTATCACAACGGTTCAACTGAGGTTTTGATTACCGGAAACCGATCCGATCTTGTAGAGGTTGTCAACTCTTCTTTGTTGCCGAATGTCGTTTTAGCTTGGGGAGAAAGTTTTTCAGGCCCACTATGGGAAAATCGTACAGGTGATCAGGCTTGGGTTTGTAGAAACTTTGAATGTGAATTACCAATCACTTCAACCGAAGATCTTGAGAAAAGTCTTAAAAGCTAATTACTTTTTCTTACTCTAAAGAACGCTGGGACGGCTCCAATGTGAAGAGCTCGGGTCTGCTCTAGTCGTTCGAATTGCTGGTCTTCATTTCCTCTTGAAGAACGAAGCGTTAGCCATACAACAGATGCAAGGCATATAGCTCCACCTACGAGAGTTTCGGTTCTAGGAGTTTCGTCTACCCAAATCCACACCCATAAAGGGGCCGCGACTATTTCCGAGATTAAAAGTAAAGAAATATCTGCCGAAGGCACGAAACGATGTGCGTAATTCCAAAACGGTGTGAAGGCGCCAATCAGAATGCCTCCTCCTATAAATCCCATAAGTATGTCATTTCCAGACATTTCCAAACCAGGGCCAAATCCTGCTACCAAACCTGCGACTAATGCTGAGGCTGTGCCTCCAACTACTGTTGGCACCCCAGGATCTCTTGCCGGTGAGCTTCTAACAAGTACCGTGTAGCCGCCCAAAGCTATGGAAAGAATAATGGAAAGTATTATTCCGACCGTGTCGCCACCCTCTAAGCCCCCTCCTACCATCACTCCGACACCTATAAGAGAAACGAACATAGCGATACCCGTATCGCGTGTAAGAGACTCCTTTAAAAAAACTCGGGCGAAAAGAGCAGCGTAAAAAGGGCTAGTTGATTGTACGAGCAGTACGAAAGCTGCCGTCACCCGGCTTAAAGCAACGATGTAAAGAGTGAATAGAGCTCCCATTACTAACCCAGCGATGACTTGAGCGCTTCCAGCTTCCATTACCGACTTTATTGGGTTCCTGCCCATCCCGAGAATTATGACTATTGAAACTAGAGCGGCAGAAGCACCTCTGATGAAAAGATACTGCCAGGCATCGGCTTCTTCTAGGTATCGGAATGTCAACGCTCCGAAACTAAACGCAATCCCACAAGCCATGATCACAATTGATCCTTGAAAGCGACTCAGTTTGACAGCCATAACAGAACAATCCTAAATTTTTTTCTCTAACAATTGTCGGATCAACTCGCAAAAAGATCTTTGGCGCAGTCGTCTCAAGCCTTTCACATAATCTAAGGTTTTCAAATGTCTTCACCTGAACTACTCGAGAGTGTGAAATTATCTGATGGGCGTTCTCTGTCTTTCGCTCGTTTTGGAGACCCTTCAGGTAAACCTGTCTTCTATTTTCACGGCTTTCCCGGCAGTCGACTCGAACCGCAATCAAATCATGATGCATTTCTTAAAGCTGGCATTCAACTTCTGGCTTTAGACCGGCCTGGAATCGGTCATTCAACAAGAAAAAATAAGCGCAAACTTTTGGATTGGCCTGATGATGTTGTTGAAATTGCGAAAATTCTAAAACTAGAAAAATTCTCGATTCTTGGAGTGTCGGGAGGTGGACCGTACGCCTTGGCGTGTGCCAGAGCGATTCCCGGCTACTTGAATAAAGTCACTGTCGCTTGTGGTCTAGGCCCCATAGATGCTCCTAATGCGACATCCGGGATGATGCTCTCGAACCGTGTGCTGTTTCGTTATGGAAAATTTTTTCCTCCGGTACTGCATTTGTCGACTTTTCTTATGGTTAGGCAACTTTCCTCAAAACCCGCGAAAGGGTTGAAGAAATTTGTCGAAGGACTTCCAGAACCTGATCGTCTAGTTCTCTCTAAGACAGATGCTCAAGATTTCGTTGCAGCAAGTGCAGTCGAAGGAGTACGTCAAGGCAGTGGTCCCTTGCTTGAAGAAATAGGTATTTACTCCAGATCTTGGGGTTTCAAACTTGAGGACCTCAATGTTCCGGTGAGTCTTTTTCAAGGCGAAGTCGATATTGATGTACCCGCATCAATGGCTCGCCATCAAGCGAGTTTAATTCCAGATTGTGAAATAAATTTGTATCCAGATGACGGACATTTTTCACTACTCGTAAACCATATAGACGAGATAATTGCCTCTTTATAAGTCGAAAGGAAACCATGTCAAACAGAGTTACCGGTCCAGGGGTTACAGCAGCTGAAAGTACTCCTTCTTGGGAACCTCGTACTACACCACCATCTGGTGCTCCAAATGTAGTTGTCGTAGTTTTAGACGACACAGGTTTTTCCCATCTTGGATGTTTCGGCTCTGACATTGAAACGCCTAATATCGACCGTCTCGCTGCTGGTGGTTTGCGTTACACCAACTTTCATACCACTGCTCTTTGCTCACCGACGCGTGCCTGTCTTTTGAGTGGACGCAACCATCATTCGGTAGGTATGAGATGGCTTTCAAATCTCGATACAGGGTTTTCCAACTGCCGAGGTGTCATAAGCAAGTCAGCAGCTACTCTTCCTGAAGTCCTAAGAGAAAACGGTTACGGCACTTTTGCTGTCGGTAAATGGCACTTGGCAAATCTTGAAGACTGCTCACCTGCGGGACCTTTCGACCATTGGCCGCTCCAAAGAGGTTTTAACAGATTTCATGGTTTTCTTGGAGGGGCGACTGATCAATTCTCACCTGAATTGGTAATTGATAACCATGCCGTAGACCCTCCTAGTGAAGACGACTACCACCTTTCAGAGGATATGGTCACTCAAGCAATTTCGATGATTAGCGCCCAGCAGTCGTCTTCACCTGGTGAACGTTTTTTTTGTTACGTAGCCTTTGGGGCTACGCACTCCCCTCATCAGGCGCCAAGTTCATATATAGATAAATACAAGGGGAAGTATGACGAAGGTTGGGATGTCATAAGACAAAAATGGTACGAGAAGCAACTGGATTTGGGAGTAATTCCTTCTGAAGCTGAACTTTCTCCACGAAATCGTGGTGTTGAACCTTGGGAGGAATTAAGTGAAGAACAAAAAGCTCTCTACGCGAAAATGCAGGAAGTTTTCGCAGCTTTTCTTGATCACACTGATGATCAGGTTGGCCGTCTGATCGAATTCTTAGAAACACAGGATCTTTTAGATGACACTCTTATTGTTTTTCTTTCAGATAATGGCGCCAGTCAGGAAGGTGGTAAACACGGCACCACTAACGAGCTTGCTTATTTCAACCTGATGCCTCTACAAGTTGATGACATGATTAAACACTTAGATGAGATAGGCGGTCCGAATTACTACAACAATTACCCGTGGGGCTGGTCACAAGTGGGCAACACTCCCCTGCGTTTCTACAAGCAGAACACTTATGAAGGTGGGATACGAGATCCTCTTATCATGCATTGGCCTAATGGAATAGACGACGCTGGTGGAATACGTGACCAGTACCACCATGTAATAGATTTGATGCCAACGATTCTCGACATAGTTGGTGTTGAGTCACCGGAAAATTTTCAAGGTGTTGATCAACAACCTGTAGAGGGAACAAGCATGCGCTACACGTTTCCTGCAAATGCAGTTGATACACCAACCACTCGACCTAAACAGTATTACGAGATGATGGGTCATCGTGCTATCTGGTCGGACGGATGGAAAGCAGTGACTATGCACCGTAAAGGTGTTCCTTTTGAGGATGAGGAGTGGGCTTTATATGACACTTCAAAGGATTTTTCTGAATGTCATGACCTGTCGGCTAGCGAACCGGAAAAGCTTAAAGAAATGATTGATCTTTGGTGGGATGAAGCTGAGAGTTTCAACGTTCTTCCACTTGATGACCGTGGTAATGAATTGTTTTTTATGAGGCGTGAGGACAGGCTTCCCCTGTCTAAACCTCAACGATTTTTGAAAAATACTCCTCATCTTGAGCGCTTTAAAATACCGGATGTTAGGAACCGTTCATTTGAAATAGGTGCAAAAGTGGCTCTCGATAGAGATTCTGAAGGAGTCCTAGTTGCTAGTGGCGGCAGAACCGGCGGAATTGTTTTATATGTTGCCAATAGTCATCTCGTATTCGAGTACAACTTTATGGGTTCGTCCACAATTGTCTCTTCTGAGAGGAAACTCGATACCGGAGAATGCGAACTTGGTGTCTCATACCGCAAAACTGCTGAAAATCATGGAACTGCCTCTCTTTATATTGAAAACAAAGATAATCGTGACTATTTGGGAGAGATCGAGATAGACACTTTGCCTTATAGGCAAACAATGTATGGAATGGATGTTGGTAAAGATTTGGGACCGACAGTCTCTGATAAATACGTTGGTCCTTTCACTTTTACTGGCAATCTTGAGTGGATTGAGTTTCGTTTAGAAAATGATCGTGATGATCTTGAAGCTGCTTCTGCAGTTGAAGCAAAAAATGCTTTAGCTGACCAGTAGGTCTCAACGTAGAGAAGGATTATCAAAGCAACTAACGGCCTTAATGAAAGCTGCCTCTACCCCTTCGATTTCTGCATCTTTACTTTGAAGAAGTTCTTTCAAAGTGGTTTTACCTCCAAGCATGCGAGCCCAATCGCTGATCTTGATAACTAATGTGGCTTCGCTCTTCTTGCCGTCAGTTGGAACTGCGATACCGTTGCGTATATGAAGACCTGCAGTTGAATCGTCATCGAAACGCCAACCGATACGAATATCGAGTTGATTTGAAAGTTCTGGATCTAATAAAAGTCTTAGTGCATGAACGAAAGACTCCGTTGGTTGACTCAAAACCTGACGTTCGCTGAAGCGATGTTTACGGAATCGACTTAGATCTAACTTTCCTTCAAGTTCAAGAGCTCTGGTCAAACACCAGTTGCGAACATTTGTTGAAGTTGTTCTTTGTCCAATTTTTCTCAATATGGAAGCGAGTCGGTTGCGATCTTCAGTTTCTCCACCATCGCTTCGACCGTTTTCATTTATTTCTATTCGAATCAACCATGTTGCTAATTCGAGCGCCCAGCGTAAATCATCTTCTTCTAATGCTTTTGTTATCTCTTCACGAACTTTTTCTATTCCCCCAAAACCAGCTATAAGTTTTTCGGCTCGTTTAGATGCTGGTAAGGGAAATAGTGCGGATTCGTCGCCGTCGAACCAGCCTCTTAAGCCGTTGTGTATTTGCCGGACATGATGTTCTACTAGACCGTAGAACTGTTGCGTAAAGTAACGGTTTTCATATTTTTTAGGCAATTGAACCAATTCTGTTATTTCACTGAGGGTTAATCCTTTGTTGATTCCTCGAACGGTTTGGTCCCACATGAACTGAATCGAGTCTCGGTATTGAGTCAGGTCGTCTAAAATTTGTTGCGATCCGCTTAAGGGTGGGCCATGAACTCCGACTAGATGTTCGGCTTCCAGGCCTATCATCTGCTCTATTCCTTCGATCAGTATGCGCGGGTCCCGGTACTCTTCACCTCTGATGGCAAAGACGTTGAAAAGTGTCGGCCATAGAAGGTTGTTTATGCAAACTTTTATTTCTGGGAACCATATCGTGATCGAATCATTGGCGTCGGAAGGTGCTGGAGTCATCTCAACTTCTAAACCGCCGATTGTCGCGCGTGTGGGTTCATTAAATGTGTGAGTGGGGGCAATGAAACCAGGAGTCCATGGAGAGTGTTCTTCTAGCCGGAAATATTGCCCTAACGCCGAGTTGACGATTCCATCTTGGCCTTCTTTTGGAAGCAGTAAGCCGAATTGATGAATGAGTCCTCGAGTTGCGGCGGCACTTACATCAATACCTATGCGGCGTAAATTGTTCTCAATCTCGCTGTGACCCCAAATTGGTGGTTGTTCAGATTCTTTTTCCCACAAAGCTGATGTTCCGTGCACATAATGAAAGTGCGTGTATATAACCGCTGCAACTGGCGCATCGGTGTATTCACGAACTGCTTTCAGGGAGGCGACCATTTCTTCTTGTGATTCTCCCGTGTCGATCACTATGAGCCCCTCCGGTCCTTCTACGAAATTCTGATTTGAAAGTCCGTTACCTACCTGACTCCACACCCCTTGTCTTACTTCGTATAGTTTTCGCTTCAGTCTTTCGGTGTGTTCAATTGTTTTATGGTGGGCTTTTTGATCTAAAGGACCTTCTGAAGTGTCCTCCTGACTACCGATGCTTGCTGGGAATGGGTTTGGTTGTTTTTTCACTAAATTCTTTTCTTATTTACGCGATTACATTCTTACTACTAACATTCATACATGGGTAAAGCGAGCCATTCAGATGTAGTAGCTACTGAAGATCCTGCAGCGAAGCTGGCTGGTCTCAGATACAAATTCTCTGACTTTGATGGAGTTGAGGTTGGACCGTTAGGACACCTAGCCGAAGAGCGTTCACGTTTAAGTGGACTTAAATGGAAGAACTTTGATGCTTCGATGATTGGAGCGACAGTTGGTGCCGAAATTGATGGGGTTGATATTCCCAGTGGTCTTTCAGAAGAAGTATTGGATGAACTTCATCAGGCTCTTATCGAATACAAAGTCATTTTTTTGCGGGATCAGGAAATTACATCCGCACAACAGGTGTCTTTTGCTGAAAGTTTCGGCGAGTTAGAAATACACCCTTTTATTCCTTCCAATACGGAACATCCGAAACTTGTGAGGTTCGAAAAAGGCGCTGATGTTGGAGGCTATGAGAACAGTTGGCATCATGACGTGACATGGCGTGAAGCCCCTTCGAAAATAGCTGTACTTAGAGCCATCAGTGTGCCGGCTACCGGTGGTGACACGATGTTTTCTGACATGTGTGCGGCTTACGAAGGTCTCGATGATTCTGTTAAATCAGAAATTGAGAATTTAGTTGCTGTACATGATTATTCTTATTCTTTTGGCTCTCAGGTGCCAGAAGAGAAACGTGAAGAAATAAGAGAAAAATATCCTATTGTTGAACATCCTGTTGTTGGCACACACCCGGACTCAGGAAAGAAATACCTTTTCGTTAACAGAATTTTTGTTAACCACTTCAAAGGCTTAACTCGAGAAAAAAGCCTTCCTTTGATTGATTTACTTTCCCATCAGGCAGAGTTCCCTGAATACCAGTGTCGTTTCAGATGGAGCGACAATTCGATCGCTGTGTGGGACAACCGGCTGGTTCAGCACTACGCGTTAAGCGACTATTGGCCTGATGTGAGAATTATGGAACGAGCAAGCGTTATGGGTGAACCCCCGAAACCATAATTCCAAAATTTTTACTTTCAATCTTGGGGTGACAAGTGTGAGGGTTTCATAGGTTTAACTAGGATCGGGGCTAGAGCTTCAAGCATTCCACTTTCTATTCGCCAAGCAATGTACTGCTCATAGTTTTCACGTGTTGCCCATTTTTCCCATAGATAAACCCTGTCAGGGTCATCTTGATCCACATAGGTCTCTACACTTTCGCATCCTTCGAAAGCTCTAGTTTCGCTTAACGATTCCAACAAACCTGGTAGAAGGAGTTCTCCCATTCCTTCATTGCAGTGGAACTCTGCCATAACTGTGTGCGGCATTTGTTTTCCTTTCTTCTAGTGATCATGTTATTTCTTTAAGTTTCGCTCAGGAGAGCGATTATGTCACTTCATTTCCAAAGTTCTATTGTTAAGGAAGTGACAATTTAGGAAAACGTGAAAACAGACCTGATCAGCGGACATCTCGGAGCAGAAATTACTGGCATTAATCTCGCTGAACCTACCCCACTGCAAATTGATTACATAAATAAAGCTTGGCTTGATCACAAAGTCCTTGTCTTCCGAAATCAGAACATCAGTAGAGAACAACACATCGAATTTGGAAAAAGCTTTGGCGATTTAGAAACTCACCCATTTGCACCTAGCCCAGATGGTTACCCAGAAATTGTTAAAATAATATCCAACGACAAAGTTCAGTACGCTGCTTCTAATTGGCACTCAGATGTAACTTGGCGTCAAGACCCTTCAATGGGATCGATACTCCGTGGTCGTGTTATACCCGCTGTTGGTGGAGATACGTCTTTTGCGAATACTGCTGAGGCTTATAATCGGCTTGATCCTGATGTTAAAAACCGTGTTGACTCTCTTTACGCGATACACGATTTTACTCGAACGTTCGGGCAGCGAATGAGCGATGAGGAGAGGAAGAAGAAGCAAGAAGAGTTTCCTTCTGCGCGACATCCAGTAATCCGAACACATCCTGTAACAGGTGAGAGAGGCATTTACACAAACCGACCTTTTGTCTCGCATATAGAAGGGATCGAGGAGAAAGAAAGCCGGCATTTACTGAACGTTCTCGAGCGAGCAATACTTGACCCCTCGATACAGTGTCGAATCAAGTGGGAAGTTGACACGATCGTGATGTGGGATAACAGAATTGTTCAGCATCATGCTTCGAATGATTTCTATCCACAAGAAAGGCATGTTGAACGAGTAACGATAATCGGCGACACGCCATTTTAAACTTTTTGCTTTAGAAAAAAATCTTTTATTCGACTTGACAAAAAGACGCGAACGCGACTAAAAATATGTCAGCGAATAAATTGCTTGCAATTGATTCGCTCGGAGAAAAAATTAGCAATAATTTTTAATCCGGGAAACAGCCACTCTTCGGAGTGGCTTTTCCAT